>Ga0105049_10010085_pt1 | contig 10848 bp, 9 predicted proteins | sample MAT06_FD_78087 | JGI IMG/M metagenome (GOLD analysis project Ga0105049, IMG submission 78087) | Freshwater microbial communities from Lake Fryxell liftoff mats and glacier meltwater in Antarctica - MAT-06 | ecosystem: Environmental > Aquatic > Freshwater > Ice > Liftoff microbial mat | place... | reverse complement strand
TCATATTATATACTGATCTTGTAACCAGAAAATCTGAAACAGAATTATTTATTCGCTGGAATTTTACTGGAGATGAAATCCTGTTTTCTTTGCTAGATTTCAATTCCTTATTTGCAATCATTTTGAGCAACCCCTGATTTTTTGAGGCTAATAAAAACTCATTTTCATTTAACGGAATAATTCCATAAATTTTGTCGTCGCCCAATTCTTGCGAGCCTTCAACTAATTCTAATGTTTCATCTTTTATATGAAGCAACCCTATTGATTTATCTCTAACATAAATAGAATTTCCTATTTTAAAAGCTGTATGAAAATTTTGTTTTTCAGAAATCCAAACTCTAACCTTACCATCTTTAAGTCTAAAGATTTTATCATTGCCAATAAAATAAATACCACCAGAAGTTACATATGTGTACCAAATATTTCCGAATTCGTTATATTTGGTGGGTATTTTATCTTTGAGCGAAACATAAATAGATTTACCTTTTTTGTTAGCCGAGATGTATCCAAAATCGCCAATCCCTCCAGTGTAAATTATACCAGTGGCAGAATCTAAAGCAAGCGACGTTATAGGTGTTTGATGGAACACCCACCAGTTTGCTCCATCAAACTCCAACAATCCTGATGTTGTGCCAAAAAACATAACACCCCGCAAATCCTGCACAACTGCCCAACTTTGAGGCTGGAAACGTAATTCAGTTGAACTATAATTTTTTACGCGAAACATTCCCTCATCCTTCAATTGCCCATAAGAAAGCTTTGAAGTAATAAGTAATAGAAAAAATAAAAATAAACTTTTTTTCAAAATAATAAATTTACCGCACAAAATAATAAAATTTTCAAAAACTTTGACGATTTTTTAGCTAGTGTAATCCTTTTCTTCCATTAACTCATTCTGAAAAATACTCAAATAGCTTAAATATCTACTACCCGAAATAGTTTCTTCTTCTACGGCCCTCAATATTTTGCAACCTGGTTCATTAATATGTAGGCAATTGTTGAATTTACACAAGTGCGAAATTTGCTGCATTTCTGGAAAAAAATCTCTTATCTCGTGTTTTTCGAGGTCAACAATTCCTAGCTCCTTTATTCCGGGTGTATCAATAACTTTACCTCCTGATTTTAATAATATCATTTCGGCAAAAGTTGTAGTATGCTTTCCTTTGGAATGAACATCCGAAATTTTTCCTGTTCTTAAAGTCAAATTTTTTTCGATTGAATTTAATAAACTAGATTTCCCAACTCCAGAATGACCAGAAAACATAGATGTTCCAGAAATAACCATTTTTTTTAATTCTTCAATTCCTTCGCCAGTGATAATTGATGTTTTTAAAATTTTATACCCAATTTGAGAATATATATATTCAAACTCCTCCATCAGCAATTCATCATTTTGGTTGTATAAATCCATTTTATTTAAAACCAAAATGGGTTTAATAGAATAGGCTTCTGCAGTAACCAAAAATCTATCAATAAAACCAAAAGATGTTCTTGGGTTTTTTAGGGTAACAATCAAAAAGGCAAAATCAATGTTGCTTGCAATTATTTGATTTTTTTTAGAAAGGTTAATCGATTTTCTAATAATGTAATTCTTTCTTGGCTGTATATCTGCAATCATCCATTCGCCGTTTAATGATTGCTCAATATCAACTATATCTCCAACGGTTACCGGATTGGTGTTTTTTATCCCTTTTAATCTTAAATTGCCCTTTATTCTACACTGAATAATTTCTTTATTGTTCATCAATACTTCATACCAACTACCAGTAGATTTGATTACTAAACCTTCTTCCATCACAATTAATATTTTTGGACTTTGGTCAAAAACTCTTTCAGTGCTAGCCAATACTCAGCTTTATCTGCAGAATTACTCCACAAAACTTTTGCGCCATGTGTGCCATTAGAATTTGGAATAAAGACCTGTTTTGTTCTAGACGGAGAATCATTTAAATAATCTTTTAGTTGATTCATTTCAGTTTTTGAGCCAGAAATAAAAACGGGTTGTTTTATTGCGGCACAACTTTCTAAAACTGAGAATTCATCATTAAAATACTCACCCGGACTAAACGCAATTACAGCTCTAACTTTCTTACTTTCTGATGCAATTCTCAATGCAAGGGAAGCAGAATAGGAACTTCCAAAAACAATTACAGGCTGCTGAAATCTTTGAAACATATAATCTATAGAGGCTTCTATGTCTTTTTGAGCATCTAAAAAATTAGTTTTTAATTTCTTTTTTAAGGCCTCTTCATTTGTTTTATTTTTAATTCCATTACATTCTTTGCCAGATCTTTGGTCTATAGCCAAACATGTGAAACCTAACTTTACTAATTCTGGCGCAATTTCAATGTATTCGCCTCTACTAAATTCTGCTTGATGACAAAGTAATATTGGTTTTGAAGTAGCTTTAGCAAGATATAAATCTGCTGTTATCACCAATTTATCTTGTGATAAAAAGGTAATTTCTTTCTTTTCATTTTTTTGAAACAAAAGATTTAAAAAACTTAATACTAAAAGTAAAATGCTTTGAACCATAGCAACAAATTAATACAAATATAAATTAATTGGTGATTATTTTTTTTTACAAAAACTTTGAAAAAATAGTTAAAAAAAAAGAGTCAATGTATATTGACTCTCTTGGGTAGCGGGAGCCGGACTCGAACCGACGGCCTTTGGGTTATGAGCCCAACGAGCTACCAACTGCTCCATCCCGCACTATATTTTTATGTTATTAGAACTTCTTTTTCTGACAACAAAGATATATTTCGTTTCTTTGCAATCCAAATAAAAAAACAAATTTAATGTCCTTTAAATCAGGGTATGTAAATATTTTAGGTAATCCCAACGCGGGCAAATCAACATTAATGAACAAATTGTTGGGCCAAGCCTTGTCTATTACCAATGCCAAAGCCCAAACAACACGTCATAGAATTTTAGGTATTTTAAATGGAGAAAATTACCAAATGGTTTTTTCCGATACTCCAGGAATTATTATTCCTGCCTATAAATTGCACCAAAGCATGATGAAAGTGGTAAATGAAGCCTTGATTGATGCTGATATAATTTTATTGGTGATTGATGCAACAAACGATTCTCCATTGCCTGAAAATGCTTTAGAAAAAATTAAAAACGCTAAAGTGCCTGTTTATGTGCTTATCAATAAAATTGATTTACTAGAAGAAAAAGCATTAGAAGATAGTGTTGCACGAAACAAAAAAGAATTTCCAAATTCAGATATTATTCCAATTAGTGCAAAAACAGGGTTTGGAGCAAAGCTTTTGTTGGATTTAATATTAAAGAATCTACCAGAAAATCCTCCTTATTTTGATCAAAATGATTTAACTGACAGAACTACTAGATTCTTTGTTTCGGAGATGATAAGAGGAAATATTTTAAAATATTACGACAAAGAAATTCCTTATTCTGTTGAGGTTGTTGTTGAATCTTATGAAGAGCTTCCAAACATAGATAAAATATCATGCAATATAATAGTTTCTCGTGATTCTCAAAAAGGAATTATTATTGGAAACCAAGGGAAAGCAATAAAAAAATTAGGAATAAAATCCAGACGAGAAATTGAAGAATTCTTAGGTAAGAAAATCTTTTTGGGATTGTTTGTAAAAGTTGACAAAGATTGGCGGGAAAACCCCAGAGCATTAAAAAATTTCGGATACGAAGATTAAAAACTAAAAACAAAGTGAATAACATAGTAGCAATAGTAGGAAGACCAAACGTAGGAAAATCAACACTTTTTAATCGTTTAACAGAATCGAGGAAAGCAATAGTTGATTCGGAAAGTGGCGTAACTAGAGATAGGCATTACGGCAAATGCGAATGGAACGGTCGTGAATTTACGGTAGTGGATACAGGTGGATACGTAAAAGGTTCTGATGATGTGTTTGAAGGAGAAATTAGATCGCAAGTAGAAATTGCCATTGAAGAAGCTCAAGCAATTTTATTTGTTGTTGACGCTGCAAATGGAATTTTAGATTTAGACGAAACTGTTGCAAAATTATTAAGAAGATCTAAAAAAGATATTTTTTTAGTGGTTAATAAAGTGGATAATTCCGATAGATTGTTAGCTGCTACAGAATTCTATTCTTTGGGTTTTGACAACTTCTTTACTATTTCGGCAGTAAGTGGTTCTGGAACTGGAGAACTTTTAGACGAACTATTAAAAGTATTACCCGAAAAAGAGCCTGAAATGGATTTAGAAATTCCTAAAATTGCAATTGTAGGAAGACCAAACGTTGGAAAATCTTCTTTACTAAATGCATTGTTAGGCGTTGATAGAAACATCGTTACCCCACTAGCTGGCACAACAAGAGATACAATTTACACAAGATTTAACTCATTTGGGTTTGACTTCTTTTTAATTGACACCGCTGGATTAAGAAAGAAAAGCAAGGTTCACGAAGATTTAGAATTTTATTCTGTTATGCGAAGCATAAGAGCAATAGAAGAATGTGATATTGCTTTGTTAATGTTGGATGCAAAAGATGGATTAGAATCACAAGATTTAAACATATTTAGTCTGATTCAAAAAAATCATAAAGGTGTTGTTATATTAGTTAACAAGTGGGATTTAATTGAAAAAGACAATCATTCTACTGATGATTTTAAAAATAGAATATTAGAGAAAATTGTTCCTTTTAAAGATGTGCCTATTTTATTTATTTCTGTTACCAATAAACAAAGAGTAATTAAGGCACTAGAAGAAGCTGTTGCCGTTTTTGAAAACAGAAAGAAAAAGATTCCAACAAGAAAATTAAACGATTTATTGTTGCCTATAATCCAAGCTTTTCCGCCTCCAGCAAACAAGGGGAAACATATTCACATTAAGTTTATTACTCAATTGCCAACTCATTTTCCATCGTTTGCGTTCTTTTGTAATTTACCACAGTATATTAAAGAACCATACAAAAGATTTTTAGAAAATAAGCTTCGCGAAATTTTTGATTTTAAAGGAGCGCCTTTAGAAATATTTTTTAGAAAAAAATAAATTTTGTAAGCACAGTTACTAAATGAAAGCAATTACTTCTATTTCTTTGTTAGTTATTGCGAATTTTTTTATGACATTTGCTTGGTATGGTCATTTGCAATTTAAAAAATGGAACATATTTACTGAAGCTGGACTAATAGGAATAATATTTATAAGTTGGTTTATTGCCCTTTTCGAATACGTTTTTCAGGTTCCAGCAAATAAAATTGGTATAGATATGAATGGCGGACCGTTTACACTTTTTCAATTAAAAATTATTCAAGAAGTTGTTTCCATTTCTGTATTTATTGTTTGTTCTATTTTTATTTTTAAAACAGAAAAGTTTTCAATCAACTACTTGTTTTCATTTATTTTTATTTTGATTGCTGTATTTTTTGCATTTAAAAAATAAGGCAAATGAGTTTAAAAAATGGCAATTTAGAATTATTTGCAGAAGTAATATTACCTCTTAATTTATCTGGAACTTTTACATATTGTATTCCCGAAAACTTAAAATCTAGTTTAAAAGTGGGGCAAAGAGTAATTGTTCCAGTAAGGACTTCTAAATTATATACTGGATTAATTTATTCTATTCACAACAACAAATCAGATTTACATCAAACAAGAAACATCGAGGAAATTCTAGATGTTCATCCAGTGATTAATGAAACTCATTTAGATTTTTGGAAATGGATTTCGGAATATTATATGTGCAATTTGGGTGAAGTTTTTGCAGCGGCTTTACCTTCAGTTCTTAGACCACAGAGTAGTTCTAAAATTAAATTTAATTTTAGCATCAACAAAGAATATTTAAATTTTGAGTGGGAGCATTTAGACGAAGATGAACAAGAGTTGATAAAAATAATGTCGACATTGGAGGAAGGAAAAAATTTAGACGAGTTAAAAAATATTATTGGAAAATCTAAACTAAGCAACCTACTTTCCAAAGGTATTTTTGTTGTTGACGAAATTTTAAAAGAACACGAAAAACCAATTAGAGAAACGTTTGTTCGATTAAATTCTAAATATAAAAACGAACAAGAATTTATAGAACTTATAAATAATTTAGAGCAAAAAAATCCAAAACATTTAGATATAGTTCTTTCCTATTTAAGTTTATCAAAACAAGATGGGAAAATAACTTTGCCTGTTTCTAAAAAGAAACTTCTTCAGAATAAAAACTTAAGCACTTCTTCCTTTAACACCTTAATTAAACACGAAATTTTAGTTCAAGAAGTTTTTGATATTGATAGGTTGCAAATAGAAAAAAGTAATTCTATAAAAATTGAACTTTCAACAAATCAACAAGAAGTCTTTAGCTCAATAAAAAATCATTATAATAAACTTAAAATTGGTTTAATAAATGGAATAACGGGCAGTGGAAAAACAGAAATATATTCTAAATTAATAAATGAGGAATTGCTAAATGGAAACTCCTGTTTGTTTCTATTGCCCGAAATTGCTCTTACTCAGCAATTGATTACAAGGCTAAAAATAATTTTTGGCGAAAGTGTTCTAGTTTATCATTCACGGATAAATGAACAGTATAGAGCCGAGATTTATAAAAAGGTTTTTACAACTAAAATTCCATTATTGGTTGTAGGAGCTCGTTCGTCAATCTACTTACCGTTTGCTAAATTAGGCCTTGTTATAATAGACGAAGAACATGACTCGTCTTATAAACAGCACGAACCTTCGCCAAGGTACAATGCAAGAGACTGCGCCATTTATTTGGCACACATTTTTAATGCTAAAGTATTACTTGGTTCCGCTACTCCAAGTATAGAAACCCTTTTTAATTGCAACAGCGGAAAATACTTTAGAGTAGACTTAAATACAAGATTTGGAAATAGCATTTTACCTCATATTGTTTTAGTAGATTTATTAAAACAAAAATATCAGATAAATACTCCAAAATATTTAACAGAAGAATTAATTAATTCAATAAAAGCTGCCGTTAAAAACAAAGAACAAATTTTGCTTTTTCAAAATAGGAGAGGATTTTCTCCGGTGCTAATTTGCGAAAGCTGCGGATGGGTTCCATACTGCATAAATTGCGATGTTTCTTTAAACTACCACAAATCGATAAACGTTATAAGATGTCACTATTGTGGATACTATGAAACACCACCAAGCAATTGCAAAAAATGTGGAAGCACAAGAATTTCCATGCAGGGTTTTGGCACCGAAAAAGTTGAAGAAGATTTGTCCTTGCTTATTCCTGAATTAAAAATAGCAAGATTTGATTTAGATTCAACACGATCAAAATTTTCATACAACAAAATTGTAAATGAATTTGAAGCAGGAAACATTGATGTTTTGGTGGGTACTCAAATGCTTTCTAAGGGTTTAGATTTTAGCAATATTTCTTTAGTAGGTATTTTAAATGCAGATTCACTTTTACATTTCCCAGATTATAGAACTTTTGAACGTGCTTTTCAAATGATGGTGCAAGTTAGCGGCAGAGCAGGTCGAAGAAAAAAACAAGGAACCGTAATCATTCAAACCTATAATACTAAAAATCAAATTTTTGATTACGTTTTAAATTCTTCAAACATAGATGATTTTTATAATTGGCAATTGGCCGAAAGAAAACAATTTAATTATCCACCCTACACAAAATTGATTAAGATTTTAGTGCTACACAAAGACAAGCAGGAAGTAGATTTTGCGGCTAATGAACTTTGCAGTTATTTAAAATCAATTTTTACTACTAATATTTTAGGCCCAGAATTTCCTTTTGTTCAAAAAATAAGAAACAATTATCAAATGCAAATTCTTTTAAAATGGGATAAAAACAAATCCTTCTCTCAAGCAAAAATAGCGCTTAAAGAAATTATTGTTTCTTTCCAAAATAATTCTTCGATAAAAGGTATAAGAGTTATTGTTGACGTTGACCCATGATGAATACAATAAAAAACAATACTTGGCGTTTAATTTCCTTGTTTTATATTTGAGCAAATAAATCATGAGAAAAATAAATACTCATAACTTAATTTTTAAAGGCCTTTTTTTATTTATCACAGTTGCTTTTTGTTTATCTTTTTATACTGCACACTCTCAAACAAAAGCTAGAACAACGTATAATTTTTTAAATTTTTTGCCTTCCGCAAGATTGGGAGCAACCAACGGAACAGCAATTGCAGTAAAGGATTACGAAAGCACGCTTGCATACCAAAATCCAGCTTTGCTAAATGCAGAAATGGGTGGTCAAATTTCTTTAAATTATGTGAATTACATTTCCGATGCCAATTATGGGGTGATTGGCTATGTTGCAAAAGAAAGAAAACAAGGAGTTTTTTCTGCTTCTCTTAGCTATTTAAATTATGGAAAATTTACTCAAACAGATGAAACATCTACAATCACTGGAAACTTTTCTGCCTCAGATTATTGTCTTTCTCTTGGTTGGGGAAAACAACTAAACGAAGTTATTTCAGTTGGTGGCAACTTCAAAACTATTTATTCTGCTTACGAAACATACCGTTCCTTTGGGCTTGCAATAGATTTGGCAGGTCATTACCAACATCCCGGAAAACTTTTTAGCGCAACAGTGCTTGCAAGAAATGTAGGTGCACAATTAAAATCTTATTCATCCTCAACAAGAAATAATTTACCAATTCAAACTCAAGCAGCAATTGCCTATAAACTAGAACATGTTCCTTTAAGATTTTTAGTTATGTACGACAATATTCACAATTGGAAATTGTATCAGCCGGATACCACAAAAAGTTTCGATCCTATATCTGGTCAAGAAATTGTTTCAAAATCAGGGTTTGGAAAAAACTTATCTAGGCATTTTTCACTTGGTGCAGAGTTTTTAATTTCCAAGTATTTTAATTTAAGATTTGGATATCAAATAAGAAGGCAACAAGAATTAAAAGTAGCAGAAAAGGCAGGCTTGATAGGTTTTTCTGCTGGTGTTGGATTTAAATTATCGAAATTTGTTTTTTCGTATGGTTGGGGCAAATATCATTTCTTTGGAAATTCAAATCATATTTCTCTAATTTTTAATCCGTCAGATTTTCGTAAAAAGAGTTAGGTAAAATAAAGCAGCAATATTACTTTTACTGCATCAACATTTTTAAAATATGGATGCAATAACTATAACTGTTGCAATTGATGGATATTCTTCGTGCGGTAAAAGCACTTTAGCAAAAGCTTTGGCAGTAAAATTAGGTTATTCGTACATTGATACAGGAGCAATGTATAGAGCAACTACATTGTTTTTAATTCGTGGAGGCTTGCATCCTTCTCAAGAAAATTTCCAACAACAAGTTATTGAAAACCTAAAAAATATTCACTTAACGTTTATTTATAATCCTTCTAGTAAAGCTTCTGACACATACTTAAATAAAGAAAATGTGGAAGTAGAAATTCGCCGAATGAGTGTTTCTAATATGGTTTCGGATGTGAGTATTATAAAAGAGGTAAGAGATAAAATGGTAACAATTCAAAAAAAGCTTGGCAAAGACAAAGGAGTTGTAATGGAAGGTAGAGACATTGGAACAAATGTTTTTCCTGATGCAGAATTAAAACTTTTTATGACTGCAGATATTGATATTAGAATGCAAAGACGATACGATGAACTTCACTCCAAAGGAATGTTGGTTTCTATGAAAGAAGTAAAAAAAAATTTGGAGACAAGAGATTTTCTAGATTCAAATAGAAAAGAAAATCCTTTAATAAAAGCAGAAGATGCAATAATTCTAGACAATAGCGATTTAAGTAGACAAGAACAATTAGAATACGTTCTTAAAATAATTGAAAATTTAGATTTACTAAAACAATAAATCCAAACAAAAAAAAAGCCCCAAATTGGGGCTTAATAATTTTATGATTAATTTTTTAATTGTTTGACGTTTTTGACCTGAACAATTTTAGTTTGTATGAAGCAAGTATAAAAGAAGCAACTGCTAATAACACCAAGCCTTTATTAATAGGAATGCATGGTGGTGGCCAGCACGGAGGGCCTCCTCCTGGAGGCGGCGGTGGTGGTGGTGGTGGACCTTGAGCAAAAATTGGCTCAATATAACCCAACAATATAAATCCAATAAGACCTATAATCACTAAAAACTTATAATTCTTTATATTCATAACTTTCAATTAATACAAACTTCTAAAATATTTTACCAAAACGCAATTCATATTCGATAAAACCACACATTCAATCGTCTAACAACAATTATTTTTTTTGCTATCAGGTTGCAAATGTAAGTTATTTAAATAAAAAAACAAAATCTATCTTCTTTTTAGTAATAAATTTGTGCTAATTGCCAATTCATTCTTAGGATTTATTCTTAAAATATTGGCTATCGACTTTTTTGCATCCTCTATTTTGTTGTTTTTCAAATATATACCAGTAATGTTTATCCAAGCTTGTTCATAATCTGAATCCAACTTAAGTGCGGTTAATAATAGTAATTCAGATTTTTTCAAATCTCCCTCTAGTTCATATATGTAAGCCAAGTTTAATAGTGCTTGTGTGTGGTTAGAATCCTCGGTTATAATAAATTCAAAAGTCTTTTTTGCAGAAACCAATTTTTCTCGTTTTAATAATACGGAACCATACTTATTCTGAAAATCAAGCACGTAAGGAGCCAAACTTATTGAATTTGCATAGAACTTTTCCGCAATTATAAAATCTTTCTTATTAAAATATGCTTCTCCAATTCTATAAGAAATCCAAGCATCTTTGTTAGTTTTAGAAACAGTATTTAATTTTTTGGTTATTAGAATTTCAAGCCCCAATTTATTAGATAACCTTATTAATTTATCAAATTTATTTTGAACAAAATATAAGTGAGTAATGGCATCAATAGCAGATTTAGAATCTATATCAACATTAGCAAGCAATGCCTCCGCCGAAT
>Ga0105049_10010083_pt1 | contig 10850 bp, 9 predicted proteins | sample MAT06_FD_78087 | JGI IMG/M metagenome (GOLD analysis project Ga0105049, IMG submission 78087) | Freshwater microbial communities from Lake Fryxell liftoff mats and glacier meltwater in Antarctica - MAT-06 | ecosystem: Environmental > Aquatic > Freshwater > Ice > Liftoff microbial mat | place... | reverse complement strand
CGGAGACGGCGGAACAGTTGATGCGATCACGCTACAGCGCCTACTTCTTTCGTCTGGTTGACTACCTTGTCGAGACGACCCATCCCGATACCCGCGAACCCGGGTTGAGGCGGTCATTGGAGAAAGTCATTCATCAGGCCAATTGGAGCTACCTCACCATTCTGGGGGTGGCGCAGGGAGGCAAAGACGACAAGCGGGGCAAGGTTGAATTCGTTGCCGACTATTACGTGGATGCCGAACCCTACGAGCTGCACGAGATCTCTCGATTCAAACGCTTCAAAGGTGCTTGGAAGTATCTGGACGGAAAGGCTTAGGGGACTGTTGAAAAACCCCGTGATGAAAAACCGCGAGTCATTTTGGAGTCTGGGAAGGCGCGACAAAGGAGTGGGGTTTCCCCCACGACTGCGGAGCAACGAAGCTAGACTACAAATGGGCTGGGGCCAACAGGGTCGGTTAAAAATCAAAATCGGCGAAGCCGCTCGTGTCCTAGCAAAAAAACGTAAAGATTTTTCGTTGCGGGGTTTTTCAACAGTCCCTTAGGCCTGCTTTTTCTGTAAAATTACACTCTCCCGGACTCCGCGCCGAAACCACTCGGTTCGCAGCCGGGCAAGCAAAGTGCGCCAGGCTCCGGGCGGCTGGCGCGCGGCCGTAGGAAACGATTCAGGGTCGCGAATCGGGTTTTGGAGCGATGGGGGGGCTGCCGTTTCCGGGCGTGAGAGCGAGGTTACGCAAGAAAGGAATTGCCAGAACCATCATCATCTGAAATGAAAGGAGCAGCCATTTATTTGAAATTTATCATGGAAAAACGATTCGAGCATCAGATTGCCATTGTCACCGGAGGAGCCGACGGCATCGGCCGTCAAATTGCCGGACGGCTAGCCCGGGAAGGTGCCAGAGTGACGATCTTCGACGTAGATTCGCGCAAATCGGCGGCAACCTGCGAAGCATTCGCCGCCGAGGGGCTGAAAGTGGATTCGCTCACCGTGGACATTGCCGATGACGAGGCCGTGAAGATTGCAATCGCCACTGTGGGTGATCGCAATGCGGGGCGCCTCGACATCCTGGTGCATTGCGCGGGGATCGTGGGGCCCACCGCGACCCGCATCACGGATGTGTCGATCGAAGATTTTGATCGGACGAATGCGATCAATTTGCGCGGGACCTTTTCGCTCACCAAGCACGCTCTGCGCGCCATGGAGCCTCTCAACTATGGCAGGATACTGCTCTTTGCCTCCATCGCAGGCAAGGAAGGCAATGCCGGCATGAGCTCCTATTCGGCGACGAAAGCGGGCGTAATCGGTCTTGCCAAGGCGGCAGGGAAAGAGTTTGCCGAGACCGGAATCACCGTCAATGCGATCGCCCCGGCCGTGATCCGCACGGCGATGGTCGAAGGGGTCGCCCCTGAACAGGTGAAATACATGACCGACAAGATCCCGATGAAACGTTGCGGCACGCTGGACGAGATCGCTGCGCTGAGTTGCTGGATCGTTTCGCCGGAGGCGAGTTTCAACACTGGCTTCACCTTTGATCTTTCCGGTGGCCGTGCCGTTTACTGAGATCTGATCAGATCCTGTAGAGTCTCCCACTGATTGCGCTGAATGGACATGACACGTCTTGACTGACCTCAACGCACCTCTGATCTCTTCCTCAGATGTTCAACTCACCGCTTTGGATCACCTTGATTGCCATCGGCCTTTTGGTGCTGTTGGTGACGCGGTGGAAAGTCAACCCGGTCCTCGCGATGACCGTGGCGGCATTGAGCGTTGCCCTGTCTCCCGGAGTTGATTTTCTGCCCGCTGTCGAGGCCTTCCAAACGGGACTTGGGGCTACGCTTGGAGGCATCGCCATGGTCATCGCACTTGGGGCCATGCTCGGGCGCCTGCTCGCTGACTCCGGCGGCGCGGAGGTGCTGGCGCATCGCTTCCACGATCTTTTCGGACCTACCCGCGCCGTGCTTTGCATCATGCTGCTGAGCCTGATCGTGGGCGTCGTAACTTGGTTTGCTGTCGGCCTTTACCTATTGCTCCCGATTCTTTTCACGCTGACCCGCGAGAGCGGCAGGCCGCTGCTTTGGCTTGCCTTGCCCATGCTCTCCTTCCTCTCGGTGATGCACGGCCTGATGCCACCTCACCCCGGACCCGTTGTCGCCATTCGGGAGATTGGCGCTGACACAGGCATGGTCCTCCTTTGGGGAATGATCGTCGGCATACCGGTGGCGCTGTTGGGCGGTCCCTTACTCGCTCGTTGGATCGTTCCACGCCTGAAAGAAACCATTGAGATTCCCGACAGCTACGGTCCAAAGACGGCCGTCACTGCCACCCCTCGGCCACCTCCCTTTGCCCTCACGCTGGGCACAGTCCTGCTCCCTGTCCTTCTCATGCTTGGAGCGACCTTGGTCGATCTCATGAACGCGGACGATTCCATCCTGGGGCAAATCGCTCAGTCGATGGGCAATCCGACCATCGCTCTTCTGCTCGCAGTGCTTTTTGGTCTTTGGTCTCTCGGCACTCGTTGCGGACTCACGGGAAAAGACCTCCTTCGCTCAACCGAGGCCTGTGTCGCCAGCATCGGCATGACGCTTCTCGTCGTGGGGGCCGGTGGCGGATTCGCCTCGGTTCTGCGCGCGGCCGGGGTGGCCGAATCGATGGGCAATCTCGCTCAGGATGCCCACCTGCCACCACTTGTCTTCGGCTGGCTTGCGGCCGCTTTTGTCCGCGTCGCGACCGGTTCGGCGACGGTCGGGGTCACCGTCGCCGCCGGTCTCGTTGCTGGAATCCTGCCGCAGTTTCCCGATACCAATCCTGAACTCCTGATCATCGCGCTCGGCAGCGGCTCTTTGTTTCTCTCCCACCTGAACGACGGAGGCTTCTGGATCGTGCGCGATTCTCTCGGCCTCACGGTCGGTCAGACTTTGCGAACCTGGACCGTATTGGAGACCGTCGTCTCCGTCGCGGGTCTCGCGCTCGCCATGGCACTGGACCTTGTGTTTTAGAATTCTTCTGCGTCCGTAACGCCACCAGACGCGCCCGACTCACCCGCGAAGCTTATCCCATCTTGACGGTTAGATTGGCAGAATGAAGTTTTTGGGAGCGGGGAAACAAGAGCTTCGCGGAAGGTTTTGATAAGCTGGCCGGATCTTTCCAACTGACTCGTTCTGAGATTGCTACGGCAACCGCATCGCTCCGCTCTCCCGCCTCACATTTGAAAGGATCTGACGCAGCCATTCCACCAATCTAACCGGCAAAATGGAATTGCAGCCCAGTCAAGGTTGGTGTTCACGCGCCCAAGCGTATCCGATGACGCAGGTAAAATGGGTTGGAGAATGGCACTGCTTGGATCAGAATTTCGTAATCATAACTGCCTGCGCGGGTGGTAGCCATTGGTCGGCCCGCGCAACGGGTTCGCGGAAATCCTGCATCGGCGAGGGCGAGCTGCGGGAGGCCGACCTGGAGGTGTCCGCCCCGCAGGCCCCCGCCCTGCGGCTTTCGGCATCCATCGAAGAATGCCCGTGCAGTCGTGCCATCCTGGACGGATGAGCTTTATGGCATCTGCGAAGCGGCACAGAGGAAAGCTGCGTGGAGGCCTCTGATCGCCAGATTACACCAAGGCACTGGATTTCTGCGATCGGTGACGAAACACAGCGTCAACAGCTTGCAAAGAATCTAAAGCGGGAAGAGGACGTAGATAATCGGGAGCCTCAGATTCACGCTGGCAATCGCGACGGGGCTTGTTGTGGCAATCGCCAGTTACAAACAGGCAAGAATCCGCCTGGCAGGAGTGTCCGGTCCGAATACTTCGTCGAGTCGCGGTAGAGCACGATTGAGTGAAAAGCCAATCGCGGTCCCCATGTAGCCGGCGACAAGGACGTTCACGATCAGCGAAAGCAGAATTAGAAACATGGTTAGTTGTCTGTGGTTGATTGTTTCAAGGTCTGGTCGCAGGCGACGGTTTTGCCTGCGTCCGCCGACCATGGAGGTCCTGGCGCGATCCCCTCGGCTCTCGCTCAAACGTTCAATGCAAATCTGGTCGAAGGGATGAAGTGGTTCCCGAAGGCCTACTCCCTTCTACTCAATTCCCGGTGTCGCCCCCAGGGGCATCTCTCCGGAGGACGCTTTCTCTCGGTCCTTCGCGAGGACTGGGACTACGGAGGCAACCCCTCATGCAGGAATGGATGAAGCATCCTATTTTTTGACCCGAATGCTACTCAGTCGGATCAGTTTGGCTGGAAGTTTGACTCTCCGGTCCGCTCTCCTGGGAAGTGAGTTTCCCGAGATACTCCGGCAGTTCGACTCCGACATTTTTGGCGAGTTCGTGGAGAGGAGGCACGGCTCCGACGAGGCCGGAAAGGAATCCCGCAGTGCCGCCCTTGCCATCGGCTCCGGACCCGCTGTCCCATACGGTGATCTTGTCGATCTTGAGATTTGCAATGGCCTGAACTTGCTCGTGGACGAGTTGGGGGAGTAGCTCGGTGACGAGCATCTGCTGCGCTCCGGTGGCTCCATTGCACGCGGCGATAAGGTCTTTGAAGCCCTTGGCCTTGCCGGCGAGGATCGCTAGCGTGCCATCCGCTTCGGCGAGGAGTTTGGCCTTGAGACCTCCTGCTTCAGCCTCTTTGACGAAGCGGATCCCGTCGGCTTCGGCCTGCTTCTCGGCGCGAACGGCGTCGGCACGGCCTTGTTGAATGCGGCGGACCTTCTCGGCTTCGGCATCGGCCTCGACGATCTGCCGCTCCTTGGCGATCTCGGCGGGGACGACGATATCTGCGAACTGGGTGGACTTGTCGCGTTCGGCTCGCTGCTGTTCGGCCTTCTGCTCGGCGACGTAGGCTTCCTCCAACACCTTGGCGCGAGCCACCTTTTCCGCAGCCGTAGCGAGGCGTTCCGCTTCGGCCTGGGCGCTGCGCCGCTCGGCATTGGAATTCGCGATCTCGACTTCGGCGTTGTTCTCTCCGCGGGTCGCTTCGGCATTGGCACCGGAGACCGCGATTCGTTTGTCGCGTTGCGCCACGGCGGCGCCGATCTCCCCGTCGCGGTCGGCTTGGGCGACTTTGACTTTGGCTTCAGCGATGGCCTTGGAAGCCGCTTCCTGCCCGAGAGCGTCGATGTAACCGGACGCGTCGGTGATGTCCTGCACGTTGACGTTGATGAGACGCAGCCCGACCTTTTTCAGTTCGACCTCGACTCCGGTGGAAATGTTGGCGATGAGCTTGTCTCGGTCGGCATTGATCTCTTCAATGTCCATGGTGGCGATGACAACGCGCATCTGGCCGAAGATGATGTCCTTGGCGAGCTCGTTGATGTGCTGCATGGAGAGACCGAGGAGTCGTTCGGCGGCGTTCTCCACGACGCCCGGTTCCGTCGAGATACCTACGGTGAAGGTGGAGGGAGTGTTGACCCGGATGTTCTGTTTGGAGAGGGCTCCCTCCAGTTTGATGTCGATGGGTAACGGGGTCAGGGTGAGGAACTGATAATCCTGGATGATAGGCCAGATGAATGCCGCGCCCCCGTGGTAACACTGCGCCGACTTTCCGGCACCCACTTTCCCGTAAACAACGAGGATTCGATCCGACGGGCACTTTTTATACCGCGCCGCCAGAGCAACCACGATGGAGAAAAAGACGACAATGATGCCGCCGATAAGGATCAGATATTCCAGGGGAAGGGTCATGTGTCGAGAGGGGTGACTAAAAAGGTGGAGGCACCGATCGTCTCGGCGACCCGCACCTTGGTGCCGGGGGCGAGAGTAGTGGGGCCTCGTTGCAGGGCGTCGGCCATGCTGAGTCGGCCTTGGATGAGAACTTCGATCTGGCCACCGGGAGCCTGCGCCGGAGGAATGGTCACGTAAACGGTGGCGATGGCACCGACGGCATTCGCGTAGATGAGCGAGCCGCTGCTCTGAAGCTTCATGAAGGAGGTCATGAGCAGGAATATCCCGAGCATGAGGGCTCCCCCGACGACAAGTCCGATGATGATGGCGAGGCCCAGTCCGAGCCCGCTGTTGAGAGCGATGACACCGGCCCATCCGAAGCCCATGAAAAACGCCGTCACGCTTCGCACGGATAGGATGCTCAGCCCCGAACCATGTTCCGTCACATCGCCGACACCACTGCCATCGTCCATTCCGACGAAAAGAAGCAGGATCATTTGGATGGCGAGCACGACGAGCGCGAGGATTCCGATCCCGTAAAAGATCTGCTTCTCAAGCAGGAGTTCGGTCCACCAGGATTCCATGAACGATATGTTAGACAAAAAGGAGATGGATTAGCAAGTGCCTTGCGAAACAAAATCCTCGATCTATTTCTCTTCCGTTAGGGTATCGAGGACGGAGTCGAGATAGATTTTGACCGTTGGGGTGATCTTTTCGAATCCTGCCGCCGAGCGCGGCTGTCCGAGGGCATGGCGCATCGCGTTGTGCATGAGGTAGCGCCCCGTCACCACGTCGAGGTGGATGTCGTCGCGATAAAGATCTTTGAGGTTGTTGAAGGGGCCTTTGCCGACGGTGATGTCGGCGGCGATTCGGGCCAGCAAGTCCTGGGCGTGGGTCTGGCGGAAGGTGCGCGCGGGGTAGCGCTCGCGCAACTTGGTGAGGACGGCTTCCAGGTAGGCGGGGCTGTGGACCATGGGTCCGGCGCTGGTGGTAGCAGCGTATTCCGCCGCCTGCGATTCGGCCCGGGCCCAGCCGCTGTGCACGATGAAAACGGCTTTGGGCTGAAGCTCGATCCATTGGCTAATGACGTCGAGGTCTTCCGCGAGAGTGCTGCCGTAATGGACTTGGACGGAGACGAAGTCGTAGGATGTTTGCTCCAGCGCATCGGGCCAAAGAGCGGAAGTTTTGACGCAGGGTTCGGCGGGATTCTGGAAGATGAAGGGCAGGCTTTTTCCGCAATCAATGTGCCACTGGACATCGCCGTCGAGCAGGGAGGGCACGGTGTCGTTGGTGAGAGAGTTGCCGATGAGGTAGCAGGATGGGGCGTCGGAATCCTCGGCGGGAAGGACACTGCAAAGAGAGAGCGCCGCGACGAGGGTGAGCAAACAGAGTTGGGTCATGCCCCATACCCTATTGAATCGGGTGGCCAAAGACGATAGAAATTGTCCCGAAGGCGGACGGAACCACGCTCCGGAAATTTCGCAAATTACCTCAAAGAAGACTTGCGGAGGATCTCAGTTGCCACTACAGATCTTCCCCTCCGCTCTGGCACCCCGCTGGAACGGATCCGTTGCTCGGGTGGCGGAATTGGTAGACGCGCAGGATTAAGGATCCTGTGGGGCGACCCGTGGGGGTTCGATTCCCCCCTCGAGCATATTTTTCCTCGTTTCTCTGGCAGAAGTGAAGACCGATCTCAGTGACTCTCCGACCGCAATCCTGCTGGTCTCCTGCCCCGACCGCTCGGGGATCGTGGCGGCGATCTCGACCTTTCTTTTCGAGCATGAGGGAAACATCGTGGACATCGATCAGCACGTCGATCAGGACGAGGGCGTGTTCCTGATGCGGGTGGAGTGGGAGTTGGCCGGTTTTGGAATCGCACGGGAGGAGATTTTGGAGGCGCTCCATCCCCTGCTGGACCGTTTTGCGATGCGCTGGGATCTGCATTTTTCCGATGTTCCGCCGCGGGTGGCGCTGTTCGTGACGAAGGACAATCACTGCCTCTACGATTTGCTTTCCCGTCATGAGAGCGGAGAGCTTCAGATGGAGATTCCACTTATCGTGAGCAACCGCGAGGACCTCGGGGCGGTGGCGGAGCGCTTTGGAATCGCCTTTTGTTGTTTTCCGATCGATAAGACGAACAAGGCGGCCCAAGAGCAGGCGGAGATCGACTTGCTGCGCCGCGAGCGGGTCGATACGATCATCCTGGCTCGCTACATGCAAATTCTCAGCGGGAAGATGACGGAGGCCTATCCGCATCGCATCATCAATATCCATCACTCGTTTTTGCCGGCATTTCCGGGCGCGCGACCTTACCATTCGGCGCACAAGCGGGGCGTCAAATTGGTCGGGGCGACGAGCCACTATGTGACCGAAGACCTCGATGAGGGACCGATCATTGCCCAAGGGGTCACAGATGTCTCCCATGGTGATGCCGTGGCGGATTTCATCCGGAAAGGCCGGGCGCTGGAGCAGAGCGTGCTCAGTCGCGCGGTCTGGCTGCATGTCAATCGGCGGACATTGGTGCTTGGCAATAGGACGATCGTGTTTGATTGACGGCTAGAGCGGGAGACCGACAGGTGCGCGGCGGAGGAAATTCGTGTTTATTCGCGCTCATTCGTGGTCCAAAACTTCGCTGGACCAGTTTCGAGGCCGGAACGATGAAACGATTTTGACCACGAATGGACCCGAATTCGCACGAATGAAGAGTCTCGACGAAGTGGACAGGCTCCTGGTCTCGCGAGCTCGCTAGCGCTTCTTATTCACATAACAAAAAACGAACCCCTTCTCCCATGGCGACCCGCTTTCAAGTGCTCCCCGGCTTCCGCGATTTTTATCCTGACGATTGCGCGGCGCGGAATTATGTCTTCGACGTTTGGCGGAAGGTCTCGCGGAGGTATGGCTTCGTAGAATACGAGGGGCCGATGCTGGAGCCGACCGAGCTCTACACCCGCAAAAGTGGCGCGGAGATCGTGAATCAGCTCTTTTGTTTCACGGACAAAGGGGAGCGCGAGGTGTCGCTGCGTCCCGAGTTGACCCCGACGCTGGCGCGAATGGCGGCAGCCCGGCATCGGGATTTCCGCAAACCGATGCGGTGGTTTTCCATCGGGCAATTTTTCCGGTATGAGCGTCATCAGAAGGGACGAGGCCGGGAATTTTATCAGTTCAATTGCGATCTCCTCGGGGAAACGGCGGCGGCGGCGGATGCGGAACTGATCGCGCTGGCCATTGATTTGATGCGGGAGCTCGGCTTCACCACCGAGCATTTCCGCCTGCGGGTGAGCGACCGCAATGCCTGGGTGCGCTTCGCCGAATCGAAGGGCCTGGAGGGCGATGGGATTGCCAGCTTTCTTCAGATCATCGACAAAATGGAGCGCACCCCGGAGGAAAAAACGCGGGAGTTGCTTGGAGTTTTCGGGATCACTCTGGAGGCGGTTCGCAAGCTGATCGGGAGCGGTGCGGAGGTATCCCCGGTGCTCGCCGAGGTGGTGGAAAATTTGCAACAGCGGGGACTCGGCGACTACGTCGAAGTCGATTTGGGGATCGTGCGCGGTCTGGCCTACTACACGGGGATCGTTTTCGAAATTTTCGATATCGGTCAGGGGATGCGAGCCATCGCCGGGGGCGGGCGTTACGATCAACTCGTCGAGCTGATCGGTGGAGTGGATCTACCGGCCTGCGGTTTTGCGATGGGCGACATGGTCATCACCGATTTGATTCGCGCTACTTCCGAGCCTTGCCGACGTCTCGATGAAGCCATCGCCGCAGATGGTGCCGTCGATGTTTGGTTGGTGCTGGCCGATGAGACCAAGCAGGCCGAGGCCCTCTCGCTCGCCCAAACCCTGCGCGACGCCGGATTTCGCGTCGCGTTGCCCCTGACTCCGGCGAAGGTGGTGAAACAATTCCAGCAGGCCGAGTCCTCCGGGGCGATCACAGCGGTGGTGGTGGGAAGTGAGTTTCCCGAGGTCGCGATCAAAGATCTGGCCAAGCGAACGGAGACTCGATGTGCGGCCGCCGCGCTGGTGGGTGCATTGAGGGACCTTCTTGGTAATTCCTGATATCAGTTGACTCTCCCGGCGATCTTGGTTCACTCACCTCTCGCCGAAAGAATCCTGTTACTCATGTCCAAACCTATCTGTCGCTGGGGCATCCTCGGCGCTGCCAGCATCGCCCGAAAGAACTGGCAGGCTATCCGCCTCAGCGGAAATGGCCGTCTCGTCGCCGTCGCCAGTCGCAGTCAGGACCGCGCCGCCGCTTTCATCGCCGAGTGCCAGTCCGAGGCTCCGGTCGATCCCGCTCCGCGAGCGATCGGGGGATACGAGGAACTTCTCGCGGCCGATGACATCGATGCGGTCTACATCCCGCTCCCGACCGGGATGCGACTGGACTATGTCCGCAAAGCAGCTGCGGCGGGCAAACACGTCCTGTGCGAGAAACCTTGCGGAGTGAATGCAGGAGAAGTGGCAGCCATGGTGGAAGCCTGCGCCGCCGCTGGAGTGCAGTTCATGGATGGAGTGATGTTCATGCACGGTGATCGCTTGCCGGCGCTCCGCGAGGTGCTTGATGACGGGCAGTCCCTCGGAACCATCCAACGTCTCGCCACCCAATTCAGTTTCATGGCGGGCGATGAATTTCATGCGCAGAATATCCGGGTCGATGCCGCGCTCGAACCACACGGATGCCTCGGGGACCTCGGTTGGTATTGCCTGCGGATGATGCTGTGGACGCTCCGGTATGAGATGCCGACCTCATTGCGGGCACGCCTGATCCGCGAGAGTCGCGCGAATGCGGGCGAGGCGGGTGTTCCCCTGAGCCTCTCTGCGGAACTGGTGTTCGAGAGCGGGCCAACCGCCAGTCTCTTTTGCAGCTTCGAGGCGGAAAACCAGCAGTGGTTCACCATCTCCGGAACCAAGGGCTATGTCCAGGTGCCCGACTTCGTGCTTCCTCATGTCGGTAGTGAAGTCGGTTTTTCCGTCGAGCAATCCCACTTCGCAGTCGATGGGTGTCGTTTTCAAATGAAGCGCAATCATCGGGAGATCCGGGTCCCGGAATACTCAGACGGCCACACGACGTCGCAGGAAACCAAGCTGTTCCGCCGCTTCGGTGGGCTGGTTCTCGGCGGCGCTCCCGATCCCTTCTGGCCGGATATTTCGCTGAAGACCCAGGTGCTGCTCGACGCCTGCCTGAAGTCCGCACGCGACGGGGGG
>Ga0105049_10010081_pt1 | contig 10851 bp, 5 predicted proteins | sample MAT06_FD_78087 | JGI IMG/M metagenome (GOLD analysis project Ga0105049, IMG submission 78087) | Freshwater microbial communities from Lake Fryxell liftoff mats and glacier meltwater in Antarctica - MAT-06 | ecosystem: Environmental > Aquatic > Freshwater > Ice > Liftoff microbial mat | place... | reverse complement strand
TGCGCCACATCCCGGTGCAAATCGTCAGCCTGGAGGAAGAACGTCAGCACGGCCTCGCGCACGGCGCCTTTTCCTATATCATCAAGGCGCCCACCACCGAAGGACTGGAAGCGGCCTTCGACCGCATCAAGACCTTCACCGCCCCGCGCACCAAGCGGTTGCTCATCGTCGAGGACAACGACATCGAGCGGCAATCCATCATCGAGTTGCTGGGCTATGAAGACATCGAGATTCAAGCTGTGGCCACCGGGGGCGAGGCGCTGGCGGCGATGCTCGACGGAGGCTTCGACTGCGTGGTGATGGATCTGCGGCTGCCCGACATGAGCGGCTTCCAGTTGCTGGAAAAAGTCCACGCCGAACCAGTCCTGGCCGACCTGCCCGTGGTTGTCTTCACCGGCAAGGACTTGACCGTCGGCGAGCAGGCGCACCTCAAGACGATGGCCAAGAGCATCGTCCTCAAAGACGTCCAATCCCCCGAGCGGTTGCTCGACGAGACCTCGCTCTTCCTGCACCGCGTCGTTACCGATCTGCCGGCGGAAAAGCAGGCCATGCTCGAACGGCTCCACGGCTCTAAGGAAGTCCTGCGCCACCGCAAAGTGCTGGTGGTGGATGACGACGCACGCAACATCTTCGCCCTCACCTCCATGCTCGAAAACCAGGAGATGGAGGTGATCAGCACGACCAATGGTCGCACGGCCATTGAGCTCATTAAGAAGACGCCCGACCTGAGCCTGGTGCTCATGGACATCATGATGCCCGACATGGATGGCTACGAGACGATGCGCGAAATCCGCCAGAACTCCAAGTTCCGCACCCTGCCGATCCTCGCCCTCACCGCCAAGGCGATGAAAGGCGATCGTGAGAAGTGCCTCGAAGCCGGCGCGAGCGATTACATCGCGAAACCGGTGAATACCGACCAACTCCTGTCCCTGATGCGAGTTTGGCTATTCCGCTGAATATGAAGACCAACCTCCACGCACCGCCGGCCGACGTCCAGGCGCAAACTCAGTCCGGTTCCGCGGCGGCGGCGCCCGCCTTTCTCGACACTCCGGTCAACATTCTGATCGTGGACGATGAGCCGAGAAACCTCACCGTGCTCGAAAGCCTCCTCGGGGATCCTGGCTACCGGATCGTCCGCGCGGAATCCGCCGACCAGGCGCTGCTCGCGCTGGTGGTTGAGGACTTCGCTCTCCTGATTCTGGACATCCAGATGCCGGGTATGAGTGGCTTCGAACTGGCCCAGATGATCAAGGAGCGCAAGAAGACCGCCCTGGTGCCGATCATCTTCCTCACCGCCTACTACCATGAAGACCAGCACGTGCTCGAGGGCTACGGCAGTGGCGCGGTTGATTACCTGCACAAGCCGGTGAAACCGACCATCCTTCGCTCCAAGGTCGCCGTCTTTGCCGAGCTGTACCGCAAGCGCCGCGAGTGTGGCCTGGCGAATCGCGCTTTGCTGGCCGAGGTGATCCAGCGCCGCCGCGCCGAGGAACAGTTGCGCGCCCTGACGCATCGCGTGGTACAGGTGCAGGAAATTGAGCGCGGGCGCGTGGCGACCGAATTGCACGATAACCTGACGCAGCCTTTCTGCGCCGTCCTCGTCCGCTGGCAGACGCTGGCGAACAAACTGCCGGCCCGCGACACGGCCGCGCGGGCCGAGTTGACGAAACTCAGCGATCTGCTCGCTCAGAATATCGAGGAGTTGCAACGCATTGGCCGCAATCTGCGGCCCAGCGTTTTGGAACATTTGGGTCTGGTTCCCGTCCTGCGTAGTGACAGCGCGGAGTTCGCGGAACGAACCGGCGTGGCCGTCAAGGTCACCTGCGTGGAGTTGACCATGCGGTTGCCCTTCGAAGCCGAGTTGGCTTTCTACCGCATCCTCCAGGAAGCCTTGAAAAACGTGGAGCAGCACGCCCGCGCCCGGCATGTGACAGTGGACCTGGAGGAGCAGGGCGCCAGGTTGCGGTTGGTAATTCAAGACGACGGCCTCGGCTTCGACCCGGATCAGCCGCCGACCAGACGAGCCGCAGAGCGTGGCTTCGGTCTGCTCAGCCTGCGCGAGCGGGCGGTTTCCGTGGGCGGCAGTGTTAGCGTCGAATCCGCGCCGGGCAAAGGTACTACTATTGAGGTACAGATTCCGTTCGGCGATGGCAGTGAACGGGAGTAGACACACAGGAGGATATGGCCCGCATGAAACCGCCACCTCTCGCGCCTTTGTCGATGGCCGTGGGGAGAGTCGGCTGCGGCGTGAATTGAGTCGTTGGCTCGCGCCGTCCAAGAAACGGTCAACTCTCAACTCGAACCCAACCTGGGTTCCGGGCCAAGCTAAGCTCGGTCCGTTAAGCCGAGGTAGGGGTGTTTTGACCGATCCATAATCGATTTCCGTCCGGATCGTTAAGGCGAAACTCCGTGAGGCCGTAAAAGGTGACATCCAGTTCCGGCACTTCCAAGCCGTTCGCCCGAACCTGCTGGTGAAAAGCGACCAGATCTTCTGGGTACAGATAGAGGATTGAATCGCGAGGGTTTTTCGGGTGCGCATTGATCGACTGATCCACCATGAGTCGGCACTCGTCGAAGCGGAGCATCGCCCAGCCCCAATCGTCGTTTCTCTTCTCCACCGTAAAACCAAGCTTGCCGCAGTAAAAATCCACACTGGCGGGCATGCTCTTGACCGGTAGCATCGGGATCAATTGATTCATCTTCATAGTACTATTATTCGTGTTTCAGTGCTCGATCGGACTAGACTTAGATCGGCGCTTCTTGGCTATGAATGATTCTCGCATCGGGGGTTGGCTGAAGTAGTGCGTCGTGCCCTCCTTGGTCGACGGCGTTGGCCTTATCCCTCGCGCCGCAGGATCTCCAAGGGGGGCTGGTCGGCGATCCCCCGGCTGGTGAGCAGGCCAACGCTGACGGTTAGCGCGGTCACGGAACCAACGGCCGCCAATAGTGGAACCAGCGAAACCGCGTAGGGCGCTTCAAAGACGAAGTGAGCCAGGGCCCAACTCCCGGCGACCGCCAGCACCGCGGCCGACAACGAAGACAGGAGCCCGAGGGTGGCATATTCGGCGCAGAGTATCTGGCGAATCTGCGTCCGGCTCGCTCCGAGTGTGCGCAGCAGGATGCTTTCTTGAACCCGTTGCCAACGCCCGGTCAGCACGGCTCCGGCCAAAACAATCAGGCCGGTTAAGACGGTGAAGAGCGCCATGAAGCGGATCACGAATCCGACTTTGTTCAGGACGCCATCCAGAGTCTTGAGCACGAGCGTGAGGTCGATGGCGCTGACATTGGGAAAGGCGCTGACTAGGGCGCGCTGCATTCGAGCCGACTGGCCTGGGTCGTTAACGCGCGTGGCCATGACCAACATGGCGGGGGCGGCTTCCAGGGCGCCGGCCGGGAAGACCACGAAGAAGTTCGGTCGAACCTGGCGCCAGTCGACTTTGCGCAGGCTCGCGACATAGGTTGCCAGCGGGATTCCTTGAACGTCCCAGATCAGTTCGTCGCCGAGTTGGACCTTCAAGTCGCGAGCGATGCCTTCCTCCAGGGAAATGGGATAGCTGGGTTCGCCCTGGGCTGACGTTCGGATGGTTTCGGGTGCGGTCACGACCGAGCCGATAAAGGTGCCGCCGCGCAAGTGTTCCGAATCGTTGAGTTGGGTGCGCCAGGTGGAGCGGTATTCGCGTTTCAAGGTCCAGTCGGGAATACCGTTCTCGCGGTGGTTCACCAGTTGGTCCACGGGCGTTCCCTGTAGGGCGCTGAGTCGCATGGTGACGATGGGCGCTTCTTCCAAAACGGGGAGTTGTTGGGCGGCCAACAGATCCAGGACGCCTTGGCGCTGATCGGGCTGAATGTCGAAGAGTATGGCATTGGGTTGAGTGGAGGCGGTGGCAGGGAACAACTGGCCGAGCAGAACATCGCGGGTCAGGTGTAGCGTCAGGAGCAAGAATGTTCCCAGGCCAATGGCGACCAGGAGAAGCGTGGTTCGGTTGTGCGGGCGGTGGAGACTGGCCAGGCCTTGGCGCCAGGCGAAGGGCAATTGGGGTGGGGTAAATGTCCGGGTCAACCACATGGTAAAGCGCCCGGCCAGGGCGAGAAGGGCGAAGGCGGCCACCAGTCCGCCGGCAAAGCCGAGACCTTCCTGCCATTTGCGAGTCTGGCCGAGGGAGAAGGCGGTGATTCCCAAAACGATAACGCCCACCACTAGCCAGCGCAGCGGGTCGGGACGGTGCGTGGGCTCGTAGGCCGCCCGAATGGCCGCCAGGGGGGAGACCCGGCGTACTTCGAGCAGCGGGAGGAGTGTGAAGAAGAAGCAAATGGCGAATCCGGTGACGGCCGCCAGCAAAGCGCCCATCCAGTCAAAGCGCGCATCGAAGGCGAAAGGGAGGAAGCCTTTCACCAGTTCGGGAAGCTGTTGTGCGGCGATTCCTCCTAGCAGGATTCCTCCGAGTGTTCCCACGGCGCCGAGGGCTAATCCTTGGGCCAAATAGATAGCAAAGGTGGACGCCATCGGCGCTCCTAGGCAACGGAGCACGGCGACGTTCGGAAGCTTTTGCCGGATGTGAACCTGAATGGCGCTGGCGATGCCGACCGCCCCGAGCACGAGCGCGATCAGGGCCACGAGGTTGAGAAAGCGGTAGAGGTTTTCGAGCGCATTTCCCAGGTCGCGTTGACGCTCTTTGACCGTGTCTTCCTGGAGTCGGAGTTCTTGGAAGACGGGTTTCTCGTGCTTCACCAGGGCTTCCACATCCACGGTTGCGTCGAATCGGAACAGGACTTTGTAGCGGGCGATACTTCCGGCTTTGAGCAGACCGGTCGCGGGAAGATCTTCTGCGGCGAGGTAGACCCGGGGCGCAAGGGTGGCGAAGGCGACTGAATCACCGGGAACGCGGAGCAAGGATCCGAGCACGCGAAAGGAAGCTGATCCCAGCTTGATCATCGACCCGCGTGGCGCGTCGAATTGTTGCAGCACGCCTTCTTCCACTAGCACACCGCCGCCGCGCTTGAGTTCGTCGGCGGCTTCGGGGGGATCGGTTTCGATCTGGCCATAAAACGGGAAGTTCCCGGACAGGGCGCGGGCATTAACCAGGCGGGTGCCGTTGGTCAGCACGATCATGGTGGAGAAACTGGTTTCCCGAGCGGTTTCCCCTCCGAGTCGGGAAACGAAGGCTTCGGTTTCGACGGTGAAGGGTTGTCGAGAGGCGAGCACTAGGTCGGCGCCCAGCAAGGATTTTGCCTGATCGGTGACGGCCTGTTGTAAATTCCGGCCGAGCGAGCCGATGGCGACCAAGGCGGCGATACCAAGGGAAATGCTAGAGGAAAAGAGGAGGAGGCGCCGGCGCGAGGCCCGGGAATCACGCCAGGCCATTTGCCAAGTCCACGAAGAAAAGAGAGCGGTCAGCCAACGCACGCGGCGGACGGTAGCGTGAACCCTGCGCGATGCCTAACCCAGTTGGGAGAATGCGTCGGGGCGCGCGGGACGATCTGACGGGCGTGAGAGGTTTCCCGGGGGCGCGTGGGGTGGGTCGGGGCGTGGCGGAATTTGATGGGGCCGCGCGGCAACGCAGCCCTACCCCGAGGTAGGGACGAGCTGCCGCTCGTCCCTATATCGATCCCGGGGCGCGCGGGAGGATCTGGCGGGCGTGAGAGATTTCCCGGGGCGCGTCGGGTCGGTCGGGGGCGTGGCGGAGTTAGATGGGGCCGCGCGGTAACGCAGCCCTACCCCGAGGTAGGGACGAGCTGCCGCTCGTCCCCATCCGAATCAGGGCGTTGTCCTTCGCGGCCGGACTGCCTAGAGTTTCGTGATGAGGTTGTTGTCCCGATTGATGTTCGCCGTTTTCCTGTGGTGGGGTGGGTTCAACCTGCGGGCTGGCTCCACGGAGGTGTCCATCGCCGAACAAAATTTCCTGATCAACGGCCAGCCCACCTATGCGGGGCAACTCTGGCAGGGGCATTCCATTCAAGGACTGCTGATGAATGCCCGAATGGTGCAAGCGACCTTCGACGATCGGAATCCCGGCACCGCGGCTCAATGGGCCTATCCCGACACCGGACGCTGGGATCCAGAACGCAATACGCGGGACTTTTTGGAGGCCCTGCCGGACTGGAAGCGGCACGGTTTGCTTGCCTTTACCCTGAATCTCCAAGGCGGTTCTCCGCAGGGATATTCGCGGGAACAGCCCTGGCATAATTCGGCTATTGAAGCGGACGGTTCGCTTCGACCGGAGGCCCTGGCTCGATTCGAACAGATTCTCAAGCGAGCCGATGAATTGGGAATGGTCGTCATCCTGGGGATCTTTTACTTTGGTCAGGACGAACGATTGGTGGACGAGGCGGCCGTAGTAAGGGCCGTCGACAACACGGTTGAGTGGTTGTTCGCGGGCGGTTGGCGAAACGTCCTGGTCGAGATCAACAACGAGTGCAATGTCCGTTACGACCACCCGATTCTGCAGCCCGAGCGGGTCCATGAATTGATCGACCGCGTCAAAGGGAAGCACCAGGACGGGCGTCGATTTCTCGTTAGTACCAGCTACGGCGGTGGGACCCTACCGGGGACCAACGTGGTGCGGTCCGCTGATTTTCTGCTGCTGCACGGCAATGGGGTGGCCGAGCCCGCGCGCATTCGCGAGCTTGTGCGGCAAACGCGCGCCCTCACCGGAGATAAGCCCAAGCCAATCCTGTTCAACGAAGACGATCACTTCGACTTTGAGCGGCTGGAGAACAACTTCGTGGCGGCGGTTTCGGAACGGGCCAGTTGGGGCTATTTCGACTTTCGCATGCGTGGCGAAGGATTCGATGAGGGGTATCAGAGTGTACCGGTGAACTGGTCGATCAGCAGCGCTCGCAAGCGGGGTTTCTTTGGGTTGCTGGCGGAAATGACCGGCAGTTCTGTGCGTGGGGCGACGGCTTCGACCGATCCCTCGGCTCGCTGGTGGAAGGGTAATTTGCACACGCACTCGCTGTGGAGTGATGGTGATGATTTTCCAGAGATGATTGCGGGATGGTATCGGGATCAAGGGTACCAATTTCTTGGGTTATCGGATCATAACACCACTTTGGAGGGACAGCGCTGGATGCCAGCCACCGCGAAGCGGGCCGGCGGCGAAGTGCTCGCCAAATACGTTCGCCGGTTTGGCCCCAACTGGGTGGAGCGACGTCAGCGCAACGGTGCCGAGGAAGTCCGCCTAAAGACGCTTTCCGAATTTCGTTCACTGTTGGAAGAGCCGGGGCGGTTTTTGCTGATCCCAGCCGAGGAAGTCACGGGCGGATATTTGACCTCACCGGTGCACATCAATGTGACTAACGTGCGCGACCGGATATCTCCGCCGGGCGGTAGCAACGTGGTAGATGTTATGCAACGAACCGTCAACGCGGTGCTGGCTCAGCGCGCGGCCACCGGGCAGCCGATGTTCCCGCACGTCAATCATCCGAACTTTGGCTGGGGGATCACGGCGGAAGATCTGATGCAGGTGCAGGGCGAGCGTTTCTTCGAGGTCTATAACGGGCATCCTTCAGTTCACAACGAAGGCGATGAAACTCATGCGAGCCTGGAGCGAATGTGGGACATCGTTTTGACTTGGCGGTTGGGTGTGCTGGGATTGCCGCCGATGTACGGACTGGGGGTGGATGACTCCCACAATTATCACACCAACGCGGTGGGTTTGAGCAATTCGGGCCGCGGTTGGATAATGGTTCGCACGCCGCACTTGACCGCCGAATCTTTGATCAAAGCACTCGAAGCGGGCGATTTCTATGCCAGCAGTGGAGTGACCTTAAGCGAGGTGCGACGGGACGGATCTCAGTTGCGCCTGGAGGTCGCGGCCGAACCAGGTGTGACCTACCGGACCTGCTTCATCGGAACACGTCGCGGCTTCAAAGACGGCCATGAGCCCTACCGGAATGGTGCGGGGGAACCGATGCGCTTGACACATCGGTACGATGACGACGTCGGAGAAGTTCTGGCGGTGGTGGACGGTCCAGCCGCCGTTTACGAAATGACCGGTGATGAGCTATATGTGCGCTCTCGGGTGGAGTCTTCAAAGATCAAGGCGAATCCCTATCGATCAGGCGAAACAGAAGCGGCTTGGACCCAGCCGGTAATTCCGTGAAGCTGGTGCCATCAGGCGCCCTCTGCGCTCCGCAACGTGAAACGCGCAGGGGACGACATGCTGACCCCTTTGCCCGTCGAGTGAATGGACCGAGCGGGTCAGATCGGCATAAAGGCTAAGCCGAGGGACCGTTCCACTAGCCAACCGGCGGCGAGTAATATAATCGCGATGGAGCCGAGCGGCAGCGCGCCGTTGCGGTAGAAGCGCGTCGAGCGCAGCCAGTAGGCCAGCGGTAGGAACAGGGCTACGCACCCCAGTTGGCCGAGTTCCACTCCCGCATTGAACCCGAACAACGGGACGGCGAGTTGGCTGCGCGGCAGGTCGAGTTCGCCCAGGACACTCGCAAAGCCGAACCCGTGGATCAGACCGAACACAAACGTCAACGCCCACGGGGCCGGCCAGCGGTTTGGAGAGGGGGCTACATAAAGATCGGCTGGGTGGACACATCGAGCGCGGGCCGGCCGGAGATTCGTCAAGGCCGCGACGATGATGCTGGCGGCGATGGTCGATTCCACGAATCGGGACGGTAGACTCACGACCTCAAATACCGCTAGACCAAGGGTAAGTGAGTGCGCCACCGTGAAAGCGGTAACCACCTTCAATACCTCCCCGAGGACACGCCCAAAGTTCGGCGCCGGCGCCCAACCGAGATCGGTCCGGAGCAAGACGGCCGGCAACAGGAGCGTGAGGAGAAAGAGCAGATGATCATACCCCGTCCAAATATGATGAACGCCTTCGCGGAGAAAACTTGTGAAGCCGCTTTTGGGGCCCGGCTTGCGCGTGACGGTGGCAGAAGGTCGATCCGGGGAGAGGACTAAGATCGCCGATTCATCGCCCGGAGATTCGGTATTGCCGGTCCAGCGAATAAGGCACCGATGCAGGGGATCGCGGTCGAAAAGGAGTTGGTAGCGGAGGTTCAGTGGTTCAGCTTGTTCCGGTGCCTGAGTGGTGAATTGAAGCGCCGCATAGCCTTCGCCCGAGCGGTCATTGATCAGAATTGTCGCAAATTGAAACGGCAGAAGTTCACTCCCTGCGGACCACTGAAAATGAGATTGGACATAGGCAATGAGCTCAGTCTGGCGCGCTTTCAGTTCGCCCCAAGTAAGTTGTCCATCGTCGTTCTCATCCAGCCCCAACAGATCATCGAGATCACGCAACGGGAGTTCTAGCTGAGCGGTAATTTGGTCATGGGTTTCACTGAGTTGGAGGAAGGCAGTGCTGGCGGTGTGAGCGTAGGCCGACACCACGGTGATTAGACTTAGCATGAGGCCCAGGACGAAGCCCTGCCTTCCGCGGCTTAAGGCGTTTTCGGGCGGGGTGGAACGACGCGAGAATTTCTTCATAGCGCTGAGCTAAGGGTCCCGGGCCAGCGTGATGGGGTGGAGGGCCACGTCTTCCAGTCCAGTTTGCTTGATCCACTGTTGTACTTCCCGAGTGACGGCGGCCTCGCCGACGGCGTGGGCGGCCTCCAGGAGCAGTCGGGCGTCGATCGGTTCGCGCTGGACCTGCCAATTGTCGCGGGCGTGGACGAGGGCGGCGGCCGGATTCTTCCGGAGCCTGAGTTCGAAGCGGGCCTCCTCGCGGAGATGGACCCGGTCACCGCGGATTCGTGCCGCGTCGAAGCGCGCCGTTAGCGTACTCAGCGAGTCAGGTTGGGGGTTCCCTGTGGCTTGCGCCTCGGCTTCCGCGAGACGGAGGAGTAGTCCGTCCAGGCGGCGGTAGTTCTGCAAGAGCGTGATGACTTCGATCGGGCGGCGCTGGTCGAGCAAGAAATCGGCAAAGGCCCCTAGTAGGTACGGGTCACGCGGCCCCTGGCTAAGCGCGGAACGGAAGACCCGTTCCGCGTCAGCCGGGCGTCCAAGTCGCGCGTACGTTTCCGCGAGCAGGCTTTTGGCCCAGACGAGCCGAGCCTGGTCGCTGACGGGCCCCGAGGAAACCAAGGCTGAATCCGAGGGGGCACTTCGCGCGAGGACAGTCTCCAGTTGGACACAGGCCTGGGAGGCGTGTCCAGTTAGGGCGGCAATCTGAGCGGCAGCCGTCGTGAGGGTAAGTTCGTCGGTGAGTCCGAGCAGATGGGCGATGGCCTGACGGGCAGCGACAAATTCGGCGCGGACGGTGTGGAGGGTGGCCTTGGTGAGCCAAGCCTGGACCTGATGCGGATCGCGGGCTAGAGCGAGGTCCAAGTCCGCCAGCGCTGTGCTGAAGTCGTGCCGGCTCTGCCGGATCGTCGCCCGGAGGATAAGAACCTCCACCGGCGGCGAGGTTTGAGTCCACCATGGTTTGAGGGCGACCTGGGCCTGGCTAAGGAACCGAGGGTCGGCTTCCAACCGAGACCGTTCAATACCGCGACGCGCCACTTCGAGGGCGAGTGGAAGGTAAGTGGGATTCGCCGCCAAGGCGTCCCGCAGGGAACGCAATTCTCGATCGATGGCGGTCAGTCGGCCCGTCCGGAGCGTGGCAATCACGACCGCCTCGTTGGACGGTAGGAAGGGTTCGGAGTGTAGCGAAGCCGCGAACAATAAACTGGCACCTAAGGAGCGAACTCGCAGGGGTAGCCGAGAGGGTCGTGCGGACGGTCCGAGATCATTCCGGCGGCTCGGCTTGAGTTCGGTTAAAAGGTGCATGCCCAATTTGAAGGTTACGGCGCGTTTTTGAATCAATGACCCCAGAGGGCGGTTGATTACGCTACGAGGCAGGCGGTCAATGTTTGGTTGTTGTTGGCTTTTTGCACGCCGGATTTTTGCTTTTG
>Ga0105049_10010080_pt1 | contig 10851 bp, 16 predicted proteins | sample MAT06_FD_78087 | JGI IMG/M metagenome (GOLD analysis project Ga0105049, IMG submission 78087) | Freshwater microbial communities from Lake Fryxell liftoff mats and glacier meltwater in Antarctica - MAT-06 | ecosystem: Environmental > Aquatic > Freshwater > Ice > Liftoff microbial mat | place... | reverse complement strand
GGCACTGTGGGAGGCTCCCGCACGTTCCTGACGAAAGGCGTAATAGATGTATCCCGCCATCGCGATCAGAAAGGCGATGCCCACCTCGCGGGACAGGCCGACGGTCGCGCCCGCCGCGAGCAGTGCCAGGGCAGCCAGGGTTCCGACGCCGCCGTCGCGCCACAGGGCGCGCGTCTTGACCGCGATGGGTGCGATCAACGCCGCTATTCCGAGGATCAGCAGGGCATTGGCGATGTTCGATCCGACGATATTGCCGACGGCGATGCCCGGCGATCCGGCCAGGCTGGCCTGCACGCTGGCGGCGAGCTCGGGCATCGAAGTGCCCATGCCGACGATTGTCAGGCCGATCAGCATCGGCGAAAGACGCAGCCGCTCGGCGATCCGCACGGCCCCGCGCACCAGCAGGTCACCGCCCGCGATCAGCAGGACAAGGCCCAGCAACAGGAACAGCGAATCCGCGAGCATGGCGCGATGGAAACCTTTGCAGGGAGTTCAGGTGTCAGCCAATAGTTTGCCGCGCTTCACCTGTCACTTGCTTTTGCGGGCGCGTCGAAGGTTAAAATCGGGGTTGTCGGCATATTGTTTTGTCATGCCTGAAATCACGACTTCTTATTGGCATCGGCATCGGGAGTGCGGCAGCTTGGTTTAGCGGCCCGGGGCCCTCTGACGATCACTGTGATCGTGATGTCGGACCGCATCGGGTGCGCTCGATGACGGGGTCCGACTGCTTGCCCCCTCAAACCGACGGCTTCGGCGTCGAGCGCTCCCCTTCAGAGACGGAGAGGCTCCATGCCCAGAACAAACAGACTGCTGCGAAAACGTCCTGCGATTGACCAAAACGACGTCTGGACTCCCGGAAACATCGTCCAGATGGACGCGGTCGTCGCCGCCTGTTCCATGGTTTCCCAAGCCGACGGCTGGATCACCCCCGACGAGCGCACCCGCATGCTTGACCGCATGCGTAACTCACCGACAGTCGCCTTCTTCGGTACCGACGACGTGCTGGCCTTGTTCGATGCGCTGAACCTGCGGTTCGAGCGCGATCCCGAAGATGGGGAGGCGACGGCGGAGATCGCGGTGGCGCGCCTGAGAGGTCAGCCTGGTCCCTCTCACCTGCTTATCGAAACGGCATGCTCGGTCGCCGAAGCCGACGGCGGCTTTGACGCCGAGGAGCGCGTCATGATCCTGCGTCTTTGCAAACTCCTCGGCGTTGATCCCGAACCTTATGACCTGATCCAGAGTGGAGGAAAGCAACGATGAAAGTCGGCGCACCGTTCAACCCATCCGCTCACGCATGGGCCGTTCAGCTCTCCCAGATGACGGGCCGGGTGGCTGGGCATCAGAGCACGCCCACGGATCGACCCGTCGATCCCGCTGGCGCCATCGCCGATGAAACGCTGACCCGCCGACCCAGCCGGCACACATTCGATATCCGTGTCTGATCGCGGGATCGGGGCGGTCGATTCGCAATCACCGGCCCATTTGTCTTGAAAGGACTCGCCTGATGTTGCCCACAATCCGAACCATTCTGGTTGCCTTGTCGGCCGGAGCGGCTCTAGCCGCGTGCGACCCGATCGATACGTCGGCCCTGCGCGAGATAGAGCGGACGGCAGAGGCGGCCCGGACTACGGCTGACAGCCTGAATGCGCGTGCCTCCGAGATTCAGGGGGCGATTAACGATCCCGTCGGTTCTCTGCGCGCTGCGGCGCTGGGAGCGACTTTTACCAGGACGCCCACCGCCGAGGCGAACCTGTTCGTGCTCACCGACTTGCAGACCGGTTGTCAGTGGCTCGCCACCTATGGTCCGGGCGGTGAGGCCGTGAGCCTTGTCCCCCGCACGGAACCCGGCGAGCAAGGTACCCGTCAGCGCTGCATCTCGATCGAAGGCCGCAGCCAGGACGCGGGTGAAGGCGCGCAATGAGGCGGAGAGATGGGCGGGACGACTCGATCCGCTCATCCCCGCGAAAGCGGGAATGAGCGGAACAAGGGGGTTCTACCCCAGCGCCTTCATCAGCTCCGGCACGACGACCTTGTAATCCCCCACGATGCCGTAGTCGGCGACCTGGAAGATCGGGGCGTCGGCGTCCTTGTTGATGGCGACGATGACCTTGGAGTCCTTCATCCCGGCCAGGTGCTGGATGGCGCCCGAGATGCCGATGGCGATGTAGAGGGCCGGGGCCACGACCTTGCCGGTCTGGCCGACCTGATAGTCGTTGGGGGCATAGCCCGCGTCCACGGCGGCGCGCGAGGCCCCGACGGCGGCCCCCAGCCGGTCGGCCAGCGGGTCCATGACGGCGTGGAATTCCTCGGCCGAGCCCATCGCCCGGCCGCCCGAGACGACGATCTTGGCCGCACCCAGTTCGGGGCGGTCCGACTTGACCATTTCGTCGCTGACGAAGGCCGCCTTGCCGGCGTCGGCACCCGCCACGGTCTCGACCTTGGCCGAGCCGCCGTCGCCCGCCGGGTCGAAGCTGGTCGGTCGCACGGTGATGACCTTCTTCGCATCGCCCGACTGGATCGTCTCCAGCGCATTGCCGGCGTAGATCGGGCGCACGAAGGTGTCCTTGGACACCACTTCGATGATCTCCGAGATCGGGGCCACATCCAGCTTGGCGGCGATCCGGGGCATGAAATTCTTGCCGTCGGTGGTGGCCGGCGACAGGATGGCGTCATAGCCGCCGGCCAGACCGACCACGGTCGCCTCGACCGCCTCGGCCAGCTGGTGGCCCAGACCGGCGCTCTCGGCCAGCAGGACCTTGCGCACGCCGGCGATCTTCGCGGCGGCGTCGGCTGCGGCCTTCGAGCCCTGGCCGATGACGAGGATGTCCACATCACCCGACAGCTTCAGCGCCGCCGTCACGGTCTTGTGGGTGGAGTCGCGGACGGTGTCGCCGTCGCGGTCGGCGATAACCAGAACGGCCATTACAGCACTCCCACGATCTTGAGCTTGGAAACCAGTTCGGCGGCGTCGGCCACCTTGATGCCCGCCGCGCGCTGCGCCGGGGCGGTGACCTTGAGCACCTTAAGGCGGGGCACCGTATCGACGCCATAGTCGGCGACCGCCTTGACCGCGATCTCCTTCTTCTTGGCCTTCATGATGTTGGGCAGGGAGGCATAGCGCGGCGTGTTCAGCCGCAGATCGACCGAAACCACCGCAGGCAGGGCCGCCGACAGGGTCTGCAGGCCGCCGTCGACTTCACGAGTCACCGTCGCCTTGCCGTTCGCCAGCACGATCTTGCCGGCGAAGGTGGCCTGCGGCCAGTCCAGCAGGGCGGCCAGCATCTGGCCCACCGCATTGTTGTCGCCGTCGATCGACTGTTTGCCCAGCAGCACCAGATCCGGTTTTTCTTCGTCGACCACCGCCTTGAGCAGTTTGGCGACGGCCAGCGGCTCCAGATCGGCGTCCGACTGGATCAACAGCCCCCGGTCCGCGCCCATGGCCAGCGCCGTACGGATGGTTTCCTGGGCTTGCGTGACGCCGATGGAGACGACCACGATCTCGTCGACGGTGCCGGCGGCGTGATGCTCCTTGCCTTCCTTCATGCGCACGGCCTCTTCGACGGCGATTTCGTCGAACGGATTCATGCTCATCTTGACGTTGGCGAGATCGACGCCGGTCTGGTCCGCCTTGACGCGGGCCTTGACGTTATAGTCGATCACCCGTTTGACGGGGACGAGAACCTTCATTGTGCTATCCACGAAAGCGCCGGAATGTTGGGTGAGGGAATGGTACGCCTCACCCGGCCTGTCAACGTAACGCCGCGTCAATGGACCCGCCGGTCCGCCCGCTCCAGCCCCGGAACCCTTCGATGAAACGCCTGCTGACCATGCCGCGGCTGAGCATGATTTTCCTCTCGCTTTTCGCCGTGGCGATGGGCGTGTTGCTGGTCTACCAGGTCCTGGTGGCGGACGTCGGTGACCGCTGCGAGGCGGGCGGGCGCTGGTGGGACCCCAACAGCCGGACCTGCGCCCAGCCGATCGCCATCGCCGAGATCACCGGCCGTCCCAACGGCCAGACACGGGCCGAAGCCTCGGCGGAAAAGAACCGCGAACTGGTGGCCATCGAGGACAGGCTGGCCCTCGAAAAAGCCGCCCGCGACGCCGAGACCGACCGCCAGCGCGCGGTGATGGAGGCCCGCCCCTGATCGCCGGGCGTCAACGCGTCGCGCCGGGCTTCCATTTGACGTCGTCGGCACCGTTGGCGTTGGCCCGGCGGGCGGCGACGAACAGATGGTCCGACAGCCGGTTCAGATAGCGGATCGAGGCCGGCGTCACCGCCTCGCCTGCTTCCATCAGACGCACGGCCTCACGCTCGGCCCGGCGTGCCACGGTGCGGGCCAGGTGCAGATATGCCGACAGGGGCGAACCGCCCGGCAGGATGAAACTGTCCAGTTCCTTCAGGCTCTCGTTCATCCAGTCGATCTCGGTCTCGAGCCGCTCGACCTGGCTGTCGACGACACGCAGGGCCTCCCATTTGGGAGGCGGATCCAGCGGCGTGGCCAGGTCGGCGCCGAGATCGAAAAGCTCGTTCTGGATCCGGCCCAGCATGGCGTCGATCCGATCGTTCTGGCCGGAGTGCAGCCGGGCGATACCGATGACGCTGTTCAACTCGTCGACCGCGCCATAGGCCTCGACCCGGGGGTCGCTCTTGGACACGGTGGCACCGGAGGCCAGACGCGTCCGCCCGCCATCGCCCGTCTTCGTATAGATGCGGTTCAGCACGACCATCGGTCAGGACCCCTGTGTGGACTTCCACCACATGCCGACGCACAGCAGCACGATGGCCACCGCCTGTAGCGCCACCCGCAAGCGCATCAGGCGGTTGGAGTTCGATCGCCCGCTTTCCCCGCCCCGATAGAGTGAGAACAGGCCGAAGCCGAGAGTGATCGCCACCGACCCGATGGCCACGAAGATCGCTATGTTGATGATATTGCCCATGCCGCCAATCTAGGCGCTGGCGCGCGGACAGGCCAGCGCCGCGACGCCGCACGGCCTTAACCATTCCGACGAAGCGGATAGTCACGCTTTCGTGGTCAGATAGCGGTCTTGAGAGGGGCCGAATGACCGACCGCGCGATCCGCAACCTGGCCCACCTGAGCCGTTCGGCATCGACCGCGCGTGTTCTGAATCTCCTCAATGTTTTTCACACCCATGGCCATAAGCCGGAATGGGCCGAGCGCCCGCTGTTCCGGACCCCTGGCCTGAATCGCGCGCTGATCATCAAGCACCGGCTGCGACGAGACGAGCTGGATGCCTTCCATCTGCGCCGACAGGTGGCCACCAAGGTGGTCGTGCCGATCGACGCCGGCGACCTGAAAACCGGCGGCCGCTATGTGTTCGTCGATCAACGTGATTTTACCCGGGTGATGCAGGAGGCCTTCGGCATCGGGCCCAGCCACCCCGACATCGCCACCCTCAGACTGCTGGACCGACTACCGTCGCTCGACCCCTTCCTGCTGCGCGAGCAACTTAAGCGCGGCGGGGTCGAGCCCGCCGCCTTCTATCTCTCGATCAGTGACTCGGACCTTGAGCAGATGGTGAGCTTCGTCGAGGACGAGATTCGCCCGCTGGTCACCCTCAGCCTGGGGGCCGACGTCGAGGCGGTCGGCTCGACCCGCCGCCTGGCCAGCAAGATCCTGTCGCACGACCCGCGCGACCGGATGGAGGCGCTGCGCGAGACCCTGCGGCTGGAGCCCGCCGACTATCACGAAGGCATTTTCTGCTGGAAGGGCTTTCTCTACTACAAATGGGTGCTGTCCAGCCTGATGGGCGAGATCGCCGAGGTCGCCGACGCGGTCGGGACCGTTCGGCCGGTCGGCAAGCCGGACCGGGCCGCGCGGGATTATCTGGATCGCGGTCGGGCCGTGCTCCGGGACCGCATCATCACCACCTGCGACGAGGTCGGCCGCACGCTGAAGGTCTATGACGACGCCTACGCTGGCCTGACAATCGACGGGCGACCGGTCGGGTTTCGCGACTTCCTGCTGGATGCGCCGCGCCTGTTCACCCGACTGGGCGACCAGCTGGGTGCGGTCCAGCACATCGTCAGCTTCTGGCGCTTCCGCTTCAGCTCCGGCGCCTCGGCGGTCGGCGTGGACGAGCTGATCGACATCTTCATGGATTTCGAGACCGGTCTCGCCGATCGCGACGCCGAACTGGGCCAGTCCATGTTGGCGGCCTGACCGGAAAAGGCCGGGGATCGTACCCCCGGCCTCTCCTGAAAAACCGCGCGTCTAGTAGCGGTAGTGGTCCGGCTTGAACGGGCCATCGGTCGGGACCGAGATATAGTCGGCCTGTTCCTTGCTCAGAAGGGTGAGCTTGGCACCCAGCTTGGCCAGGTGGAGCATGGCGACCTTTTCGTCGAGGTGTTTGGGCAGGGTGTAAACCTGGTTCTCGTAGGATTTGGCGTTGGTCCAGAGTTCGATCTGCGCCAGCACCTGATTGGTGAAGCTGGCGCTCATCACGAACGAGGGGTGGCCCGTGGCATTGCCCAGGTTCACCAGACGGCCTTCGGACAGCAGGATGATCTTCTTGCCGTCCGGGAATTCGATGTGGTGCACCTGCGGCTTGATCTCGTCCCATTTGAAGTTTTTCAGGCCCGAGACCTGAATCTCACTGTCGAAGTGGCCGATGTTGCAGACGATGGCGTTGTTCTTCATCGCCCGCATGTGGTCGACGGTCAGGACGTCCTTATTGCCGGTGGCGGTGACGAAGATGTCGGCTTCGGCGGCCACGTCCTCGACAGTGACGACCTCATAGCCTTCCATCGCCGCCTGAAGCGCGCAGATCGGATCGACCTCGGTGACCTTTACCCGGGCACCGCCCTGGCGCAGCGAGGCGGCCGAGCCCTTGCCCACGTCGCCATAGCCGCAGACCACAGCGACCTTGCCCGACAGCATCACGTCGGTGCCGCGGCGGATCGCGTCGACCAGCGATTCACGGCAGCCGTACAGGTTGTCGAACTTGGACTTGGTGACGCTGTCGTTGACGTTGATGGCGGGGAACGGCAGGTCTCCCTTCTTGGCCATTTCGTACAGGCGGTGGACGCCGGTGGTGGTCTCTTCCGACACGCCGCCGATGGCGTCGCGGATGGCCGAATAGAATCCGGGCTTCTCGGCGATGTAGCGTTTCATCACCTTGTAGAGGGCTTCCTCTTCCTCGTTCTCCGGCTTGTCCAGCAGCGTGCCGTCCTGCTCGGCTTTGGGGCCGAGCACGCACAGCAGGGTGGCGTCGCCGCCGTCGTCGAGGATCAGGTTCGGATAGCCACCGTCGGACCATTCGAAGATCTTGTGGGCATAGTCCCAGTATTCTTCCAGCGTCTCGCCTTTGGTGGCGAACACCGGAGTGCCGGCGGCGGCGATGGCGGCCGCGGCGTGGTCCTGGGTCGAGAAGATGTTGCACGAGGCCCAGCGGACATCGGCGCCGAGGGCTTCCAGCGTCTGGATCAGCACGGCGGTCTGAATCGTCATATGCAGGCTGCCGGCGATACGGGCGCCTTTGAGGATCTGTTGCGCGCCGAACTCGTCACGCAGCGCCATCAGGCCCGGCATTTCGGTTTCGGCGATGGCGATTTCCTTGTTGCCGAACGGGGCAAGCGAGATATCGCGGACGATGTAATCGGTCATGGGGCGGGCTTTCCGGGGGAGTGTCCGCGCGGCCTATAGACCGGTCGCGGTCCGGGGGCAAGAAACACATAAGGATGTCCTTATGGATTTTGCCGGGCACGCCGCGACGAACGCCAAGGAGGGCTTGGCGGACCCGGGGTGGGCGGCCAGGGCGTCCGCCCTGCTGGACCTGAAGGTCATGGAGCCGAAGGCGGTCGAGGCGGCGGCGTAACCGGCCCTTAAGCGTCATCGGCTAGCGTCTGATTATGGAACGTCGCGCTTTTCTCGGATTGAAACCCCTCAAGACCAGCGGCGGCGGAGGCGGTGAGCCGCAGGCCAGCTATCTGCGGCTGCCGACCATCACCGCCAATGTGGTCCGCTCCGGCGGTGGACGCGGCGTGATGACGGTGGAGACGGGGATCGACACGCCCGATGCCGCCCTGCGCGCCCGGGTCGCCCGGTCGGCACCCCGCCTGCGCGCCGCCTATGCCGCCGTGGTGCTGCAGTCGGCCAGCGCCCTGTTGCCGGGGATGCCGCCGGATGTGGAGCGGCTGATCGCCCAGCTTCAGGCGGCGACCAATACGGTGATGGGACGAGCCGGCGCGCGGCTGCTCATCGGGACGGTGATGGTGGTTTAAGGGTTAGGCAGTAGGCAGTAGGCATCTCCGCGCCGCCGCCGACTTGCCTACTGCCCAATGCCTGAGGCCTGATCGCTCAGTCCTTCGTCGGATCGCCCTGGCTCGCGTCGCCATAGGTCAACGCCAGGAAGACGTCTTCCAGATCGGGGTCCTCGGTGACGATGTCGGCGATGGTCACGCCCGCAGCGCGCACAGCGGCCAGCACCTGCTCGACCGACGACCGGCCCTTGCGATAGGTCACGACGAAGGCGCCATTCGGCCGGGCGACGGCGTCGAACCCCTCGAGCTTCGGCAGGCCGTCCAGCGCGCCTTCGGGCGTCACGACGACATTGCGGGTGTCCAGTCGTCGCAGCAGCTGCGGCGTCGGTTCGCAGGCGACCACCTCGCCACGGTTCATGATGGCGATGGTGTCGCAAAGCTCCTGCGCCTCTTCGAGGTAGTGGGTGGTCAGCAGGATGGTCACGCCCTCGGCGTTGAGATGGCGGACGTAGTCCCAGAGCTGGCGACGCAGTTCGACGTCGACCCCGGCGGTCGGTTCGTCGAGGATCAGGATGGGCGGATTGTGCACCAGAGCCTTGGCCACCATCAGCCGCCGCTTCATGCCGCCCGACAGAGCCCGGACATAGGCGTGGGCCTTGTCAGACAGGCCCAGCGCCGCCAGCAGTTCGTCGGAGCGCCGCTCATTGGCAGGTACGCCATAGAAGCCGGCCTGGACCTCAAGCGCTTCGCGCGGGGTGAAGAAGACGTCGGCGACGATTTCCTGGGGCACCACGCCGAGGGCGGCGCGGGCGTCGCGGGGCTGTCTGTCGATGTCGCGGCCCCAGATCGCCGCCGTGCCGCCGGTTTTGTTGACCACCCCGGCGAGAATGTTGATCAGGGTCGATTTCCCCGCGCCATTTGGGCCCAGAAGGCCGAACATCGAGCCGCGCGGGATGACCAGATCGACGCCGTCCAAGGCGGTCTTGGGCGGGGCGTTCTTGGTGCCGGCGTAGGTCTTTTCCAGCCCGCGCACCTCGATGGCGTTGACGGGCAGGGCGGCGGGATCGGTCATTCAGGCGCTTTCCGGTATCGGAGCCGCCCCGTTTGACGATAAGAGGCGCGGGCGCATACCTATGCGCCGCAACCCACCCCGCCAAGACCAGAGCCCGCGAATGCCGCCGCGCCATCACGATGCGATCATCCCGCCGCCGGAGGACGTCATGGTCTCCGGCAAGCGTGTGGCCTGTGACGGCGGCGGCGGGGCGCTCGGCCACCCGCTGGTCTATATGGACATGGGCGGCGAGGATTTCGTCGAGTGCGGCTATTGCGACCGCCGGTTCGTGCTGGACGCCCATTCCGAGCCCGAGACCGAATACCTCAGCCCGGCGGCGCGACCGCCCGAGGCGCATTGACCGAACGGGGATGAGATAGCCCCGGCTGTCAGCCCACCTCGACGCCCTTCCAGAACGCGACCCGCCCCGCGATCTCGGCAGCCGCCGGTTTCGGGTCGGCATAATACCAGGCCGCGTCCCGGTTCTCGCTTTCGCCGACGCGGACGGAATAGTATTCCGCCGTGCCCTTCCACGGACATACGCTGGTCGTCGAGGACGGGATCAGCACGCCCGGCTTGACCGACGCGAGGGGAAAATAGTGGTTGCGGTCGACCACCACTGTCTGGTCGCTTTCGGCGATCGTCTCGCCGTTCCAGATTGCCTTGACCATGATCGTCTCCCTGTCCCGGACAGATGGGGAGCCGCGCGCGGGGCACCAGAGCGGTGCGACGATTCCCGCTCGGCGCCCCTTCTCGCACCGAAACCCCCCGTTAATCGACCGGGCGCACCCTCTGTCGCAGCCCTATCCCGGAGAGGCGCGATGTCGACGATCCAGACTTCCAGCTACCGCCGCCAGCGCGATCATTTCGAACCGCAGGACACCGATCCGCAGGAGCAGCGCCGCCTGCGTGGCCTGCTGGAGCAGATCGACTATTCGGCCTTCGTCGCCAACCGCGAGGTCATCAGCCAGATTTTGCCAGGTCTCGACGCGGGAACCTTCCAGCGTCTGGCGGTGCTGACCGCGACGGCGCGGGCGAAATGGGTGTCGGAAAGCTTGCGTCTCTCGGAATCTGGTGCCCCGTCGACGCCGGACCAGATCGCCCGCCTGACCAGTGCCCGCACCGGCTACGAGGAGCTGGCCGAGGCCTATGAGGGCCTGCGCCGCATGGTCGAACGCGGCTACGCCGTCATTCGCTAGACTGGCCCCGTGCTCTAGCCGATCGGTTGCGGCCGGGTTGTGATCGGCGCGTCAGGATCATCGGTGGGCCGCTCAGCCGCTGTAGGGGCCGGGCCGGGCGGTGGGGGCGCGGGGACGATCACGACCACGGGCGGGGCCGCGACCGCTGGTCCGGGCTGCACCAGCGCGGGCTGCACGGCCCGGGCCGGCGGCGACGCACGCAGCGGGGCGGGCGCGGGACCAGCCGCAGGTCGGGCCTGAGTCGGACGTGGCACCGGGATCGGGGCGGGAGCCGGACGCGCGGCCGGGGGCACGGCCACTGGAGCGGCGACGATCTCTGCCGGCGATGGCGGCGCCGCTGCGGGTACCGTCGCCAGGGCAGGAGTGGGCGGCGCGGCGGC
>Ga0105049_10010076_pt1 | contig 10853 bp, 12 predicted proteins | sample MAT06_FD_78087 | JGI IMG/M metagenome (GOLD analysis project Ga0105049, IMG submission 78087) | Freshwater microbial communities from Lake Fryxell liftoff mats and glacier meltwater in Antarctica - MAT-06 | ecosystem: Environmental > Aquatic > Freshwater > Ice > Liftoff microbial mat | place... | reverse complement strand
GTTGTTGCCGGTGCTGGCTTCATTGGCCTTGAGCTCGCTGAGAACCTGCGCCACCGCGGCCTCGAGGTTGCCGTTGTCGAGATGCTGCCGCAGGTGTTGCGGCCTTTCGATGTTGAGATGGCCCACATCGTGGCAGAACGGCTCCGCGCGAGTGGCATCGAGCTGCACCTCGGCACCTCCCTCAGCGGCATCGCCGACGACCACGTCATGCTCAACGGTGGGGCATCGTCGTTGCCCGCCGATCTCGTCGTGCTGTCGGTCGGAGTGCGGCCTGAAAGCTCGCTCGCGCGGGACGCGGGGCTCGAGCTCGACGCGCGCGGGTACATTGTTGTCGACGCCGAACAGCGCACGTCCGACCCGTCGATTTACGCGGTGGGCGATGCGGTCGTCAAGCAACGCTTCGACGGCGACCCGTCTCCGGTTTGGCTTGCCGGGCTCGCGAATCGCCACGGCCGACTCGCGGCTGACGTCATTGCTGGTCGCCCACACGCCGCTGTGCCAGCACTCGGCACTGCTGTCATCGGTCTCTTTGGCCTCACAGCGGCCGCCGTCGGCCGAACCGAGCGTGAACTGCGCGAAGAGGGGCGGGCGATCCGCGTCATCCACACGCACCCGACCAACCACGCCGGCTACTACCCCGGCGCCGAGCAACTTTCGCTCAAGCTCGTGGTCGATGCCGAGACTGACGCCATTCTCGGCGCCCAGGCTGTCGGCGGCGGGGCCGACAAGCGCATCGACATCATCGCCACGGCTATCGCCGGGGGAATCCCCGCACGAGGCCTCGCCGACCTCGAGCTCGCCTACGCGCCCCAGTTCGGCTCGGCGAAAGACCCGGTCAATATGCTCGGCTATGTCGACGACAACCTCATCGACGGCGAGCTCAGCGTGCAGTGGCACGAGCTGGCAGACCGGCAGGCCAAAGGCTGGCGACTCATTGATGTGCGCACGTCAGATGAAAACGCTCTCGGCGCGATTCCCGGCAGCGAACTCATCACACTCGACGCACTGCGCGAGCACGCCGAGAGCCTGCGCGGCCAGCGCGTCATTGTCACGTGCAAGGTCGGTCAGCGCGGCCACACCGCCGCATCCCTTTTGCGGCAGTACGGTGTGACCGTGGCGAACCTCGATGGCGGATACACGACGTGGCTAGCGGGCACCTCGGCCGTCGACCTGGTGCCAGTCGCTGCGGTGCGTGTCGCTGCGGTGCCTGTCGTCGCGTAACCCGACCGACCGAACTGACACAACTGATCCAACTCACCACACCAACCAACTCCGCCGACCAGAAGGAGACCGCCGTGGCAGACGAAATCACCGTCGACCAGCTCGTGATCGAGTGTGAACGCGGGGCAACAGTCGTCGACGTGCGCGAGGTCGACGAGTACATCGACGCCCACGTGCCCGGTGTGCTACTCGTTCCGTTGGGCACGATTCCCGATGAACTGGATGCTCTTCCGCGCGACGAGACCCTGTACGTGATCTGCCGCTCGGGCGCGAGGAGCCTTCGCGCCGCCGACTTCCTCGTTGCCAATGGGTTCGACGCGGTCTCGGTCTCGGGCGGCACGATGGCGTGGATTCAGCGTGGACTCGACTATGAAACAGGAGATGACCGATGACGACGATTCCCGATACTGAGACAAAGAAGATCACTAACCGCTTGCGGCGTGCCCAGGGTCAAATCGGAGCCGTGCTCGCAATGATCGAAGAAGGCCGGGACTGCCGCGACATCGTGACTCAGTTGAGTGCCGCATCCAGCGCCATCGATCGGGCGGGGTTTGCGATCATTGCCTCCGCGCTCAAAGAGTGCCTTCGCGACGGCGAGAACGGCTCAGACCCCGTCGAGGTTGCCGACCTCGAGAAGCTCTTTCTGAGCCTCGCCTGAGCCTCGCTGCCCCGACAGCAGCATCCGCTCAGAGCACACGACCGAGCCAGGTCGTCGCGTTCGGGTTGTCGTTGTACGGCGCGATGGGCGTGAAGCCGAGCGATCGGTACAGTGCTGCGGCGGCGTCGAGGTTCTCGTTGGTGTCGAGCACGAGCTCGGTGGCACCCAGCTCGCGAGCGCGCCGCGCCAGTTCGTTCATCAGCGCGCGCCCATATCCCAGGCGCCGCGTGTGCGGCTGCACCCAGAGGTGCTTGACTTCGAAGCGTGATCCGTGAGGTCCGTCGTCGATGCGCCGCACACCGCCGCAGCCGACATCGGCGGGCTCGCCCGACAAGTTCTCGCCCTCGACCAGCACGAAGACGCCCGCGGGCGGCGAGAACTCGGCGTCAGACGGCACTGTGCGCAGGTACGCGTCGGGCCCAGCAGCAAAACCGTGGGCACGCGCGGCGAAGTATTGCTCGAGCAGCGCGCGAGCAGGTTCATCGCTCGGTAGGGCCGTGCGCCAGGTGACCATGCGCTCAGCCTAAGCGCCACCCGGCTCGCCGTAGACTGAGCTCATGATCACTCGGGTCTCTGTTGTCGGTGCGAGCGGACGACTCGGGTCGCTCGCCTGCACGCTCATTGAACAGCAGTCTGATCTCGCACTCGTCGCGCGGCTCGACTCGCGGTCGGACCTCGGCGAGATGCTCGGCGCCGATGTCGTGCTCGACGTCACCGCTCCCGGGGTGTCGCCAACTGTCGTCGACCACGCAGTGCGGGCGGGCCTCAAGGTGCTCGTGGGCACGAGCGGCTGGAACGAAGACCGCTTGCGCACGCTGCGCACGTTGCTGCAGGCGCATCCGGATGCGGGGGTCGTCGTGATCCCGAACTTCTCGGTCGGTAGCGTGCTCGCGACGCACTTTGCAACCATCGCGGCTCGCTACTTCGAGTCGATCGAAATCGTCGAGACCCACCACGCAGCCAAGGTCGACTCGCCCTCGGGCACCGCCGTGCGCACCGCTGAGCTCATCGGGCACGCGCGCGCCGAGCTGGGCCCTGTCGTTGCGCCGCACACCGACCAGCGTGCGCGCGGCCAGCAGGTCGCGAGTGTGCCCATCCACTCGCTGCGCCTGCAGGGTGCTGTCGCGCGGCAAGATGTGCACTTCGGAGGCACGGGCGAAGTTCTGACGCTCACGCACGAGACCCTGTCGGCGAGTTCGTACGAGGCCGGAATTCTGCTGGGTCTGCGGGCCGCACTCGAGACCACGGGCTTGGTCGTCGGGCTCGACGCGCTCATCGGCCTCGGCGCGCCCGCACCCGTCGGCGACAGCGTCGTCAGCGACCCCGGTGCTGGCGACCCCAGCGCCGGCAACCCGGCATGAGCCGGGCCCGCTGGGCCGTCTTCGGCATGGCGGCACTGCTCGGTCTCTACCTGGTCGTCGTACTCGGCTATGCGCTGCGGCTCATCGCCGACCCGCTGCCCATCGTTCAGGGCATGGGTTGGGCACTCATCGTTTTTCCGCTGCTGGGGTTCTGGGCACTCATTGTCGAGCTGAGGTTCGGGTTTCGCGCCGAGGCCCTGGCCCGCCGTCTCGAGGCCGCGGGCGGCCTTCCCGATGACGAGCTTCCGACGCGGGTGAGCGGTCGGGTCGAACGCGACGCTGCCGACGCGATTTTCGCGCGATATGCGCTCGAGGTGCAGCAGCATCCTGAATCATGGGCGCACTGGTTTCGGCTCGCGCTGGCCTACGACGCCAGCCGCGATCGGCGGCGCGCGCGCTGGGCAATGCGTGAAGCGATGCGGCTTGAGCGGGCAGCGCCGCCTGCCACGCCTACTACGACACCGACTACGACGCCGTCGGCCTGACGAGTTCTTCGATGGCCTGTTCGACCGTTTCATGACGAAACCGAAAGCCGTCGGCCAGTAGTTCGGCCGGAACCTGGTCTTGGCTCGCGAGAAGAAGTTCGCGGCCGGCATCTCCCATGACCGCACCGATGAGCCCCGCAGGCAGCGCCAGCAGGTGCCAGCGGTTCATTGCCGTGGCGAGGGCGCGCGTCATGTGGTCGCTTGTCGCGGGGGTCGGACCGGCTAGATTGACCGGCCCACGCACGCGTGAGGTGAGTAGGTGCCTGATCGCGGCAGCCTCGTCGTAGAGGCTGATCCACGGCCAGTGTTGCGTGCCTGAGCCAATGCGGGCGGCGGCGCCGAGCGCGGTGAGCAGGCGCAGGGGGGTCATCGCCCCGCCGCGTCCGACGACAAGCCCGGTGCGCAGAAACACGGTGCGCGTGGCCTCGGGAGCGAGCCCGGCAGCTTCTTCCCACGCGGCGACGACGTCGCTCAGGAATCCCTCACCTTTGTTCGCATCCTCAGTGAGCCGCTCTGACGGCCGGTCGCCGTAGTAGCCGACGGCCGAGCCGCTGAGAAATATGCCGGGGGGCGTGTTCGCCTTTGCGATTCCCCCGGCGAGCGTGCGCGTGGCCTGCACGCGCGACTCGAGGATCTGCTTCTTGTAGCTGCGTGTCCACGGGATGCGCGCGATCGACGCTCCGGAGAGGTTGACAACCGCGTCAGCCCGCTCAAAGACCGAGACGTCGACCTCCTGTGCCTCGGGAGCCCACGCGAACTCGGTCTCGGTGCGCGATGGTCGGCGCACGAGCGTCAACACGGTGTGGCCGTCGGCCCGCAGCTGCCGCTGCAACTCGGTGCCGATCAGTCCAGAGGCACCGGCAATGAGTACCCGCAGGGGAGTGGGGGCAGCCACTAGGCGAGTGAGGCTTCGAGCGTGATCGGAATGCCAGTGAGCGCCTTCGAGACCGGGCATCCGGCCTTCGCTTCGTCGGCGAACCTCGCGAACTCTTCGCCGCTGAGGCCCGGAATCTTGGCGCTCACCAGCAGATGGCTACCCGTGATGCCCTCACCCGGCACGAAGGTGACGGCAGCGGTGACCTGCAGGCTCTCGGGCGCATGGCCAGCTTCGCTGAGGGCGTTCGAAAGCGCCATCGAGTAGCACGCCGAGTGGGCGGCACCGAGCAACTCTTCCGGGTTCGTGCGGCCCGCGACGCCCTCTGACCGAGCGGCCCAGGTGACCGGAAACTCGCCAGCGTCGGACGAGTCGAGAGAGGTCGTACCCGAGCCTTCGAGCAGGGATCCGAACCAGAGGGTGGTTGCTTCGCTGGTGACGGCCATGGCGGTGCTCCTGACGACTTGTGGGGGCTTCGGAACTTCAGCCTAAGCGCGTGCGGCCGTGCGGCGGATAATTCCGGTGCGAACCAGCAGCACGTATAGCTGGCAACCGAGGCAGTAGGCGAACACCGCATTGAGAAACGCAGCGACGAAGGCGGCGCTTGCCGCGACGACCAGGGCGCCCGGTACGCCCAGCAGGTGCAACACGAGCCCGGTTGCCGTCACGAGAAGACCGATGAGCTGCGCGAACGTCGGCGGGGCCGGGTGCTCACGCTCGGTAGGCGGGGCCAGTCGCGGGGCGACGAGGCGTCGGTACAGGGCACCGTAGGGGTGCTTCTGGATGCCCGCGAACGCCCCCCACGCGAACAGTGCGACGAGCGCTGTGAGCAAGAGTGCCGCCGGCTGCGTCGCGCGCGCGACAAAGTTAGCGCCCAACGACTCGGTGAGTCCGAGCAGTACGACGATCAGCAGCAGAACCGATGTGATCGACGCGCCGAAGCGGGGCCCTCGGGGGTCAATGCCGAAGGGCGTCGCGGCAGCACCTGTGGGCTGCGCGGCCACGCCCTCGGGCGTTGGCGCGCTCACGCATGCACCAGTTCTGTGCGGGCGGCGTCGATGGCGGCGCTCACGTCGGCGGGTTTCACGGCACCGATCAGCCGTGACCGCACGTGCCCCTCGCGATCCAGCACGAGGGTGGTCGGGGTCGAGTAGACGGAGTGTCGGCGTGCCACCTCGGGCTCGTCAACGACGTCGATCTCGCGGTGGGCCACCGTCGGGTCGGCCGCCACCAGGTCGGTGGCCACACGCCGCATCGCCACGCACGCCGAGCAGACTGGGCTCGAGAGTTGCACCAGCGTCACCTCGGCGCCATCCACGGCGAGCTGGTGCTCATCGGCACCGCAGCCCGCGGCGACTCGGGTACTGCGGGTGCGCAGCATGAGGCCTAGTGCGGTCGCGAGGGCGATGAGCGCCACGATCACGATGAGGGCGGTGAGAGCATCCATGCTCATGACAATACGAAACCTGCTTCATGTATTCCGCAGTGTGACGTTCTGAGACTGAGCCGCCGCCCGGGTAGTGTGACGAGCGTGACCGAGGCCGCCGAGATTCAGTTCCGTTCCGATGTGACCGTTGAGCTCGTTCGCGCGAGCGCCCACGACAGCGACGTGCTGTTTGCAGCTCGCGTCTCGACGCAGGGCGAGCAGACGCTCGAGGCCGCAGCGGCGGGCAACGAGGCCACCTTGCGCGACCGCGGACTCATCAACTACCTCATGCGCGACCGCCACGGCTCGCCCTTCGAGCACAACTCGATGACGTTCTACGTACAAGCGCCCATCTTCGTGTTCCGCGAGTTCATGCGGCACCGTATCGCCTCCTACAACGAAGAAAGCGGCCGGTACCGCGAGCTGTTGCCCGTGTTTTATGTGCCCGGCCCCGAGCGCAACCTGGTGCAGGTCGGCAAGCCCGGCGCCTACGATTTTTTGCCCGGAACCCCCGAGCAGACCGCCCTCGTTGACGCGGAGGTGCGCGCTGTCTGCACGGAGGCCTACGCGTCATACCAGCGGATGCTCGACGCGGGTATCGCGCGCGAAGTAGCCCGCGCTGTCTTGCCCGTGACGATCTACAGCTCGATGTACGTCACGATGAACGCTCGCTCGCTCATGAACTTTCTGAGTCTGCGCACCAAGCGTGAGGGCACGCACTTTCCGTCGTTCCCGCAGCGCGAGATCGAAATGGTCGCTGAGCTCATGGAGCACCACTTCGCCGAGCTCATGCCCCTCACCTTCGAGACCTTCAACGAGAACGGTCGCGTCGCGCCGTAGCAGCGGGTCGCCGCGCGGCGCTGGCGTCGGCCTGCCCACCTGCCCGCTGGCCTGCCCGTCTACCTGCCTTCCCGCGCGCCCACCTGCCTGCGCCGGCGTGCCCGCGCAGCTGCGCGCCCACCTGCCTGCGCGTCCACCTGCCGGCGCGTCCACCTGCCTGCGCGTCCACCTGCCTGCGCGCCCACCTGCCTGCACCTGCACCCTGCTCGAGCACGCGCCGGCTACCCGCCTGTCTGTGGCACCGACAGTAGTTCTCTGAGGGTGGCGTGTTGCGTGGCTGTACCCGCGTGTTGCGCGTGCCTGTCGGTGGCGCAGACATTGCTCCTCCCAACACGACGGCGCATGCGCGCCATCCACCTTTCGAGCCACTCGACGCGCGCAAGACGATGCAACCAGCCACCCTCGCCCCATGCCCACGCCCATGTTCGTGCCTGCACCGTTACTCGTGCCTTTGCTGCGAAGTTGGAGCGGCATCGCTTCTGTGCGCGAGCTCGAGGCTACGCCTTCTCAGCAGCGCGCTCTCGCGCGCGCAGCTTCTCGGGGCGCGCTTATTCGGGTGCGCCAGGGTGTGTATGCGGTGCCGGATGCCCACCCCGAGCTCCTCCGCGCCGCCACCATCGGCGGCCAACTCACCGGAGTCTCAGCACTCAACCACCACGGGCTGTGGGTGCCACCTCGGCACGGTTACCGCACGCTACACGTCGAGGTGCGTGTCGCCACGACTGTCAGCCCGACGCCCAGCGGGCACGGCCGATGCCGCGTGTACTGGACGCGCGAGCGAACCGCCCCGCAGTTTGGTCTCGCACCGCTTGAGGCCGTGCTTGCCCGGGTCGCAGAAGCCCTACCCCTGCCGCACGCGGTTGCAGTGCTCGACTCGGCGTTGCGGTGCACGCCCCTTACGCCGGTCGGTTTGCAGCTGCTCGCGCACGACTGGCGGCCAGCCGCTCGCGCCGCCGCGGCGCTCGCCGATGAGCGCTCAGAGTCGGGAACGGAGAGCGTGCTTCGAGTTCTGCTGCGCGAGGCGGGCATCCACGCCACGCCCCAACCGCCACTGCCTCTCGGCGATCACGAACGAGCCGACCTACTCATCGGCGACCGCCTTCTGATCGAGTGTGACAGCGAGGCGCACCACTCCAAGCCGGAGAACCGGCGCGCCGACTTGCGGCGCGACGAGGTGCTCGTCTCACTCGGGTATTTCGTGGTGCGGCTCGACTATCGGCAGGTGCACTCCGACCCGGCGGGGGTCATCGCGACGATCGCCGCGATCGTTGCACGCGGTGATCACCTGTCTGCGAAACCGACACTTTTGCGGTGACACTCGTCGAGCCGCCGTCGGCAACGGCGTGTCGGCTCGCGCTGTCGGTGTGGCAAGACACCACCACCCCCACGCGCGGCTACAGGGAGCGACACCCACCTCCCCACCCGCGACCCGATACCCTGAAGCACGTGTCTGCGAACAATCCCTTCGGCCAAGTGCTTGTCGCGCTCGTCACGCCCATGCTGGCGGACGGCGAAGTTGACTGGGCTGGCGTCGAGAAGCACATCGATGACGTCATCACCGCCGGTGCCGACGGCATCGTCGTCACGGGCACGACCGGTGAGACCAGCACCCTGACCGATGCCGAAAAGGTTCGGCTGGTTGAGGTCGGCAAGTCGGTGAGCGCCGGTCGGGCATCCGTCATCACCGGTGGCGGCTCCAACGAGACGGCGCACGCCATCGAGCTCTACAAGGCGAGCGCGAAGGCCGGTGCCGACGGCGTCATGATCGTCACGCCCTACTACAACAAGCCGACGCAGGCCGGCGTGCTCACGCATTTTAGGATGGTCGCCGACGCGACTGACCTGCCGGTGATCTTGTACGACATTCCGGGCCGAGCCGGAATCCCGATCATGTTCGAGACGATTCTGCGCGCGGCCAAACACCCGAACATCCTCGCCATCAAAGATGCGAAGGGCGATCTCAGTGAGATCAGCCGCGTGCTCAACCAGACCGACCTGATGTATTTTGCCGGCGACGACGCCAACGTGCTACCGACGCTCGCGATCGGCGGCACGGGCCTGGTCGGTGTCACGGCCAACATCGCACCCGCGCCCTACCGCGCAATCGTCGATGCCGTGAACCGCAACGACCTCGCCACCGCCACTGACCACCACCGCCGACTCGAGCCGCTCGTACGCGCTGTCATGACGCACGTGCCGGGTACCGTCGCGACCAAGTACGTGCTGCACGGCCTGGGCCGCATCGGTTCGCCGCGAGTGCGGTTGCCGCTCGTCGGACCTGAAGAGCACGAGGCAGCGGTGATCGAAGACGAGTTCGACCTGGTCAAGAACGTGACCGGAGTTGACGTGAGCAACTTCCGACCCGACCGCAATGCGGCGGCCGGCGGTGCCCTGCCGAAAGTGGCTGGCACCACTCGATAGACCACGAACAGGGGGCCGACGAGCCCCACCGAGCACGATGACAGTCAGGCGACACATGGCCACCGAACTATTCGACCCCCCCGCCCTCGAACCCGGCACGTTGCGCATCATTCCGCTCGGCGGAATCGGTGAAATCGGCCGCAATATGACCGTGTTTGAGATCGACGGCAAGCTGCTCATCGTCGATGCCGGCGTGCTGTTCCCTGAAGAGACACAGCCCGGAGTCGACCTGATCCTTCCCGACTTCGAGCCCATCCGTGACCGACTCGACGACGTGCTCGCCGTGGTGCTCACGCACGGCCACGAAGACCACATTGGCGCGGTGCCGTACCTGCTGCGCATGCGCCAAGACATCCCCATTTTAGGCTCGACTCTCACCCTCGCCTTCATCGAGGCGAAGCTCAAAGAGCACCGCATCAAGCCTTACACCCACATGGTTAAGGAGGGTCAGGTCGAGCAGATCGGCCCGTTCGCGCTCGAATTCATCGCGGTGAACCATTCGATTCCGGATGCCCTGGCCATCGTCATCCAGACAGCCGGCGGCACCGTGCTGCACACCGGCGACTTCAAGATGGACCAGTTGCCCCTCGACGACCGCATCACCGACCTCCGTGCGGTGGCCCGCTGGGGCGAGAAGGGGGTCGACCTCGCGCTGACCGACTCGACGAATGCCGATGTTCCGGGGTTTACAGCGCTTGAGCGCGACATCGGACCGGTGATCGAGAGTGTCATCGCGCGGGCTCCCCGTCGGGTCATCGTGGCGAGTTTCTCGAGCCACGTGCACCGTGTGCAGCAAGTGCTTGACGCCGCGCACGCCAACGGACGCAAGGTGGCTCTCATGGGCCGCAGCATGGTGCGCAACATGACGATCGCCGCCGACCTGGGCTTCTTGAAGGTGCCGGAGAACATCCTCATTGATCACAAGAAGGCCGCGAACCTGCCCGACGATCAGATCGTCTACATGTCGACCGGAAGCCAGGGTGAACCCATGGCGGTGCTCGCCCGCATGGCTAATCTCGAGCACCAGATCGAGATCGGCCATGGTGACACGGTGATCCTGGCGTCGAGCCTGATTCCGGGTAACGAGAACGCCGTGTATCGGGTCATCAACGGCCTCATGAAGTTGGGTGCGAAGGTCGTGCACAAGGGAACCGCCAAGGTTCACGTGTCGGGCCACGCTTCAGCGGGCGAGTTGCTCTACTTCTACAACGTGCTGAAACCGAAGAACGTCATGCCCGTGCACGGCGAGCAGCGCCATCTCGTGGCGAACGCCGACCTCGCGATCGCGACGGGGGTTCCCGAGCAGAATGTGCTGGTGGGCGAGAACGGCACGGTCGTCGATCTGCGCGACGGCGTTGCGCGCATGGTCGGTCAGCTCGACATCGGCTTCGTGTACGTCGATGGATCGACGGTCGGCGCGATCACCGACGCCGATTTGAAAGACCGCCGCATCCTCGCCGAAGAGGGTTTCATTTCGATCTTTGTTGCCATGGATGCTCAGACCGGCAAGGTCGTCGTTGGCCCCGAGATTCACGCGCGCGGGTTCGCGCCCGACGAGGCGATTTTC
>Ga0105049_10010075_pt1 | contig 10854 bp, 9 predicted proteins | sample MAT06_FD_78087 | JGI IMG/M metagenome (GOLD analysis project Ga0105049, IMG submission 78087) | Freshwater microbial communities from Lake Fryxell liftoff mats and glacier meltwater in Antarctica - MAT-06 | ecosystem: Environmental > Aquatic > Freshwater > Ice > Liftoff microbial mat | place... | reverse complement strand
GGGAGCCGCAGGCGAACGCGTACTGGGAGCGCGCGGAGTTCCCGCGCGAGTACCTGGTGGGCAAGATGAAAGAGCTCGACCTTCTGAGCGACGCATACACGCCGGAGCGGGCCGAGACGGCCACGGTCATGGACGGATTGCTTTCCATGGAGTTTGCCCGGGTCGACCCCTCGCTGGCCACATTTTTCGGGGTCCACGCCGGGTTGTGCATGGGGTCGATCGCCCTCTGTGGGTCGACGGAGCAGCAGGCCGAGTGGCTGCCGGCGATGCGCCGATGGGATGTGACGGGAGCATTCGGCCTTACCGAGCCCGACGTCGGATCGGGGGTCGCGCGCGGCCTGACCACGACCTGCCGTCGCGAAGGCGACACGTGGGTATTGCACGGCCAGAAGAAGTGGATCGGCAACGCCACGTGGTGTGACATCGTGATCGTCTGGGCGCGTGACGAATCCGATCAGTCAGTGAAGGGCTTCATCGTGCGCACCACTCTCCCCGGATACTCGGCCGAGATGATGCAGGGGAAGATCGCGCAGCGCACGGTGTTGAACGGCCTGATCACGCTCACCAACGTGAAGGTGGCCGAGCACGATCGTTTGCAGCGCGCCGACAGCTTCGCCGATACGCAGCGGGTACTGGTCACAGCGCGATGCGGAACGGCATGGCAGGGCGTCGGGTGCGCGATGGGCGCCTACGAACACTCACTGCGTTATGCGCAGGAGCGCACGCAATTCGGGAAGCCGATCGGCAGCTTTCAGCTGATTCAGATGATGATGGTGAAGATGCTGGGGAATCTCACGGCGATGATCGGCCTCGCCCTGCGCGCCTCGGAGCTGCAGGATCAGCTGGGGCCCAAGGATGAGATGTCGGCGTTGGCCAAGCAGTTTTGCGCGGCGAAGTGTCGCGAAGTCGTGCAACTGGCGCGCGAATCGATGGGGGGAAACGGAATCCTCCTCGAGTACCACGTGGCACGACTGTTCGCGGACGCCGAGGCGATCTATTCGTACGAGGGGTCGAACGAGATCAACGCAATGATCGTCGGACGGGCGGTCACGGGCTACTCGGCATTCGTCTGAGCGCGCGCCGGTCAGGCGGGGAAATACAACCTTTCGCGCGATCGGTCGTCGTTTGGAGCGGCGGAGTGGTCGGCCCGATGCAGGCCGGGCGCTCTGCCTTCGTTTTTCGGTCGTTGCATGCCTGAATCATTGTCCGTGCTGCAGGATCCCGCGCGGCTTCGTCTACTGCTGGACGCCAGCCGGCCGCGTCACTACCCTGAATCCGCCTACGATAGTCTGACGCGCGTGGCCGCACAGGCGCTCGACGCGCCCGTGGTTCTCGTGTCGCTGGTGGATGACCAAGGGCAGTTCTTCGCGGGGGCGACCGGTTTGCTGGGCGAAATCGCGGTGTGTCGCGCTACGCCGCTGTCGCACTCGTTCTGCAAGCACGTGGTGAAGCCCATCCGCTCGTTTGCGACAACGCGGCCATCGACGAGATGGGGGTCGTCGGATATCTTGGCGTTCCGCTCACGCCCTCCGACAGCCAAACGCTGGGGTCGCTGTGCGCCATCACGAGGTCGCCGCGAGTCTGGACGTTGCAGGACGAGGCAACGCTGCGCGATCCGTCGGTGATGGTCGAGGGGTTGCCCACGCGCGGTGTCGTCATTCTCGACCACATGCTCGAAGGGGCGGTGGCGCTCGACCGTCAGTGGCGCATCACGCTGGCCAATCGTGTCGCGGCGCGGTTGACGCGCCGGTCGCGGTCGCAGTCGGTGGGGTAGAATCTCTGGACGCTCATGCCGATGCTGGTCGGCACACCGATCGAACGCCTGTTGCGTGAAGATCAGCTTCGTCGGGCACAGAAGATGGAGGCGATCGGCACGCTCGCCGGTGGCGTCGCGCACGACTTCAACGATCTGCTCACCGTGATGCGCGCGAACTGCGAGCTGCTCATGCACGATCTGACGGCGGAGTTGCCCACGTACGACGAGTTGTCGGACATTCGCGACGCCGTTGCCCACGCCGCATTGCTCACGCAGCAGTTGCTGGCATTCGGGCGTAAGCAGTGGATTCAACCGCGACACGTCGACATCGCCACCACCATCGGGTCCTTCACGCCGATGCTATGTCGGCTGATCTCTTCGACCATCGATCTCGACACGCCGTCGGCGCACAGTCTCCCCACGGTCTTCATCGACCCGGGGCAGGTCGAGCAGGTGGCGATCAATCTGATCGTCAACGCGCGCGACGCGATGCCGCACGGCGGCACGATCGGCGTCGAGTGTGTGGCGCTGACGCTCGCCGCGCCGCTGGAGGCGGCCGGTGTGACGGTTCCCGAAGGACGGTGGGTGCAGCTTACCGTGCACGATACCGGCGTGGGTATTCCTACCGAACTGCTGCCTCGAAGTTTCGACCCGTTCTTCACCACGAAGGACGTGCGCCGGGGCACCGGGCTCGGACTGGGCACCGTATACGGCATCGTCCACAAAGCGGGTGGGCGGATCACTGTCGATTCGCGCGTGGGAAGTGGCACGCGCGTTCGGATGTTGTTTCCGTCGTCGTCGGAGGAGCCGGTGGCTGCGCTCACTCTGGTGTAGCGCCAACGCGGGCAACGAGCTCACGCAATCGGCGTATCGTGCGCTCCGCGTGGAACTGATCACGCAGAGGCGCCGAGAACGCAGAGATCGCGGAGCCCTGTCGTTCTCAGTGATGGCTATTTACGAACACTCCGGCCAATCAGCGTTCGTGTGCACGACTGTCCAGCAAGTCTTCAGTTCGCGAGGCCGTAGACGACCGTGGTCACCACGCGTACCCGTTTCGTGACCTGACTCTCCTCGGAGATGCCCATCGCCTGATCGCGCGGCAGAATCTCGAAGACGCCCTGATTGGCGCTCCGAATGCCGGACAGCGTGCTCTTGGAATCGCGTGCGAACTGCTGCGCCGACTCGCGCGCGCGTGACGTAGCCTCGGCGATCATCGGGTTCTTGAGATCGTTGAGTTTCGTAAAGACGAACGTCGGTCCGCCGCCGCCGTATTCCTGTCCCGATGACAACACGACGCCGTTCCGCACCAAATCCGGTACACGCTGGCTGGCGGTCTGCACAAGGTCCACGCGCGTGGAGCGCACCACGAGCGTCTGCCGGATGATGTAGCGACCCGTGTTCTGATAGCCACCGACCGTGCGGGCGTCCTGCACCGAGAATTCCTGCAAGCTCACTTCGGTGCCGGTGGAGTCGAGTCCCTGCGCGGTCAGGAAGCCGCGCACCTGCTGCACGTTTCGCTCGAGTGCGGTGTTGGCTCGCACGAGATCGTCGTCGGTCACGACGAGTCGCAGCGGCCAGATCGCGAGATCCGCCTTCGCTTCGCGTTCGGCGACGCCCTTCACCGACACCGTACGATCGGAGGTGCGCATGCGCGCGAAGCCGGTGCCGACGAAGAAACCGCCCACGGCGACGCCGGTAGCGAGCAACAGGGCCGCGACGATGCGGCCGGACGACGACGAGGGGGTGGTCATATCCATGGGGAGCAGGGGGATGGAGGGTCAGCGATCGTCGACGGGGATGCGGATTTCCACTCGGCAGCCGCCGGAGGCCTGATTGCTCATGCGAAAGGCATACCGGTCGCCGTACAGCATGGTGAGCCGCATTCTGGTGTTGGTGAGGCCGATGCCGAGACCGTCTACCGATGGGGCGGCGGCCAGAAAGCGTCCGCTGGTGGTCAGGAGACCGTCGAGTCCCCGGCCGTTGTCTTCCACGACGATCTCCAACATGCTGCCCTGGCGTTTCACATGCACTTCGACGCTCTGATCCGGGTGGCCGGGCGCGAGGCCGTGCTTGAGGGCGTTCTCGACGAGCGGCTGCAGGAGAAAGCTCGGTAGCATGTCGTCTACCGCCGACGGATCGACGGTGATGTCGGCGTCGAGCCCCTGCCCGTAGCGAACGCGGGCAATCTGGAGATACAGCTCGACCAGTTCGATCTCCTGCCACACGGGAATCAGCGATGAGCCGGCACTGCGGAGCGACAGGCGAAGAAGATCGGCCACGCGGGTCAGCGTCCGCTGCGCTTCGCGCACGTCCATCTCCATCAATTCGGCCACCGAATTGAGAGCGTTGAACAAGAAATGCGGGTTGAGCTGCATGCGGAGCGCTTCGAGCTGCGTACTCGCCAGCTTCTGCTCGAGGACGGTCGCGGCGCGGTCGCGCTCACGATAGCGCCGAACGAATTCCACCATGTACGCGGCGCCCACCACGGCCCAGTACAGCACGACCTGAAAGTCGAGGTGGTTGACGAGCACGATCCGGACCGCGAAGGCGTAGCTGGTGACCTGACCGACGGCCCCGAACACGTGATCGAGCCAGGCAATGGCAAGGACGTTGACCGTGCAGATCACCGCGCTCACGGCCACGTGCATCGCGATCCAGGGGAGGATCCGCGCCGTGTCCAGTTTGACCCGGTCGACAAGCGTGAGCACCACCTGCGACCAGAGCCCCCACATCATCCACGATGCCCCCTGCCAGACCAGGGTGGTGGCGAGGTTGTAATGGGTCCCTGAGGCATCACCGATCAGCGTGAGCTGGAGCGCCGCCAGGGCGGCCGGAATGACCCACCCGACGGCGAAGAGGAAGCGCGTGATGCGCCGCAGCCGCGCACCTTCGTCGGCGATCGTGACGGGCTGAATCGAGGACACGAGGAAGCGGCGGCTGGGGGTGATCGCCACACAAGCGATGCGTGCGCTGTGGTCGAGTGGAACTTCACAGGCAACGGAACGTAGTACACCCGATGGGCCGAAGGTGCATCTGGTCGGCTGCACTTTCCTTTCGCGCCACTTGGTGCAACCATCCCTGTAAGTTAACCGCGGCATTCGTCACCGACGCCGTGCCGCAGGAACACTCGATCGACGAAACGCGTGCTGCTCCTCCCGGCGCGCAACGGGATGGTCGTCGGCATGTCGAACGGAGGCGGAGGCGGTGCGTGTGCGAGTTCTGATCGTTGACGATGAAGGTCTGGCACGGCAGCGCGTGCGCCGTCTCCTACAGACGGAAGCGGATGTCGAGGTGGTCGGCGAGGCCGAAAGCGGGCACGGGGCGGTAGCGCTCATTCGCGAGCTACGGCCGGATTTGGTCTGCCTTGACGTCCAGATGCCGGGGCTCGACGGGTTCGGTGTCCTCCGTGAACTCGACGGCGGTCACGTCCCCATGGTCCTGTTCATCACCGCGTACGACGAGCACGCGCAGCGCGCCTTCGACGTGCACGCCGTCGACTACGTCCTGAAGCCGGTCGATGAGGAGCGCTTCAAAGCGGCCTTCGAGAAGGCACGGACGCAGCGTGCGAACGCGGTGGCGGCGGAACGGCTCGGCGAACTGCTGGAGACGGTACGTCGACTGGCCGACGCGCGCGGAGAGTTGGCAGCGGGAGTCGCCGGCACGGTTGGCGCCGGGAATGCGCAAGTGACCGGAGCAGCGGGGGGGGGCGCGGGCGCCGCGAACGGCGGACGATACGCCAGCCGCATCCTGGTGAAGCAGGATGGTCGCATGTTCTTCGTGAAGACGATCGAAATCGACTGGATCGAAGCCGATCGCAACTATGTGCGACTCCACGTGGGCAAGATCGCGCACACCATCCGCGAGCGCATCAGTCATCTCGAAGACACGCTGGACCCGCGCCTGTTCGCACGGATTCACCGTTCCACGATCGTCAACCTCAATCGTGTGCGCGAAATGCAGCAGTGGTTCTCCGGCGACTACGTGGTCATTCTCGAGGATGGAACGCGCCTTCGTCTGAGCCGTCACTACCGTGACCGCGTCGAGAAGCAGGTCGGCGTCTAGGCCGTTCGCGAGTGAACTCCGACTCGAGCGTGCCGCCCGCCATCCCCATCAGTTGGCAGTCCCGGATCGTGCACCTCCTCGTGCGCGCGCGGATGCGTCCGCACGTCTACGGGCCGATCGACCCGTCGTGGGTGCGTACCCAGATGGGTCGGCCGCGTACGGCGCGTCGCTGGATGGCTCGTGTCACCGGAGCCACGATGCAGCTGCGCGCGGCGCAACACGGGTGGCCCGGCGGCGAGATCGTAACATGGCCTGGTCATGCGGCCGATGCCCCCGTGCTGCTGTATTTCCACGGTGGCGGCTACATCGCCTGCTCACCCGAAACGCACCGGCCGCTGGTGTCGTCGCTGGTGCGTCGCGTGAGCGGACGGGCCTTCGTACCACGCTATCGCCTCGCCCCTGAGCATCCGTTCCCCGCGGCGCTGGATGACGCCAAGGCGGCGTATCGCTATCTCCTCGACGTCGAAGGCGTCGCCCCGGCTCGCATCGTCATCGCCGGCGACTCGGCTGGCGGCGGACTCGCTCTGTCGCTCGCGCTCGCGATTCGCGACGAGCAGTGGCCGAATCCCGCGGGTCTCGTGACCTTCTGTCCGTGGACCGACCTGGCCGCCACCGGCGGTTCGCTCGACGAGAACTCCGAACGGTGCGCGATGTTCGCCGGCGAAACGATTCGTCGCGCCGCCCGCTTCTACGTGGGCGATGCCGATCCGACGTCGCCCTTGATTTCGCCGTTGTACGGCGACTTTCGCGGGCTGCCGCCGATGCTGGTGCACGCCAGCGAAGACGAAGTGTTGCGCGACGACGCGATTCGTGTGGCGCGCATCGCGCGAGACGCCGGCGTCGAGGTCGAGCTGCAGCTCTGGCCGCATGTACCACATGTGTGGCAGTTCTTCGCGGCGGTGCTGCCGGAAGCGCGCGCCTCGCTCGAGGCCACGACCCGTTTCATCCGCGCACACACGTAGACTCGGTGTCCTACCGCACGAAGGCGCGGGCACGTTGGCGTGTCATGCCGTACCGGATGTCGACACGTTGGAACATCCGCGTCCTTCGCTGTGACGGATCGTGACGCCACGCGGCACGAAGCGTCCAGCGAGCAACGACCGTGAGCAACTCCGACATCTTCCCCGAATATCGTCCGCCGGACTGGTACCCACTGCAGCGCATTCTCGCGCTGGTGTTCGGGACCGCCGCGATCGACGCCACCGCCTCCTTCTGGTTCATCGGATTCGTCCATGGACCGGCCGATGTGGGAGAGCTGCGCTTGTACGAGTACAGCACGACCGGGCGACAGATCGCGCTGGACCGTAACGGGGGCGCGTATCGTTGGTTCGAAGCAATCGGTGGCTATAGTCGTGTGGATCATGAGGAAGCCCTGATCGGGACGCTCGTGTGATCAGGAGCGGCCCGACCGTGTAGTTCCGCAACGACGCAGCCGATACTCCCCGTACATGCCCCTGGATATCACCGGCATAGGCGGTACTCCGCGCCTGTTGCTGTCGTCGCCGATCGGCCCGTCCGTGCCGCCAGGGGCCGCGCCCCTCGGGCCCGTCGGCCCGGTCGCGCCGTTGAAGGCCCCCGTGCCCGTGGCGCCCGCTGGGTCGGGCCGCACCTCCATGACGCCGTCGCCCCTCGGACGTAGCGGACTCGACCTCCTCGACGTCCTCGGTACGACCGATCTGCTCGTGGAGCGGCGCACGGTGGCGCCCGTGGCGCTCGACGTCGGCCTCGAGACGGCGCGGGGAGCGCTCTTGCGGGGGTTGGCGGCCGAGTCGCTGGCCACACTCGATGGCGTCTGGGAGCGCGCGCAGCTCACCGAGGAGGGTTGGTATCTCCGGAGCGGCGCGTTGACTGTGCTCGGGCTGCCGGGCGAAGCCGAGCGGGTGTGCACAGCGGCGCTGCAGCTCAAGCCGTCGTCGGTCGCCCTGCGCTTCATGCAGTCGCTGGCGCGGCTGGCCGCTGGCGACGTGACCGGTGCTCGCGTCGCGATGGCGGCGGCCATCGAATCGCCGTCCGCGCATCCGGTGCTGGCTATGCAGCAGGTCGTCGTGCTCGCACGACAGGGCCACCGGAACGAGGCGGAACGGCTGCTGCAGCAGGTCATGCGGGGATTCCCCGGTCATCCGGCCGTCGAGTTTGCGCGCACGACCTTGCGGTCGATCGCGGCGGATCACGCGAGAAGCGCGTCGAGAAGCGCGTTCGGTGGTCGACTGGATGAACCGGCACCGTTCACCACTGGCGACCACGCGGTGTTCGAAGCGTTCAGCGCGGCGCCTCGCGATGCGACGTTCGATGCGTTCGATGACTCCGTGGCACAGGCCGCGGCCGAGAACATGGCCCTTGGGAACGACGCACGAATTCCGGCCGACGCGGTGACCGGTCAAGAAGCCGGCAATGTGGCCGAGCGCGCGATGGCGCGTCTCGGCGTTCGCTTCGCGACGCTGTCCGTGCCCGATGTGGTGCGCGAGGCGCGAATGCTGATCCGCGCGTTCAGTGCGGGCGGTTCGATGGCCGGCAACGCCACGCCGGAGCAGGCGCATGCCGTGCGCGGGGTGCTTACGGCGATCGTCTTCGGGCTGACCGGCAGCACGCTGTCTCCGCGCGCCGCGGACGGTGCCTCGCCGTTGGACGTGCTGGTGGCCCAGTGGTTGCCGCTGATGCAGTCGGAGCGGTTCGACGAGGCCGCGCGCGTGCTGCGTCGCCTGAGTGCGAGTATCCCCGACGCGCAGCGGCGCTTGCTGGCGTCGTGTTCGCCAGTGCCCAGCGAGACGGTCCCGCGTGACGATCGCGAATCGCGGGCTCTGGCATTTGGCAGCGGGGCGTATGAGGCCTTGGTGCAGGGCGAGCCGGCGAGGGGACCGCTCATTCCGGTGCGACTTGGCCTCGCGCTGCTCGAGGAGCGGACGTCTGAGCGTGTCTCTGAGCGTTCGTCCGAGTGCACCCTGAGCGGCTGGATCGAGCGTCCTCGCGAACTGACTCCGGGTCACGGCACACCGAGGATGGCCACGCCGAGTGATGTGGTATCGCGTCGCGTGACGCCCATGGGGGCGGCGGGCGGTGCGATCGAGCCGGACGGTCGAGGCTGGGGCGCGGCGATGGCGGCCAACGCCTATTTGCCGCCGCCGCGCGATGAGGGCGCCGGCATGCGCATCGCGGCGCTGTTGTGCGTGATCATTGCTGCCGGCGCGGCGATGTCGGGCTTGGGCGTGCTCGCGATTGCCTTCGGCGCTGGGGCGGCCTGGCTGGGACTTCGTCGGAGCGGGCGATCCGACCAGCGCCCGGATGGGGCCAACGACCGCGACCGCAACCGCAACCGCGAGACGTCCGGGGCCGATTAGATTCCCGTCGTCGTCGTCCGCTTCCGGTCGTCGCGGTCTCATTTCGAACAGAGTCGTCCATCTCATGGCCCAGTCCACGTCCGCGCCCGTCACGGCGTTTCTCCGTCATCACTACCGCCACTTCAACGCGGCCGCTCTCATCGATGCCGCCGATGGCTACGTGCGCCATCTCGAAGCTGGCAACAAGATGATGGTCACGCTCGCTGGCGCGATGAGCACGGCGGAGCTGGGGCTGTCATTGGCCGAGATGATTCGGCAGGATAAAGTCCATGCGATCACGTGCACGGGCGCGAATCTCGAGGAGGACATCTACAATCTGGTCGCGCACGATCACTACGAGCGCGTCCCGAACTATCGCGATCTCACGCCGCAGGACGAGCAGCAGTTGCTCGAGAAGCACTTCAATCGCGTCACGGACACCTGCATTCCGGAAGCGGAAGCGATCCGTCGCATCGAGAAGGCGATTCTCGACGAATGGACCACCGCCGACCAGGCCGGTGAAAGCTACTTCCCGCACGAGTTCATGTACCGGATTCTCCTCAGCGGCAAGCTCGAACAGTTCTACCAGATCGATCCGAAGAACTCGTGGATGCTGGCGGCCGCGCAGAAGAACCTGCCGATCATCGTGCCGGGGTGGGAAGATTCGACCACGGGCAACATCTTCGCGTCGCATGTCATCGACGGTAACATCAAGAACGTGCACACGGTGAAGGGCGGCATTCAGTACATGATGTATCTGGCCGACCACTACACCGAAGTCACGAAGGATGCGTCGATGGGCTTCTTTCAGATCGGCGGTGGCATCGCCGGAGACTTCCCGATCTGCGTCGTTCCGATGTTGCATCAGGACCTGCATCGCACGGAAGTCCCGCTCTGGGGCTACTTCTGTCAGATCAGCGATTCGACGACGTCGTACGGCGGGTACTCCGGCGCCGTGCCGAACGAGAAGATCACGTGGGGCAAGCTCGGTATCGAAACGCCGAAGTACATCATCGAGAGCGACGCGAGCATCGTGGCGCCGTTGGTGTTCGCAATCGTGCTCGGTCAGTAGTCGGCGATCCTACAGCAGGGTGTCCACATCGACCTTGGGCACCCGCAGTCGCTGTCCGACTTGGACGTCGCTTTCGAACTGATCACGCGGAGGCGCAGAGGACGCAGAGACGCAGAGCACCCGTATGCGGTCAACACCAATAGTGTCCCAACGTTTTTTAGAGGAGAACGAGTGGAATGGCCTCGAGATCAGCGTTTGAATGACTGGGTTGTGGCGTAAGTAGTTGATGGAGCGGGACTTGCTCGAACAGGGCCACACTCAGGATGTGTAGCATTTCGTTACATGCTCTGCCGGTCAAGTGGTAGACCTTGCTTCGCGATCCAGAGGTGCGTCTTCACCTGAACACGTGGGGACACCACTCATGGTGTTGCTGTTCTTCGCGTGCCTTCGCGATCTTTGCGGACTTCGCGCGAACTGCGGTGCGTGCGGCTTCTTCGGAGCAGTCGGAGATCCAGCTGGTTCACGCGAAGCACGCGAAGCACGCGAAGCACGCGAAGACACGCGAAGCACAGCGAAATGATGGAAATGGGAATCGTGCTGACGGACGGGGGCGCGGCGAACCGTCAATGCTGTTGTGGCTGTTCTTCGGTGCAGGACGGTCCCGCGCGCCTCCGCGAAAAAGACCGACATGCAGCGCCTCGTCGTTCAAG
>Ga0105049_10010074_pt1 | contig 10854 bp, 7 predicted proteins | sample MAT06_FD_78087 | JGI IMG/M metagenome (GOLD analysis project Ga0105049, IMG submission 78087) | Freshwater microbial communities from Lake Fryxell liftoff mats and glacier meltwater in Antarctica - MAT-06 | ecosystem: Environmental > Aquatic > Freshwater > Ice > Liftoff microbial mat | place... | reverse complement strand
GCACTGCGCCCGGTCTGTCAAGTCCTCCCTTGCGCCTCCCGTGCTTGCCGGTCTACACTAGCGCCAAAAAGGTCGGCCTACAGCTCCACGCCGTCCTGTGGTGCTACCGTCGAACTCCCGCAATCCTTTAAATCCTCTACCTGTAAGGCGTGTTATCATGGAAGGCCCTCGATTCTGTATCAAACATGATCGTTCCGCACCGCCCCCGCCAGCACCCCCGCGGCCGCGCCGTCGGTGCGCCAGTGTGGCATGCTGCTCACATTGCTCAGGGCGGCCAGGTATTCCAGGATGTGGACCAGCTTCTCGCGGTGCGTTTCTCCTACTCAAGGGCGACACGCACACGCTGGCCGAGCCCGCGCAGCCGCTCGGTCGGCTCGTTGGCGAACACGAAGCGCACATAGCGCCTGCTGCTGGCACTCCCCCAGTGGACCATCGGGGTCGCCGCGATCGTGCCCCGCTCCAGCAGGCGCCGCGACGCCTCGGGGCCTTCTAGCCCGAAGGGCGACACGTCGAGCAGCAGTGACCAGCCGCCGTGGGGCGGGATCACCAGCAGCCCCGCCAACTCCTCCAGCACCACGTCGCGGCGGCGCTGCCACTCCGCCACGCTCGCCGCGATCCCGTCGTCCGGGTCGCCGATCGCCGTGGCGACCGCGCCCATCGCGATGCCGGTCTGACAGACCACGTTGGTGAGGCTCACCCGCGCCACGTCGGCGATGATCGGCGCCGGGCCGACCACCCAGCCCACGCGCCAGCCGATCATGCGGTACTCCTTCGACGCCGCGCCCACCGTGATCACGCGCTCGCGCATCGCGGGGAACGACGCCGGGTGGATCACCGCGCGCCCGTCGAATAGGATGCGCTCCATCGCCGCATCGTTGACGAGCCAGCAGCCCGCCCGCCGGCAGAAGGCGACCAGCGCCTCCCACTCCTCGGCGGAGAACACGGCCCCGGTTGGCATCGAGGGGCTCATCAGCAGCGCGACGCGCACACGCGATGGGTCAACAGCCGCCAGTGCGTCGAGGTCGAGGCGCCAGCCCGCGGCCGACGGGATGAGCGGCACGTAGCGCGGCACACCGCCGGCGAGCCGCACCCGGTTGACCAAGCCGACATAGATCGGGTCGGTGAGCAGCACCTCGTCGCCGGGCTCCAGGGTGGCCAGCAGCACGTTGAGGATGCCCGAGAGCCCGCCGGCGCTGATCAGGCACTCAGTCTTCCAGTCGTAGCGCTGGCCGGACTGGCGGCTCACCAGCTCAGCTGCCGCCTGCCGCGTGCGGTCGAGCCCGAAGAAGGGCAGGTAGCTGTTCGCCGCATCGTCGTCCACGGCCTGCTTCGTGAAGGCCAGGGCGCTCGGCGGCGGGCGCAGGTCGGTGTCGAGGTTCTCCAGCCGCAGCACGGCGGGGTCGCGCAGGCTATCGGCGAGGTCGCCCATCTGCTCAACGCCAATCGGGGTAATCTGGGCCAGGCGAGATACAGACATCGCTGCGCTCCTTTTCGCGTCATGCCTGAGCCGAAACGGGATCTGAAGATCTCGGGGAGGGGCAGTTCGATTAACGTTCTGCCAATCGCTCGCTGAAGTAGCTTCGCCACCCCTCGGCGAGCGCCGCCACGGCGACGATCCGCTCCATCGTCGCCCAGTCATCTTTCTCAAAGGCATACACGCGCGTGATGTCGGCGACGCGTACCTTGGTTGGGCGGCGCGCTGCACGGCCTCCTCTACCGCGCTCGGCGGGAGCCGGGCCTCGCGGAAGAGGGCGGGACGGCAGCCGCTATCGGCGCTCAACGCCTTCGCCAGCGGCTGCCCTCCCGCTCCTTGTTCCACCTCGGCGTCCAGCAGATCGTTCGCGTGTTAGCCATCGGCACCCCGCTCGAACTGAGCCAGTGCCGCGCGCAATGCGGCCCTGCTGTGCGGAGCGTTGTGGCCCTCGACGTACCACTCGTACCGCTCGCTTACCAGCGCGGCGAGCATCGCGCCATCCAGGGCCGACTCCGCAGTGCGCAGATGCAAGGGCGGCGGGTAGTAGCAATCGCCCAGGAACAGCACGCCCGCCTCCGGCACACCCACGACGATCGAGTCCGGCGCGTGCTGCCCGCCGACGTGCTGCAGCTCGATGGTCAGCTCATCGACGTGCAAGCGCAGGCGCTGCGAGAAGGTGAGCGTGGGCACACAGAGCGCGAGCTGCTCCTCGTCACCGATGGCGTGGAGCAACGCCGTCAGGCCAACCGCGCGCTCGGGCTCATCCACGATCCGCTGCGCAAGCGTCTGGCGGCTCCACGACCTCGTCGCAAGCTCGGCCACAAGGTCGCGGCCCAGCTCGTGGGCGATCACCGGCACGCCGAAGACCTGCGCGCCAAACACGTGGTCCGGGTGATGATGGGTGTAGATGACGAAGCTAAGCGGCGGGGCGGCGATGCGCTCCAGGGCGGCGCGGATACGACGGGCGTGGGCCGGCCCGTTGCCGGCGTCGACCAGGACCGTCTGCGTGGCGCTGCAGATGATGCCCACTGATGGCTGAATGCGCCCCGCCTCCGCATCGTCATCGCAGGGGAACAGCCAGACGTTGGGCGTCACTGCGACTAGCTCGCCAGCCATACCGTCTCCTCTTCTGATGAACTGCGCGTCGCTCACGAATTTCCGCAGGGCATCGCCGTGAGCGCGTCTATGCGGCTGCCGAGGCTAGCCGATAAACGCTGCGAGGAGCCGGTTGAACTGCTCCGGGTTCTCCACGAACATGAAATGCTGCCCGCCCTCCGCCTCCTCGAAGATCTCCAGCCGCGCTCCCGGGATCTGCGCGGCCGTCCACGCCATCGACGTCCAGGGCACCAGGCTCACCCGCCCGCCCACCACCAGCGTTGGCACGGCGATGCGCGGGATCACGTCGCGCCAGTCCTGATGGCAGTGGTTGTAAAGGAGTGTGGCCGCGTGCGCGCGCGCCATGCGGAAGTTGCGCTGGATGATCCATTCCTTCACCGCATCGGGGCAGGCACTGGTCAGCATCCCCCCGATGAAGCCGCGCGTGACCGCCTCGCCCTCGGGGCCAGCCAGGGCGTTGCAGGTGTCAGTCACCGAGGCCGGCGTGAAGATTGCCCCAGCCGCGTCGGCCTGTTCCTGCGTCCAGGTCGGGTTGCTGGTGAGCAAGGGCGGCTCGTCCACGAGGACCAGCTTCGCCAGGCGGTCGCTGCCGAACAGATCCCAATAGCACCAGCTCACCGAGCAGCCCATCGAGTGGCCGAGCAGCGTCACGTCGTGCAGATCCAGGGCCACCAGCACGTCGTGCAGATCGGTCGCCAGGCGCTGGATCTTGTAGCCGTGGTCCGGCTTCTCGGACTCGCCGTGGCCGCGCTGGTCGAAGGCGACGATGTGGTAGCGGTCGCTGAGGCCGTCGATCTGATGGCGGAACTGCTCGGCCGACTGTGACCAGCCATGGACAAGAACCAGGGTCGGTCCGGACCCGGCTTCGAGGTAGTGAAGCTGCACCCCGTCACCCGTCGCGACGTGTTTGGAGACCGCGTTCGTGCTGGTCATGGCTGCATCCTTTCCTGATTCCACATCGACGTGAAGCGATTAGCGCCGAACCGGCCGTTGGTTCGGGAGGCAGAAAGGCATCACAGAGCGAGGAGCGGACACCGGGGAATGTGCTGAGTATAGCACGGTTTCCCGTTGCAGCACAGGGAACAGCGGCAGAAAGACCGAAGCAACGGGGCGAGCTGCGCCCCGCGACGCCGGGCGTGGCGGAGGGGCAGGGCGCGCGCCTGGCCGGACCGCTGGCGGCGCCTCGCCCTGCCCGCCGTCGCGTGCGACGGTCGCTGGAGCGCCCAGCGACCGCTGCGTCGCACGCCGCGCCCGGAGGGGTGGAAGGCGCAGCAGCAGCGCTCCCCATGCTACCACCTTGCGCCTCGCGCGCCAGCACGGTCGCGCCGCGTCGCGGAGGCCGCCGAGCACACTGCTGAGGGTGGCCCCGCTCTTTGCGCTCCGCGTGCTGGCGGCTCGGGAAGCGCGGCGGTGGTCTTCACGGGCGTCTGCCACGGCGTCGGGCCGTGGCAGGCGCCTCGAAGGAGACCGCAATGTATGTCCGTCGCACGCTCAAGGGGCTCTCCTGCGACTGCGTGGGATGGCGCCAGGACGCACGGAACCTCGCGGCCCGCCGCGCGCTCGTGCCTGAGGATGGCTGGGGCATCCAGGAGGCCCGCGTCACGGTCAGCGACGAGCCCTACCACCTGGTGCTGCTTCAGGCCACCAGCAGCGCTGGCGCGACCGCCACGGCCGCCATCGCTTTTGCGAGCTGCCACCCGGCCACGCTCGGCTCGCGCGCCGCGCCGGTAGGCGACTGGGGCGGCTACACCATCGCCGCCTCGTTCTGTCGCCGGGCGGGCGTCCCGCTCACTGGTGAGCCGCCGCTCCACTTCGCCGAGGAGCTTCCCGGCCGCAGCGCCACACAGCAGGCGACGCCGCAGCCAGGCACTTCCACCCGCGAGATCCTGGCGATTGACGAGCAGCGCATCCTCTCGGTCGTCCAGCGCGGCAATATCTTCGGCCCGCAAAGCGACGGCCACGAGCACGAGACCGTGCCGGCGGTATGGCACGCACGCACGGCTGCCGCACCTTCAACGGCTTGATACCGGAGGCTTCATACCAGGCGTAGGAGCGAGAAGCCGCTCAGCAGAGACACTGCCGCCAAAGCACGTAGCTACCTGGCGCGAAGATAGAGCACCTTCGCCGACGAGCCGACTACCTCTCGCTCGGCAACCTCGAACAGGTCGTTACGCGCCCGAACAAGGTCGCTCAGCTTTTTGTAGCCGAAGTTGCGGGCGTCGAAATCTGGCCGAAGTTTGGTCAGGTAGCTGCCGAACGGGCCAAGGTGTGCCCAACCCTGCTCGTCGCTTGACTGCTCAAGGGCCTGCTGGAACAGCGCCGTCTGGAACGCAACGGCCGGCACAGTGCTCTGGTCGCCGGACATCCCGTCAGATGGTGCCGTCGTTGGAGCTGCGCGCTTTTTGCCGGCGACCGTGCCAGACGCTGGCGTAGCCTTCGCCGGCGTCTTACCTTTCGTGGTAGGAGTCGCAGCCGCAGCGCTCCCGCTCGCACTCGCCGGGAGCGTGGGCTGACGGAGCACTTCGGTAAAGAGGAACTTGTGACAGGCATTGCGAAACGCCTCCGGCGTCTTCTGCTCACCGAAGCCATACACCATCAGCCCCTCCTCGCGGATGCGCAGCGCGAGCCCGGTGAAGTCGCTGTCACTTGAAACCAGGCAGAAGCCGTCGAAGCGCGCAACTTCGGCAAGCAACCCTTCGATCACCGAAACCTGCGCATTGTCGGCGTCGATGAGCACCGCAAGCCGCTGGGAAGCTTCCCCCACTTCAATCTTCGTCGTATGTTTCGGAATGGCCGCCATGCGTGCGATCCTTGTGCGCCCAGAGCAGTACCGCGCCACAGATAGTCTTACGCTGCTATCTCCACAAGCTCTTGGCCTCCGGTCTCACGGTCGATGTAGGAGAACGATTGCAGCGGGAATTCCTGCGGGCTCATCTTGTGCAGCTGGAGGCGGACCCGCAGCCGTAACTCAAGGGCCATCCGCAGCAGGAGGCGCGCATCGTCCTTCTCCATGTCACCCGCTGGAAAGATGAGCTTTGTCAGCCCTGAAAAGGTGCGGTTGATGCTGCGCCGGTCGCGCGCGCTCCACTGGCCCCCTGTCGCCTCAAACCAGCGCTCCCACAGCGAGCCGTAGTGCCCGATCCGCCGAAGCTCACGGTGGAACAGCTCGCTGGTGTAGTCGAGGATGAAGCCAACGTGCCTAGTGATTAGCTCCGGCATCAGCTTTGGCATCTCCCATCCCGGAAGGTACGCCGACCAACGATCATGAAACGCGGTGTCGTCGGCGATGCCTGTAGGCAGCGGCTTAAACAAGTGCTCCGCCTGCATACTCCGGCGCGGGTCGAAGTTGATATTGCCATTGAACACGAAGCCGGCCTCGCCAGGCACGTTCACCGTGCCCCGGTTGATCTGGCCGTTCTCCATGTAGCTCTTGTACAGGTTCTTGTCTTGTTCGGCGTCGAAGCTGTTGCCGGCCACCTCGTCGAAGCCGACGACGTCGCGCTGGGTTACGAGGCCGAAGCGCGGCGGATTGGTGTTCGATACAAACAGCTTTGGCACCGTTACCGCGCCGCCGGCCAGCAGTGTGCCGTACGGGCTGAACTCGGTGAAGCTGAACGACTTGCCAGTCTGGCGGGGGCCAAGCTCGATCAGGTGGTAGTTACTTTCCACCAGCGGCACGAGCCGCACCAGATAGAGCAGCTTGACGCGCTCGGTTAACGCCGGGTGGGACGGCTCGTAGCCCATGGTGCGGATGAGTACGTCGATCCACTCGTCGCGGGTAAACTGGGTGCGGCCGGCAACATACTCAGCCAGATCGACCCGCCCGACCTGTACCGGTTCAAGGCGCTGGATGACGAACGGGAAGACGCGGTTGCCAAGCTTGAAGCTGTCGTCGTAGTCCACCCGGATGTTGCACCAGGCGCCCGCCATCAGCAAACGCTCGTAGCGAGTGACGATCTCAGCGGAGATGCGGACCCGATTGATGTTGGCGGTCAGCAGGGTCGCCCAATAGACGCCACCCTCGATCTTTTCGTCGAGTTCAACTTTGACCAGATCGATGATCCGGCGCGGCGGGCGCTCGCGGATGGCCGACTTGATCACCTCGGTCTCGTCGCCGCGCGGGATGTACTCGGCCACCTCCTGCTGCACGATCTGCAGGCCGTCGCGCACCTCCGCGTCGTCGAACAGGTTTGCGCAGTACTTGCCGAGCATGAACTCGATCACGTAGGACGGCGCCTTGCTGGTGCCGCGGATCGTCTGGGTCAGATCCTTCCGCATGACGAGGCCAGGAAAGGCCGCAAAGAGCTTGTAGTCGAGGGCGTCCGGCACGAACGCTGCCCGCGTGTCCGTTGTGCTCGTCATAGGAACCACGTACCCTTGTGCCACCGCTAAGCTGTGCGTTCGACCCGCTCCGCGAACATCTGGGCGTATGGTACCAGTTCTCCTACCAATCGTCCAACTGCACGCGCAGGACGCTGTCGCCTGTGTCGAGAACGTCTTCCGTCATCCCATCACGTAGCTCGATCCGCAAGGGTGCCTCCCAGTCCGCTAGCGCCCCTGGCGCCAGGCGGAGGGGGATCGACAGCTGAGTCTGATCCGGCGTCACCTCAATCTGCGCCGACCGGAACAGGATTGCCCGGCTTTCCCGATGACGAATGATCACATCGATGTGGCGTGGCAGGGCGTCTTCCAGGAACAGGCTCCCCCGCTCCACCGTGAGCATCACCCGTGGCTGCTGTGAGAGCACACGCTCCAGCGGCTGCAGCGAGATGTGCACCGGCTGCGCTTTGAGCGGCCAGTCGATCTGCACACAGGGGATGACCCACTCCTGGAGTGAGGCGCCGCCGTGGAAGTAGCCAAGCCCGCCGTAGGCGCTCCAGCAGGCCGCCCCAGGCGACGGCACCACCTTCCACTGGCCACCCGGCGCCAGCCCGTGTGGCTCCTTCAGCACCGTGCCCGCCGGGTACGCCAGCGCTCGGCGCGACCGGTAGGCGGGTCCAGCCACGGGCGGTTGCTGCCGGCGCTCATCACTCCCCGACCAGTGGATGTAGCCGTGGTCGGTGACGATAAGGATGCGGAGCCAGCCGCTGTCGCGCAGCCTGATGATCGCCTCGCGATAGCGCCCCAACGCAATGCCGCTCCCGAGACGCTCCAACTCATCATCATGCCCCAGCTGGTCGATCGTCGCATCGGTGATGACGAGCCGGGCCCGCGCACCCGCTGGCGTGGGGATGGTCCCGCGAATGACATCGGCCAGGGCGAGAATCTGCTCAGGCGGGACACCAAACCGCTCCCGAAGCCAGGCGCGCCGGTTCTCGGCGACACTCAGATCAAGCTGCGTCGAGCGCTCGATCAGCTGCCAACTCCCGTCAACAACCTCTGCACGAAGATCGGCCTCGCTGATCGGCAGAGCCATGCCCATGCCCAGGGCTGTCACCGAGGGGAGCGGAGCACGCGCGGCGCGCACCGATGCCCGCACGGCGCCCTCATAGCAATTCACCTGCTCTGCGAGGGTCACGCCGAGGTCGTAGCGCAGCGCATCAATGACCAGGATCGCCGTCGGGCGAGGGGCGGCGAGCAGATCCCTAAGCCATGTGCCTGCGGTCGGGAGGCTCGGGGCCGGGCTGCCCGCCGCTGCCCAGACGTCAGACCACTGGATCAGGGTCTTCTCCCAGCGCATGCGGTAGGTCTCGCGCAGCGGCGTGATCACAGTAATCAGCTCCGGCGTCGAGCGGGCGAGGTTGCGCAGAATCTCCTCGCCTGCGGCGTCCAGGCGCCAGCCGCCCTCGGTGTACCAGCGCACCGCGTCGTCAGGCTTCGCCCAGTCACGGGCCGGCGCTGCGACGAGCATGCTCTGGGCGGCGCCACTCAGGCGGAGCAGCTCACCCCACGGGATGGCGAGCGGAGCCCATCCTGGGTCCGTGCGTCCGCTGCGGTCGCCCCAGAAGCCCAGCGCGTGCCGCGCCAGATCAGCTTCCATATCCGCCAGGGCCTGAAGCAGCTCCTTGCCACTCTTCTGGCTCAGGCGCGCACAGCTGCTCGCGAAGACCGCCTGCTCGGCTGCCCGAGAGATAAACGGGCCGTATTTGACCGTGGCCTCACGGAGATTGCCCCCCAGGTCGGCGACGCGATCCGCCTCGGCGATCAGCTCCGGCAGGCGTCGGCTCAGGCGCAGACTGTCGCACCAGCGCGTCAGCAGGTCGAGGGCGAGGGGGCGCTGCGGCTCGGCCAACAGGAGTTCGTGCGCTGTGTGGACGAGCCGGGGCGCCACGGTGTGCGCCTGGGTGACAAGCAGGTGCGCTAATGCACGGGCGCGCCAGCGCGCCAGGTTGGCGAGATCGAGGGCCGGCAGGCCGGTCGCCTCAACGGTGCGGTCAAGGATGTACGCCTCATCGGGCTCGGGGGTCGCACCGCCGGCAAGCACGTCGAGGAGCAGTGGCACATCGGGTTGAAGACCGCCACCGCCCCAGGCCGCAGGATCTTGCTGCAGACCCTGGCGGGCGAGGGCTGCGGCTTCATCAGCGGTCACGGTGGGGCTTGGCGGCCGCCAGCCCCACGCGACAAGCTGGTCAAACAGCGAGGTCGCGTAGATCTTCTCGGCGAGCAGCGCCTGCGCCCAGAGCCAGCCCAGCCGAGCCGGCTCGACGGGGGCGAGGAGCACAAAGGAGGCGCGCGCGTCCAGCTGCTCCTGCACGAGTCGGCGCATCGTCAGCCCGCCCAGTTCGCCGGCCGTTGCGTCTGTGACCGTGATCAGCTCGAAGCCGCCGAGCCGTGAGTCAGCTGCAACGCGCTCAAGCAGCGGACGCCAATCGCCACGGAGGTCGCACCAGACCATCCATGCGCCGTCGTAGCTGTCGAGCACCTGATGGACCAGGGCGTGGATGCGCTTCTGCAACGAGAGCTGGCCATGTAGGGTTGGGGGAACGCCGCGCGTGCCACCCGAGGGAGGTGAGATAGGCGGCCCCGGGGCAGGCCGTCCCGCCGGAGGTGGAACGGGCACAGCTGTGTGTTGGATGACGAGCGAAGCCGCTCCCGCTCCTGTTGATCCTCCTGGCTGTGGGGTTGATGAGGCTGACTCGTCCTCGGCGACTGTGCCAAGCTCAGTTGCATCGACCGGCGCGGCGGCCTGACCACTGGCAGCAGCCCGTAGTCGCTCGCGGAAGATGGCGGCCGAAGCGGGCCGGTGCTCCATCTTGCGGGCCATAGCCTGGTGGATGAGGTCGCTGACCGCGACCGGCACCCTGGCGTTTACCCGTGCGACCGGCAGCAGCGGGTCAGGCTTGCCCTGCTCCTGCTCTCGCATGCGCTGATCTGCCGGCACAGGCTTCTGGTTGCTCAGCAGATGGTACAGCGTGGCGGCGAGTGAGAAGAGGTCGCTGCGCTCGTCGGTGCCGCCGCGAAGGATCTGCTCAGGTGGCGCATACTGTGGTGTCCAGGCGGCAACACTCTCACCGCCGCTGGTCGTCGTCTCCGCGCCGAGGTTCCCCTTCGCAATACCGAAATCGAGCAGCACCAACATACCGCTCTTCGTCAGCTTGATATTTTGCGGCTTGATGTCGCGGTGGATGATCTGCGGGTTGTAGCCGTGCAGGTGCTGCACCACGTCGAGCAGCTGGTCGGCCCAGGCAAGGACTTCGGCAATCTCCAGCGGCCCGCGCTCATGCACGATCTCAGCCAGATCCTGCCCGTCGATGTACTCCATCACGATGAAGTCAGCGTCGGACTCGGAGAAGTAGTCGTTGACGCGGGGGAGGCCAGGGTGTCGCAGATTCGCCAGCAGCTTCGCCTCGTGCTCGAAAGCCTGGCGAAGCGTGGGGGTCGCCCGGAGGATCTGCTTGAGCGCCACACGCGCATTGAGCCGCTGGTCGATCGCCTCGTAGACGGCGCCCATACCGCCGTGGCCAATGGCGCGCCCAACGCGGTAGCGCTGCTGCAGAACCGTGCCCGTGGGAAGAGGGGCGAGGAAGCTCATCGTCATCCTTCGCGGTCAGGCGGAGCTTGCGGTGGAGTCACGGGCGGTGGCACCAGCCTGGAACTCCGGGGGAAGCTCGAGCGTGAACTGCAGCTCGCACACCTTCTCATTGGCGGCGTCCCCGCCCAGCGTGATCCGCTGCCCCGGTCGGAGGCCAGTCGACTTGGCGACCCGCCCACCATTGACGAAGGTGCCGTGGGAGCTGCCGAGATCAGTCACCATGACCGCACTGCCGGTGCGAGTGATGCGGGCGTGGCCCCGACTGGTGCGCTTGAATGCCTCAGGTACGAGG
>Ga0105049_10010073_pt1 | contig 10854 bp, 11 predicted proteins | sample MAT06_FD_78087 | JGI IMG/M metagenome (GOLD analysis project Ga0105049, IMG submission 78087) | Freshwater microbial communities from Lake Fryxell liftoff mats and glacier meltwater in Antarctica - MAT-06 | ecosystem: Environmental > Aquatic > Freshwater > Ice > Liftoff microbial mat | place... | reverse complement strand
TCGCCTCGCACGTCGTCGCATCGCCGTCGATCACCGAGCCGAACTCGAACCGCATCGCGAGGCCATCGCAGCTCTCTCCCTCGGCGCGGCGATCCGCATCGAAGATGTCGCGGTCGCAGAACTGGCGTCAGCGGGGCAGGATGACCTGCGTGTAGCGACCGCCCTCGCTCTCGGGAAACCCGACCGGGACATACGACATCATCGATTGGGAGTTCGCGCCGGTGTAGCGATAGATCAGCTGGTCGCCGTCCTCGAAGCTGATCGCCGGCGCGGGTTGATCGATCTCGAACGCTTGCCCGCGATAGACGCCGTTCGGCAGCGGCTCGAACGTCTGGCTCCAGGTGGCGAGCATCGTATCGACGGCGCCGCGACGGTGGATCAGATCGAACGTGACGTCGACGGGGAACAGGATGATCCCATCATAGATCACACGATACGTGCCGGCCGGAACGCTGGCCACGAGGTCGAAGGGTGCATCTTGGAACCGCCCGGGCCCCACGCCTGGTGCTCAATAAGGTTCCGGTTCTTCAGCCTGCAGCTTGACCCGGAGCTCGCTGCCATCTGGCGCGAGATAGAGCACAGTCGGATTTTCGGGGCCGCTCGGGCAGCCGGTCAGCGCGAGACTCGCAACCGCGAGCAGCACCCGCCGGTTCACTTGGAAGCCTCGGGGACGACGAACACGGCAATGAAGTGGGTGGGCACGGGCGTCGCTTCTATGATGGTCTTGAGCCCCGCTTTGGTTGCTGCCGAAATCGATTTTGTGCGGTGATGGATCCGATTCGAGATCACGATCCGGCCGCCCGGTTTGAGGGACTCGGCCGCGGTCTTGAGCCACATCACGGGATCCGAAAAATAGTGGTCGACCTCGGCAAGCAGGATCGCGTCATACTCGCCCTTCTCGAGCCCCGGCGTGTCGGCCGCGACGACCTTGCGCTCGACGTACTCGGCGAGCCCGGCGTTCTGTAGCCGCTGCTGCATCAGCTCGAGGACGCCCTCGTCGATGTCGGTCGCGACGACCTTGCCGTTCGGCCTCACCGCCCGCGCGAGATGAACGGTCAGCAGCCCCGAGCCGGCGCCAACATCCGCGACCTTGCTCCCTGGCTTGATCCCGAGCGCCTCGACGACCTTCTCGGGACGACGCTCGGCATCGAACCGCGCCTGCTCGCGCTCGGTGTCCTCGGTGCGAACCGTGGTGTTGGTGCCCGATCCCGACTGGCCCTTGGCCTCGTTGCGCTTGCACGCGGTTGCGATCAACAAGCCGCTCAACAGCAGGCCGCCCAGCATCCACGGTGCGCGCACGCAATTAGCCTAGCACGCACTCCGAAACGACTAACGGGCTGCTTCGCACTTCGCAAAGCAGCCCATTTCGCACCACAGCACTGCTGGTGGTACTGACTACTGATCCTTCGGGTTTCCAAAGACGTTGCTGATCTGGAGACCGTTCGCGAAGGTCGAGATCGCGCGCTCGTCACGCTTGGCAATCGCGTACGCGATCGATGCGAGACCGAGGCGAGCCTGCGACGCGCCGTTGTACGCGGCAGCCGCGCCCTGGGCGTTGAAGCCCTCGGCCGTGCCGTTCGCCTTGATGCCGCCGAACCAACCCGACTTCAGGTGACCCGAGCTGTACACGAACAGCATGTTCGAGTTGTTGGGCGTGCCATCCGGCCAACCGTTCCGGTCGAGCGAAGTCTTGGTCGTGTCGCCGCTGATCGTGATCGTGATGTCGTCGGCGAGCGTCGTCAGCGTGACGTCGTCCGTGGTCGCCGTCAGGTGCGTCATGAAGCCGTCGAACACCTTCTTGAGCTGTGCCGGGACCGTATCGACACTGCCGTCGGCAAAGGCGCCGTGCGGGTCGTCGTTCATGGCCGGAATCACGACCGCGTTCGTCAGGCCCATCTTGAAGGCCTTGACCGAGAAGATCATCATCTCGGCGATATCACGGACGTTGTTCCGCGTCGCACCGTCGACGCCGTACATCGTCAGATCCTCGGCCTGGAGGGAGAGCTTCGCAGCCAGGTTGGTCCCGAGGAAGCTCGCCGCGCCCGAGGCCGTCGCGTACGACTTCTTGGTCGTCGAACGATTGGCCGCGCGGTTGAGCTGGGCGAACGCATCGTACTGCGCCTTGTACAACGACGCGTGACCGGGCATCGCGAGCAAGCCACCCGCGCGCGAGGCCGCGCTGTTGAACAGCCCGACCGCGTCGTCGGCGCTACCGATCTGCGCTGCGACCGGCGCGCCGGGAGCGTTGCCGAGCGTGGTCTGACCGACAGTGATCGCCGGGATGACCGACGGGCTGGACGACTGCAGCACGGATGCGACCGCGTGGATGTTGGAGCCGTTGAGGAGTGTGGTCGAGGTCGACTGACCCGTGTGGGTCTCGTTGTTGCCGCACACGAAACCCGTCAGCTGACGCTGCGCAGGCACGGTCGCCCACGGCGTGTCGGGACCCGTCGCGAGCGGCTTGAACGTGCCCGGAACGAGCGACGCCATCCCGGGCCTGTGCCACGCGAAGGTCGGGTTGTTCGCCATCGCGATGTCAACCTGCGGCCAGAGCAGCTGGAACCACGCCAGACCACCGTTACCGGCGACGATGTGGAACGAGCGCGTGGTCGGGTTGGCGGCCGCGGCGAACGCGGTGCCACGACCTGCGGTGCCCTCGAGGATATCGAAGATCTTGCTGCGAGACACGCCGAGTGCGGCGCCCGCAGCGACCGTCCACTTGATGAGAGCGCGGCGAGAGAGCTCGTAGCTCTCCTCACGCTTCGCAAAGGGGGATTTCGCCATGGTGCTATCTCCTCACTCGCAGGTGTAGGCCGCGGCCAGAAGGGCCGCGACGGCAATGCGCTTACCGGTGTCGACATCGGCGGCGCTTGTGATGGTGATGTTGCAGAAGTCGAGGTGGGCTGCCTGCGCCGGTTGGCCGATCAAGCAGGTGATGCCGTCGATGCGGCACGCATTGCCATCGAACAGCTGCGCGCCGACACCGTTGACCTGGCAACGAGCAAGCGTGCTGACGTTCGTGATGATCTGGTCGGCTGCCGCCGCGAAGATGTCGAACTCGCGCGAGGCGCTCGAGGTCGTGATGTTGATGTTCTCGCGGATGCGGTTCGTGTAGTTCGGACCGCCGAGCGCGTTGTAGCCCGCGTTGTAGAGCCCCGCGGCCGACACGGGGCCAGGAGCGTTCATGTCGACACCGAGCGAGCGCAGCACGTTCCCAAGCGTCCGTACGCGGACCTTCGGGCAACTGTGCATGCGCGCGGTGAAGCGTGGTGGGCCTTCCTCGGCGAGACGGTCGAGCAGGTCGAACGGGTTGAACCCGCTGTTGTCGTGATCGAAGGTCGTGTCATCCCCGCCCGCGGTCGAACCTGGGGGGAGCGTGTCATCAGGGGTGGTCCCGTCGTCGACCCCACCGCAAGCGGTGAGTCCGAGTGACGCGACCAGGATCGTCAGATTGTGCAGTTTCATGGTCGCCTCCTCTAGAACTTGGTGAAGTCGTCGCTGGTGTAGACGGCGTAGATCATGTTTTTGAGCTTGAAGCCGTCCGCGGTGAACGTGTCGACCTGGGTCTGAATGACCTCGAGCGGCACCTCCTGGAGGGTATCGACGATATCGGTCTTGCCGAGCGCCCAGTTCCACATGCGCGCGACACCGCACTTCGCGATGTCGGGATCCGCGGCCATCGCGGCACCGAGCGCCGGGATGTCTGCGACCGGTTGGCCGAAGCGGTACGAGGTCACCTCGCCGGGTGGCAGGTAGTCGCTGAGCTCAGCCAGTGGCGCGCCGTCGAGTGGCGTCGGCACTGCGATCGCAGCCTGGTACACACCGTCGAGGTCGAAGTTCGCGAACAGAGGAGCGATGTGGTTCATCGTCTGGTGGCAGTTCGCGCAGATGACTGCCGACACATCGAGGAAGTTCACCCGACCGCCGCTATCCGTACCGGCGATGCTGGTGAACGGCCACTCGCCAGTGTACGGCGACGCGGCGCCGATTTCCTGGGGGGTGCCATTGAGCTCGACGGGGAACTTGGTGCAGTCGAACGTCTCCTGGATCCACTTGACGCGTCGGAACGCGAAGTTTCCGAAGTACGTCTTCATCGCGCCCGGGTTGGTCAGCACGCCCGCCTTCGGGGCATTGCCGACACACTCGGCCGGGGTGAACACACCGGTGTTCTCGACGAACGTCGGGCAGTTGTTCGCCGCCTGCGTGAGCAGGTTCATGTAGTTGCCATTGTCGGTCGACAGCTGCGCTGCAAGCGCGGGTGCCGTGTCGAGCTCGGGAGTGTCACCCATCTTGAAGGTGTCGCGCCAGAAGTAGTACATCTGACTAGCGAACGTCGGACGCGTCATGTACTCGGTGACACGCGCCTCGTAGAGGCTCTTCTTCACCGTGAGATCCGTCGGTGCAGAGATCTCGTTGATCTCGGCGATCGTCGGCAGGTCACCCGTGAGGCGGAGCGAGGCAATGCGCAGCGCGGCGTTGTAGTCGTATTCGCGCTGCTCCAGGATTTGATCGAACGGGTCAGCGGAGCCGTCGTCGTCACCGACATCGTCGTCGTCACCAGACGACCCATCTCCACCGCTGCAAGCGGTGGCAGGTACCGCGAGTGCGGCGACCAACAGTAAACGTGAGATCCTCTTCATGGGGCTCCTTTAGGGTGCTGCCGTTTGCTCTGCCGTTGCCCAGACCTGGACGGCATTCTTGAACGTTAGGAAATTGGCCTGGTTACCGCCGAACGAGAACGGGTGATTCATGTTGCCCGGCGTCGGGGCGAGATACAGGCCGCTGTTGTTGAGATCAGGGAAGTTCATGCGGGTGCGGATCTGGTTGCACGCTGCGAGAACCTGGGCATCGTCCATGCTCAGGAGATTCTCCATGTTGACGGCGGAGCGCGCGTTGGGCTGACCGCCAGCGTGGCAGGCTGCAGCGCAGTTGGTCTGGAGCGTGGGGGCTGCGTTGGCCTTGAACTCGGCGATCCTGAGGCAACCCGTGATTGGCGGCGGGCCGCCCTCGTCGGGCTTGAACACGGTGGCGCTCTTGAAGTGGATGGACAGCTTGTCCGTCGCGAGGAAGCCGACGAACGCTGCCGTACCACCACCGATCACCTGCTCGTCGATCGTGGCTGCCTGCTGCAGGTTCATCTTCACGCTGAAGAAGCGGTCGATGGTATCCGCCTTCGGCTCGACACCCTCGGGGTACGAGACGAACAGTGGGTGCTCGATGAACGCGCCCTCGACGCCAGGCACGAGCTTGAGGTTGGTCATATAAAGGCCCGAGCCAAGCGACTGCACGACGAACCGGATCTCGGCATTGGTGGCGCCGATCCCACCCAGCGCGACCTTGTTGACCGGGCAGAGGGGGTTCGGGGCGGCTGGTGGGTTGTCTGGGAGACCCGAGGTGCAGATCTGGACCAGGAACTGTGCGGTCTCCAGGGTGGGGGGTTCCTCCCCAGTTGAACCCGCGGCGGCTTTCTCGGCGTTGGCCCACTCCAGGAGATCCGAGGTCTGGACCGCATCAAGCGCCGGACCTTCGTGAATGCCCTTCGTCATGATGCGCGAAGACGACGGGGCATCGAGGTTGACGACCGCCGGCGCGTAGGCGAGGAGGGTATCGCGCTTGTCGAGGTCGCCAGCGCCCGCCACAAACCCGATGTTCGCGCGGGTACCATCGTGGCAAACCACGCAGTTGGTCTGTAGTTGGGGTAGCGCCTTCTCCACCCACAGGCGACGCGCGGTCACCTCCTCGGGGGTCAGGCCGCCACTGCCACCACCATCGATGAGACCGCTGCAGCCGACCATCACGAGGAGGGAGGCGCCAACGACCGTCAGTCGAACCATATCCAGGTGCCGAACCAAGGTCTCGAGCATGGACCGACGACTTCTCGTCGACCCAATTCCGCGACTCCTGGGCTGTAGACCACTCAGCATGTCCTCAGCCTAGAGCAACCACTGTACCGTTCGGGATCTGCAGGCTGGAATTGTCTAACTAATCGAGATTATTACATGATGTGGTTAAAGGCGTACATTGCGCATGAGATTTCACACCCCAGGTGGGGACGATTGTGCCCAGCAGCTAAACTGCTGAAAACACGAGTCCACGAAGTGCAAGTTCAGTAGGTTAGAAGGAGACAATGTGCGACAGATCTGGCCAGCGCTGTGGTTAGGACTGCTGACCGTCGGATGTACACGGGAAAACCCAGTACGTGACGTGAGTCACAAGCAGTTATTGACGGGGCGTCAGTTACCGTCGCTGCCGCTGGATCGGGTCGCGGTGCTGGGGGCGAGCGTCTCGGCGGGGTTCGGCGGCGCACCGTTCGGCGACCTGATCGCGGCGGCGGGACCATCAACCGTGGAGTCGTTCGCGAACCTGTTTCTGTTTCGCGACCCGATCGGGGAGACCAGGTCCCAGGTGGATCAGGCGATCGCGTTCCGCGCGACCACCGTGATCGCACTCGACCTCCTGTTCTGGGATGTCTACCAGTCAACCGATCCCGCCTGGCGGGATCGCGCGATCACCGCAGCGCTCGACGAGCTCGAGCGAGCGCGTGCCGCGGGAGCGTGGATCCTCGTCGGCGACGTCCCCCACATCACGACCGCATCGGAGATGTTCATCGCACGCGAGAGCGTTCCGGATGCGGCGACGCTCGCGCGCTACAACGCGCAGATCTCGGCGTGGTCGAAGCGCGAGCGCGTGTTGTTGATCCCGTTCGCGTCGTGGGCCGAGCCGCTCGCGGCGGGTGGCGAGATCGAGCTGTCGTCGGGCGAGCGGGTTCCAGCGAGCTCGCTCGTCGGTCCCGATGGGCTGCACACCAATCCACTCGGCACCTGGGCGATCCTCGATCGGCTCGATCACTTCATCGAACGCGCGCTGCCGGGAACGCCCGCCGACGCGTTGATCTTCAAGCGACCCTCACTCCCGTAGCTCGCGCTGGAGCTGCGTCGCGGTCTTCGTCGAGCCGTCGTGACTCCAGCCCGGCGGTGCGAACAGGTAGCCGAGCTTCGCGCCGATCGTTGGTGCCCCGGCGACGTCGCGGCTGATCGCGGCGACCTCGTGGAACCCGATCTTGAGCGGGTGGTACGTCTCGAGGTCGGTGGTCAAGCCATAGATGACGCGCTCGTCCTCGCGCGCGAACGTGCCGAACAGCCGATCCCAGATGATCAGGATGCCGCCATGGTTCTTGTCGAGGTAGCGGATGTTCTTGCCGTGATGCACGCGGTGATGCGACGGCGTGTTGAGCACCCACTCGAGCGGGCCGATCCGGTCGATCGCCTCGGTGTGGATCCAGAACTGATAAAGCAGGGACCACGCCTGCGCGGTCAGCACCATCCACGGTGGGAAGCCGATCAACGGTAGCGGCATCCAGAACCACGGCCCGGTGAACGGCGTCAGCAGCGGCTGGCGGAGCGCCGTCGACAGGTTGTAGTGCTGGCTCGAGTGGTGATTGACGTGCGCAGCCCACAGCACCCGCACCTCATGGTGCAGCCGGTGGAACCAGTAGTAGCACCAGTCCTCGGCGAAGAAGAGGATCAGCCACGACCATGGTCCGACGGCCTCGACAACGTCGGCGACGCGATGCTCGTAGAGCCACGCGAACACCGGGATCGACAGCAACTTCGTCGCGCCGTTGATGACGACGTTGATCAGCCCGAGCGACAACGAGGCGAGGGTGTCGGGGCGGTGGTAGCCGATGTACTCGGGGTGGCGGCGGGACCACGCGAGCTCGATCAAGAGGAGCGCGATGAACGCCGGGATCGAGTAGAGGACCAGGTTCGACACGCGCCAGAACGGTAGCGGGAGACAGTGGTGGATGCGAGGGTGGAGATGTTACTGGTGTCGGGTGAGAGTCGCGCTGCGGGTTGCGGATGTGGCGTGGTTGGGCTCTTGCTGCTGGTGCTCGTTGGGGCTCGAGTCACCGCGCCGACTGGCTCAGCGGGGCCGGCCTGGTGCTGGGCGTCAGCTTGCGGTTCCTGATCAGCCGGCGTGATCGGTCTCGTGAGGTTCGTCGCGGCTAAGCCTTTCGCGCGGCAACCCGGCGCGCGAGACTGCCGGCATGCCCCACGGTGGAGATCTGATCGCAGACGTCCTCGCTCGTCACGGTGCAACCCATCTGTTCGCGCTCTGCGGTGGACACATCTCGCCGATCCTGACCGGTGCCCAATCGCGCGGCCTTCGTGTGATCGACGTGCGCGACGAGGTCAACGCCGTGTTCGCCGCCGACGCGGTCGCGCGGATGACCGGCACGATCGGCGTCGCGGCGGTGACCGCGGGTCCGGGCGTGACGAACACGATCACCGCGGTGAAGAACGCGCAGATGGCGCAGTCGCCGGTCGTGATCTTCGGCGGCTCGACGGCGACCCTGCTCAAGGGCCGCGGCGCCCTGCAGGACATCGATCAGCAGTCGTTCATGAAGCACGTCACCAAGTGGTCGACCGTCGTGAAGACCGTGCCGGGGCTCGCGCCGACGGTCGAGCGCGCGTGCGAGATCGCGATGGAGGGCGTGCCCGGCCCGGTGTTCATCGAGGTGCCGGTCGATCTCCTGTACCCCGAGGAGGTCGTGCGCGGCTGGTATGAAAAGGAGCTGGGGGGCGTCCCCGGCAAGGCGAAGGGGATCGGTGCGAAGGCGCTCGAGCTCTACATCCGCGGTCATCTCTATCGACAGTTCCGCGCGCCGGTCCTGCCGGAGTTTCACCTGCCGGAGCTGCCGAGCTTCCACGGCGGGAACGATCTCTCGAAGGCGGCCGCGGCGCTGAAGAATGCCGAGCGGCCGGTGATCGTCGTCGGCAGCCAGTCGCTGGTCAACGTCAAGGATCCGGGCCGCGTCGCCCGTGCACTCGGGATGCTCGGTGCGCCGGTCTATCTCGCCGGCACCGCGCGCGGCTTGCTCGGTCGCACGCACGAGCTCCAGCTCCGCCACAACCGCGGCGCCGCGCTCAAGGATGCCGACGTCGTGGTCGTGTGCGGCTTTCCCTTCGACTTCCGCCTCGGCTACGGCCGCGGCATCCCGAAGCAGGCCACGCTGATCGCAGCAAACCTGTCGTCTTCCGAGCTGCGCAAGAACCGCCGGCCCGACATCGCTGTCCAGATGCACGCCGGCGACTTCCTGATCGGGCTCGCCGACAAGGTCTCCTCCGCGGGTGGGAGCGTCGACAAGTGGCGGCCGTGGCTCGAGCAGCTCCGCACCAAGGATGCAAAACGCGATGCCGAGATCGCCGGGAAGGCGAAGCTGGCCGGCGAGCTCGTCGATCCGCTCCACTTCTTCCTGCGGCTGGAAGAAGCGATGGCCGACGATGCGGTGATGGTGGTCGACGGTGGCGATTTCGTCGCGACCGCGAGCTACATCGTTCGCCCGCGCGCGCCGCTGTCGTGGCTCGATCCCGGTGTGTTCGGGACCCTCGGCGTCGGTGGTGGCATGGCGCTCGGCGCGTCGCTGGTGCGGCCCGGCCGCGAGGTCTGGCTGATCTGGGGCGACGGTTCGAGCGCGTACACGCTCGCCGAGTTCGATAGCTACGTCCGGCACGGCGTCGCGCCGATCGCCGTGATCGGCAACGACGCGAGCTGGATGCAGATCGCGCGCGAGCAGGTCGAGATCCTCGGCACCACGCTCGGCTGCGATCTCCGGCGCACCGATTATCACAAGGTGGCCGAAGGCTACGGCGGCGTCGGCTTGATCCTCACCGATCCGAACCGTGTCGACGCGACACTCGCCGAGGCCAAGGCGATCTCGAAGACCGGGCGGCCGGTGTGCATCAACGTGCACCTGCGGAAGACCGACTTCCGCAAGGGCTCGATCTCGATCTGATGCGCTGGCTGTCCCTGCTGACCGCCGCGTGCACGGATCCGCGCCGCAAGTGTTGTTCTCCGACACGTGCGCGGGGCGCTCGGTCTGGCGAGCTGCAGGGCCCGAAAATGTGCTTCGGCGCTCTCCGCTCGGGAGGAGCGCCGAAGCTGACGTCTTGCCTTCCGGGTCGACGCCTGAGATGTGACTCGACGGTTCCCACATCGGGTGTTCGTCGAGTCGACCCGATGCTCCCTGTGGCGGGTGTCGTCGGGTCCGGTGTCTACCCTGTGACAGGTAGGCACCGCGGATAATGGCAACGAGCTGGTGGTGCTTCAGTCCACGTGACCTCGCCATCGTGGATGCCGCGTCGCGGTGGAAGCTGGTCTCCCGCGTTCGGCGTGAGTTGGTGATGTTCCGGTCTCAGCGTCGATTCCTGCTCGTGCCGAACACAGGCAGTGCGATCGACGTGCCATCGCTAACGTCATTGAATTCGTCCGCACGGCAGCGTTCGCCGACGCGCCGCCGCTCGCACCCGATGTGCCGCGTGCGGTGACGCGCGATCGCCGTTTCTGGTCGAGGAAATGCTGATGTTCGAGCCGATCTTCAAGGGAAGCCGTGGCACGTGTGATGACATGAAGCTTGGGTCGCTGGCCGATCACCAGGATCGGTTGCTGCTGCGCCCGTCGGTGATCGCGACACTCGACGCAGCAGGTCTGCCGGTGCGCGACGCATACCGTCGCAGCGCGCAACCAGCGTAGGCTTCGCCCATGCGTCTCGCCGGGCTGCTGATGACGATCATGATCATCTCGTGTGGCGGCAAACCCGCCGCACCGCCGAGCGCATCAGAGCCCCGCGTGGTGACGAGCAACGTGCTGCGCTCCGATTACGCGGGCTCCGAGACCTGCGCCGACTGTCACGCCGAGATCTACAAGGCGTGGGCGAGCTCGCCGATGCGCAACATGACGCGCGATGCGGCGACCGCGCAGATCCGGGCCCCGTTCGACGGCGCGACGCTCCACGTCGGCGACTCGAGTGCGACCATGGAGATCGAGAACGGCACGCGCTACATGCGTGTCAGG
>Ga0105049_10010072_pt1 | contig 10855 bp, 8 predicted proteins | sample MAT06_FD_78087 | JGI IMG/M metagenome (GOLD analysis project Ga0105049, IMG submission 78087) | Freshwater microbial communities from Lake Fryxell liftoff mats and glacier meltwater in Antarctica - MAT-06 | ecosystem: Environmental > Aquatic > Freshwater > Ice > Liftoff microbial mat | place... | reverse complement strand
GTGAAAACTGATGCCGGCGTCTGCGGAGCCGCATCACTGATCGAGATCAGGCCAGCTCCAACCCACGCATGGTCGAGGTGCCGGAGGAAAACGAATCTGCCTCAATGCCCAGGCGTTGGAGCATGCTGACGTAGAGGTTGGTCAGCGGGTAGTTCTTCTGTTTGTCGAATGCCAGGTGGCTGCCGTGTTTGAAGCCGCCGCCGGCGATGAGCACTGGCAGGTTGTCGTTCGAGTGGGCGTTGGCCGAGCCCATGTTGGTGCCGTAGAGCACCGTGGTGGTGTCGAGCAGGGAACCGTGCGGCTCCTTGGTGTCGCTGAGGTTTTTCAGCAACGTCGCCAGTTCGCGGAATTGGGCTTCCTCGATCAATTTGAGCATCGCCAGTTTGTCTGGTTGGTTGCCGTGATGCGTGAGCTGGTGCGTACCTTCGTTGACGCCCTGGACGTTCGGGCGCACAAAGTCCTGGCTGATGAAGAGCGTGATGATGCGCGTCGAGTCACTGGCGAGGGCGAGGCGCGCCAGTTCGTACATCGTGCGCGTGCGTTCGATCACGGCACCGCGATCATTGCTGTCCTGCGGCGCCTTGGCGTCGGTCTTGGGTTTGGGTTTACGCTCCCATTCTTCGCTCACCACCAGCCGGCGTTCGAGTTCGCGCAGCGAGGTGAAGTACTGGTCGATCTTGTCGCGGTCGCCAGCGCCGATCTTGGCCTGGAGCTGTTTCGAGCGGTCGCTCACCTGGTCGAGAATGCTGCGTTCCTCTTTCAAGCGCGCGACCTGTGCCTCGACCTCGGTCGGCGTGCCTTGGACGAACAAGCGCTTGAACAATTGCGATGGTTTGTCTTCGCCGGGGATCATCACGCCGGCGCCAGTGAACGACAGGCTGTTGCGCGTGTCGATCGACAGTGACAGCGAGGGATGACGCGTCAGCAGGCCGACACGTTCGGCGGCGAATTGATCGAGCGAGATGGAATTACGGAATCCACCGCGTCCAGGATGGCCGGCGCCAGTAAGGAAACACAATTCCGAGTGATGGCCACCGTCGACCTCTGGCAGCGAGACGCCGGACAGCACCGTCATCTGCGCGCGGTGGTCCTTAAGAATGTCGAGGTAGGGCGTGGTTTCGTAGTCAGCGCCCGCAGCCGTGGGGAAGAAATGTTGTGGAAGTATGCCTTGGTTGGTTTCGATGCAGAGCATGCGGCGCGGCGCCGGTTTCGCCGTCGGTTCTGCGGCGAACAAAGCCGGCGTCATGGCGTCAAGAAAAGGCAGCGCGAGCGCCACGCCCAAGCCCTTGAGCATGGTGCGGCGGGAGAGCGGTGCAGTGAGATTGAGGCGGGTCATGGAGTCATCCTTTTTGCACGCAGTCATTTCGCCCGGAACTGGTCGCTCAACACCACCGCCTGCACCAGGGAGCGCAGACCGTAGCCAGACCCTTTGGTGCTATCGAGCAAGCGTTCGATGGCGGCGCGATCCGCGAAGCTGATGGCGGCGCCGGTGGCGTACGTCATCAGGCGATTGATCAGATTGCGGGCGATCTGGCGTTCGTCTTTCAGCAACAATGCGCGCAGGCCAGCAATGTCGGTGAACGGTGCGCCGGCCAGCTCGCCCGTCGGATCGACCGCCAGGCCGAGTTTGATGTGCGGTGTGCGTACACCGCTGGTGATCTGCATGCTGTCGCCTTTGTCGCGACTGCGGTACCGATCGCGCTGGGCGCCCATCACGTCGAATGATTCCAGGGCAAACCCTGGTGGGTCGATCTTGGCATGACAACCGGCGCAGGACGGATTCGCACGGTGCTTTTCTAGCTGGTCACGGATGGCCGTTGCACCACGCGTATCTGGTTCGATGGAGCCGGCATCTGGCGGTGGCGGTGGCGCGGGTGTCCCGAGCAAGTGGTCGAGTACCCACGCGCCACGTTTCACCGGCGAGGTGGTCAGGCCGTTGGCGGTGACTTTGAGCACGCTGCCCTGGGTCAAAAATCCACCACGAGGCGAATCCTTGGGCAAAGGCACCTTGCGGATCGCGCAGCCCTGAACACCTGGGATGCCGTAGAGCTGTGCAAGCTGTTCGTTCACCATGGCAAAGTCGCTGCTGATGACGTTTTTCGCCGGCAGGTTAGCGGTCAGCATCTCGTTGAAATAGGCACGGGTCTCCGCGACCAGCGACTCCACCAAGTGATGATCGCAGAAATATTCGGGATACAGCGGACGATCAGGCACCGTGGCATAGATCTGGTCCTGGCTCAGCCATTGGTTGGTAAAGTCGTTCACCAGACGCACACTGCGCGGATCTTTCAGCATGCGCTCGGTCTGCTGCGTCAGGACATCGTTCTTGGTCAGCGCGCCACTCTTTGCCTGCGCCAGCAGCGCGTCATCCGGCATGGAGCGCCACAGGAAGTACGACAGACGTGACGCCAGGGCGTAGGCGTCGAGCTTTCCTGGAATCTCGCGGAAGAACAGGAAGTCGGGCGAGCACAACACCGCCTTGAAACCCACGCGCATAGCGTCGTGAAAGCACTTCTTTTGCGCTACCGCCGCGAGCACGAGGCCCTGCATGCGGGTGACCTCGCCGTCCTCTACCGGACGGCGGTATGCGCGTTCCATGAACTGGCGTAGCAGGCGTTCGCTGTCGGCAGCGGGATCCTTCGACTCGACCATGAATGGCCCACCCTGGGCGCGCCACGAGCGTCGGTCCAGACCGGTGCCGATGGTAATGGGCGAGGGCTCCTGCAGACCGCTCTCCTTGGTCCATTTCACCAGCGGCAGATCACCGAACAGCAGGCGATGCGAGGCCGGCGGCCACGACGCGTGGTCGCCGTCTGCCGGCAGTAACGGACCTTCCATGTCCATCCAGTCGAAGGCGAAGCCAGGACCCTCGTAGGGTTTCTTCTCTGGCGGACTGGAGTAGCCGGGTTGAGTACGGTCATCGAGCGTGGCGCAGAACATCACCAGTTGTTCGCGCCCATGCAGCCAGGCGGTGAACTCGACCACGCCGGCTTCCGCGGGCATGTCGAAGAAATGCAGGAAGCGTCCGTCCTTCACTTGCAGCGCAGCGACGTGATTGATCGTCGGCGGCAATAACTGGTCATCAGCAGGATTGCCGGTGCCAGGGCTTTTCAGATGCACGGCTTTGCCACGGATCTTGAAGCGGTAGAGGCCGGGTTCATCGAAGCGGTTGTGCAACGTCAATGGCGTCTGCGCGGTGTTCGGCTGGCGCAGGAACACCATCCATTCGCCGCAGACGCGTGACTCGCTGCGGCCGACGGCGCGATCGCGTTTGAAGTCCTCAAAGAAACGGCCGTTCTCCTGGAACACCTGACGGTCGGTCTTGGTCTCGGGCTTTGGACGCAGCACCATCGCGGCGTCGAGCGCCAAATCCGCAGCCTCCAGATAGCGCGCCACCTGAACATACGACACGTCCTGCGCCGCCGCGACGTTGTCGAAGCCGGACGCCTTTCCGTCAGGCGGCAGGATGTCCTTCACTTCCAGAGCGGGGATGGCGAGCAGATCGCGCAGGGTGTTTTCGTACTCCACGCGGTTGAGGCGACGAAACAGCGTGCGCCCGGCGCTGCGCTGTCGCTGCTGATCGGCAGTGAGCACGCTCTTCGCCAGCGGCGTAGTGAAGGCGACCGTCTCTTCCGCTGAGAGCTTCTTTTTCGGTGGCATCTCGCCCGCCGCGACGCGGTCGTGAATGCGCGCCCAGATGGCGAGCGACGAGGGATCCTGCTCGACTGGCTTCAACGTATCGAGCCGCAGGTTGCCTTTCTGCACGTCACCGTCGTGGCATTCGACACAACTGGCGGCAATGCGCTTGGCGACCACGGCATCGGCAGCCGTCGCAAATGCGGAACAGGCGACCAGGGTGACAACCAGACGGACGACGATCGCAGCGACCATGGAGAGGGATTCCTTGCAGGTGCACCGTGGAATGGCAGTACCGCGCGTTCGGTTACCCATCGTTCCCGTGAGCTTACCCCGCAGATCGTTCCAGGTTGTGATAAACCTGCACCCAGGTGCACCCGCCTGCCTACCGGCCGTCAACTCTGCTGCTTCTTCGCCCTGAAGAGTAGCACCAGCGGCCCGCTGAGCGGTCACGACGCACCACACACCATCATGGTCTGCGGCGCCTGACCCCGCCGGGAATCTGCCAACAACCGTACCCTGCAACCATGCACCTACTCGTCACCGGCGGCGCCGGCTTCATCGGCAGCCATCTCGTCGATGCGCTCTTGGTTCGCGGCGACACCGTCACCGTGCTCGATGACTGTTCGACCGGATCGCTGCGCAACCTCGCGGAGGTGTCTGGACATCGGCGGCTGACCATCCTGCACGGCTCGGTGTGCGACGAGGTGCTGGTGGACGAAGCCTGCGCCAAGGTCGACGTGGTGGTGCACCTCGCCGCAGCGGTGGGCGTCCAACGCATCCTCGACAAACAGGTGGGATCGATCGTCACCAATCTGCGCGGCACTGAAGTCATGCTGCGCGCCGCGCAGGCGCACCGCTCGTTGCCGTTCCTGCTCGCCTCCACCAGCGAGATCTATGGTAAGCAAGATCGTACGCCATTTCGCGAAGACGACGACAGCGTGTTCGGCGCTTCGTCGCTGCACCGCTGGAGCTACGCCTGCTCCAAACTGATGGATGAATTCCTCGCCCTGGCCTACCACCGTGAACGTGGACTGCCGGTGACCATCGCGCGTTTCTTCAACATCACCGGTCCGCGTCAGAGCCCGGCCTATGGCATGGTGCTGCCACGTTTCTGCGCCGCGGCCAAACGTGGCGACGTGCTGGAAGTCCACGGTGACGGCGGCCAATCTCGCTGCTTCCTGCACGTGCGCGATGCCGTGACCGCGATCCTCGCGCTGCTCGGCTGCAAGGCGGCATTAGGCAAGGTGGTGAACATCGGCTCGGCCGAGGAGATCACCATGCGCGCGTTGGCCGATCGCGTGGTGCAGACCAGCAGCAGTAGTTCCGCCGTGCGGCTCATCCCCTATGCCCAGGCCTTCCCCCAAGGTGGATTCGAGGACATGCGCCGCCGCGTCCCCGATGTGACGCGCCTCACCACGCTGACCGGTTGGAGCCAGACGCTCACGCTCGACGCGACCATCCGCGACTGCATCGCCACGGTGTAAGGTGCGTGGTCCATGGGAGCGCAGCACAGCGCTTCCGATGCGGCAACTCCACGACAGGCTGCCACTCATGATACGCCTCGTCCCACTGCTCTTGTTGCCCGGCCTGCTGATGGCCGCCGAACCATCTCCCGCCGCCGGCATCGCCGCCAAAGTCATCCGCGAACGTGCGACGGAAGTCGAACGTGCTGGTCAAGCCGTGGTGGCTGGAGAACTGCGCGTACTCGCCGATCAATTGGCTGGCGGCACGGTGACACTTGCTGATGCGGCGCTGGTCGTGCAGATCGCGTTGGCGGGCAACACCCGCACCGCAGCGCCGATCCAAACGCCCGAGCAACGCCGTGTGGCCGAAGGCGCCGCGGCCAAGGCTGCCTCTATCCTTGATGGCGAACCGGCCGCTACGGTCTCTGGAAAACCAGGATCTGCAGCAGCGCCAATCGATGAAAAGGCCCTGGCCATTCCGGTGGTCACTTCCGTGCTGATCGCCGACTGGGTCGGCGAACCGAAATCACTGCTGGTGATGATCGGTGTGGGCAAGGACCAGCACATCACCGCCGGCCAGCGTTTCGTGGTGAAACGCGGGGAGCAGAAACTCGCAGTGATCAGCGCCACGCAGGTGAAAGAGGCCTCGACCATCTGCATGGCGGTCGCAGGAACCTTGGTTGAAGGCGCGCAGATCAAAGCCGGCGACGCGGTGGTGTCGGAGTGATGTCGAGTGATGTCCGATGTCCGATGTCCCGTTGTCGACATCGGACATCGGACATCGGACATCGGACATCGGACATCGGACCTTCTTACGCTGTCGCAAGCCCATGCGCGATCGTCGCGCGCAGCCGATCATTCCGCTTCATATAGGCATGCACCAAATTGCGCGCCATGCGTCGCAACAGCGCACGATCACTCGCCGCAGCAAGGTACGGCGCGGCGCTGGATTCTCCGACCGACTGCACGCGCTGATCAAGCTCCTCGCGAAAGATGCGGCGACCGTTTTCGAAGAGATCGATATAGCCGCCTGGCCACCGACCGACCACGTGCCCTGGGATCGCGATCGGTTCGCATGGCACATTCAGGCGACGGCACACCAGCACCCACAACACCACCAGACTGATCGGCAGGCCGACGCGGCGTTCCAGTACTGACGGCAACAGGCTGTTATGCGGATGGTCGTAGTCCTGACGCGCACCGGTGAACCCACAGTCATCGCAAAGGAAACGTGCCACCATCCAGGCATCGGTGGCGTGGGGAATACGTGCGGCGAGTTCATCGAGCGCACGCGCGCCGTTGACGCGGTAATCCTGCCGCGGCAGATCCATGCGTGGCAACAACCACACGCCGGCTTCCAGATGGTCGGCCTCGGCGAAGGCATCGACCAGAGCCTCGGCATCCTGACGCAGCACCAGTCCCGTCAGGACATCCGGTTGGTGACCACGTTCCAAGGCCAAGGCCCACGCCTGCGTCAACAACTCAGCATCACCACTAAGGCGATTGACCAACGCATCATGGACCGCGGGATCAGGATCATCGAGCAACTGCAACAAGGCGTCGAGGCGGCTCATAATCCAGGTCTAGCGACGCCGTCAGACTTGACCAGATCGGCTGCGGGTGGGGTGCGACACGGTCTTCCCACCCGTCATCCAGCGGCCAGCCGCCAGATGAAATAGCCGATGAATCCCGCAGCCATCATCGCATAGGCGATGATAGCCACCAGGTAGAGACGATCAGGACGCGAGCGGTTGCGATTGGACATACGGGCCACACACAAAGGGGAGGGCATTAAACGCCCATCCCCTGCTATGGTTCATTCCCGGTTGGTGCGACCGTCGACGGCGTAGCGCGCGAGCTCATGCACTGCCGGGCTTTCGCCCAAGGTACCCAGGCTGAAATCATCGCCGAGATGCAGCGTTGCCCACAGGGCCGCGGCGTTGCCGACGTGGCGCTCAGCCGCCGTCTGGGGATCGGCCTCGACTGCGATGGGCGAGATGCGCCGGCTGGCCATCAGCGGCAGCGTCAACAACACCACCCGCACCAGATCATCAAGCTGGCCACCGGTGATGCTGTGCGGCAGACGTTCGCGCAGCGTCAGACGCAACTGGTCGATCAGTGCGGCCAAGTGCAGCGCCTCGACCTGATGATGTCCCTGCTCACGGCGTTCGCTGGCTTCCTCGATCAAGGATTCTACCGACAGACGACGCGGCACGGTTTCTGACAGGCGCGCGCACAACCAACCGACCAAGCGCGCACGTTCCTGACCACGCAGGTTGGAACGCACCAAGATGGAGAGGAAGCGATCGACCAGATCCTTGTCCTTGCCGCCGACGCCGCGGTAACGCTTCAGCGTCTCCTCAGCGATGGTGAAGTGGCCAAGGCGCACGCGGCAGAGCAGCAGACGACGCCACGCATCCGGATCGGTGGCGCGGGCCGAAGCGTACCGCGCGAATGCGGATTCTGCGGTGGTGAGATCACCGAGCACTTCGCACGCCTGACCGAGATCGAAATGCGCCACCGGCGCCACTTCGGTCTGGCCGCCTTGACGCAGCAGCAGACGCGCGGCGCGCACGTGACCCAGGCGCAGTGCGAGTCGCCCGAGCTGTACTGCTACCCACGGATGTTCGTTGTCGGCCAGCGGCGCCCATGCGGCTTCATCTTCCGCACCCAACGCGGGCCAGCGTGCGCGGACGAAATCGAGCGCACGGCTCGGATCCTTGGGATGGTGATCAAGCAGATCAGCAACCTGCGCCGCAACCAACAGTGGTTGATGACCGAAGCGCTCGACCAGTTTGGCCAAGCCGCTTTCGCCACCCCAATGCCCAGGGCCGTTGAGCACCAGTGCATCAAGGAACGCCACATCAAGATCGTCGTGGTCGTCGTCGAGGGTGATCTCCGTGCTTTCACCGGCACCCGGGCCCATCAGCCACAGGTGCTCCTCACCGGTTGCACGGTCCAGTTCCAGGTAGCAGTCGCGCCGCTGCGTCGGCAGCCACGCCCACATCGCCATGATGCGGGTGTTGAGCACCGCATCGAGTTCGCGCGCTTGGCCTTGGCCGAGGTGCAAGCGCGAGCGCGCGAGATCGACGAACTCTTCGAGACTAGCGGGGAAAACGCCGAAGATCACCGCGAGTCCGCCGAGTGTGACCACGCGACCATCAGTGCCGGCCGCGACATCGATACCGGACGCCACCAAAGGCGGCGGACGCAGGCGGCCACTACGCAACTGCGCGCGCTGCCGGTGCCAATCGTGAGTCATAGCGAGGAGTGGTTGGGACATCCCTGCGTTCCTTCCTCAAAGATACGGCACGCGGGCACAACGCTCAAGCACCGCCTGAGTGGGTTAGCTCATGGGCGTCGCCCCCGCGGCCCTGCGGGCCTGCGGGCCTGCCCCCACGGGCTTTGTTGCCAACGTGCCGATGGTGGATGCCCAGGCCCTTGGCCTGCTGCGGGTGGATCACACCATGCGACCCGTGACCACCGCCTCCGCGCCCGCTGCCAGCGTTGCTGCAACCTGTCTGGACGCATCACCGGTGATCGTCGCGCAGGGTTTGTGCAAAACCTTCCGCACCTTCGACCGGCGGCCGGGATTCGTCGGCAGCGTGCGCGATCTCTTCGCCCGGCGTTACCGCGAACTGAAAGCAGTGCAGGAGGTCTCGCTGACCATCGGCCGTGGCGAGATCATCGGCTACATCGGTCCCAATGGCGCCGGTAAAAGCACCACCATCAAGATGCTCACCGGCATCCTGGTGCCGACCGCCGGCACCATCCGCGTCAACGGCTTCGATCCGCACCGCGAACGCAGCCGCTACGTGCGCACGGTCGGCGCGGTGTTCGGCCAACGCAGCCAACTGTGGTGGGATCTGGCGGTGGGTGAGAGCTTCGAGCTGCTGCGCCACCTCTACGACGTGTCGCCCGCGGATTACGCGGCGCGCCTCAAACGTTTCGACGAGGTGCTGGAGCTGAAGGAGTTCCTGCGCACCCCGGTGCGCAAGCTGTCGCTCGGCCAACGCATGAAAGCTGACCTGGCGGCGAGTCTGCTGCACAATCCACCGGTGTTGTTCCTTGACGAACCGACGGTCGGCGTCGATGTGGTAACCAAGACTCGCCTGCGCGCGTTCCTGCGCGAGCTCAACCGCGAACAGGGCACCACCATTCTGCTGACCACCCACGACATGCAGGACATCGAAGCGTTGTCCTCACGCGTGGTCGTCATCGACCACGGCCGCATCATGCACGATGGCGGTCTGGAAGCGTTGAAGTCGAAGTACGGCGCACGCAAACGCCTGCTGCTGACGCTGCGTGAAGCCGTCGACCTCGCGACCATCACTACGCTGCCAACCGCTGGCGTCACCTGGAGCCAGAGCAGCCCGGTGGAACTGGTCGCCGCGGTCGAGGCCGGCCAAGACAGCGCCGCGCTACTGCAACAGTGCTTCACCCTGCTGCCAGTGGCGGATGTACGCATCGAAGAACCGAGCATCGAACAGGTGGTGGCGGCGCTGTACGGCGGGCGCGCCGGGTAGCGCCGGGTAGCGACGGCTTCCTCGTGGCACCGGCGTCTTGCCAATGCGGGAAAGCGAATATCCCGCGAAGATCAAATTCGATTAAACCGCCACGACGCCACGGAGAGCAATCGAGACCAGGGCCCGGACAACATCTCATGGATTGATTGACGCCATATGGGGATAGTGGAAAACAGAACCGTCTACTGCATATTGCAGTGATCTTGTGATGGTTGCATTGCTGGCGCTGTTGTAAGTTATGCTGCTTGAAAACGAGACATACTTCATGAACACATTGCTCACATCCTCACGTCACCAGCTTCCGTGGTCAGAGCCATTGCAGCGCACTGAGTTGACGACACTGCAACTCAATTTGGGGAGATTTTGCAATCTCGCTTGTACCCATTGTCACGTCGAAGCTGGCCCCAAACGAACGGAGATGATGCCGCTCGACGTGCGTGAGCGGGTGATTGCTTGGATCCGGGCGTATCGCCCGGCGGTGGTCGATCTGACCGGTGGTGCACCAGAACTGATCCCTGGATTCCGCGAGTTGGTGCAGGCTGCCCGAGCAGTTGGCAGCCAGGTCATCGATCGCTGCAATCTCGCCGTATTGGATGAGCCTGGGCAAGAAGACCTGATCGAATTCCTAGTGGAAAATGAGGTCACGGTAGTGGCGAGTATGCCGTGTTATTTGTCGGACAATGTCGATCGTCAACGTGGACGTGGAACCTATGACCGTTCAATCCGCGGTCTGCAGCGACTCAATGCCGCAGGGTGCGGTCGTGATGGCCAACTGCCGCTGTATCTGGTCTACAATCCTGGTGGTGCGTCGCTGCCGCCACCGCAAGACGCTCTGGAACGGGACTACCGCACGCGCTTGAAAGATGATTGGGGCATAACTTTCACTGGGTTGTGGTGTCTGGCGAATGTCCCCATCACGCGGTTCCGTACCTTTCTAGAACGCAGCGGTAAATTAGCGGACTACGAAGAACTTCTATGGCAGAGTTATAATCCAGCGACGTTGGCCGGCGTGATGTGCCGTTCGACCGTGAGTGTCGATCATCGTGGCCAGGTGTACGATTGTGATTTCAATCTCGCGCTCGGCCTCGACATGGGTGATGTGGCGGGAAATTCAACTACGCCACGTCATTTGTGGGATATCACGCCTACGCTCTTGTCAGGAAAAACTATCGCGACGGGCTCTCATTGTCTGGCTTGTACCGCTGGATGTGGGTCCAGTTGCACCGG
>Ga0105049_10010071_pt1 | contig 10856 bp, 10 predicted proteins | sample MAT06_FD_78087 | JGI IMG/M metagenome (GOLD analysis project Ga0105049, IMG submission 78087) | Freshwater microbial communities from Lake Fryxell liftoff mats and glacier meltwater in Antarctica - MAT-06 | ecosystem: Environmental > Aquatic > Freshwater > Ice > Liftoff microbial mat | place... | reverse complement strand
GGTCCGCGAAGCGGCAAGCCGCGAGGCGAGGCTCCTGCATTCGCCGGCTCGCTCCACGAGCGGGTGAGAGATTCGATCCCGACCGTGTTGGAACGGAGCGGATTCCAATCGGGCGAAATTACCGTGACGAGCGTGCCCGACGTAGTGTTTTTCGTCGAATCGGACGGCAAGTTGTGGAAGGCGACTTACAACTCGCTGACCGGATCGCTCGGCGGCCAGCCGGCGGACGAGGTTCCGCCGGAGCCGATTTCGACCCGCCGGTTCCTCACGCGGCTACACTCGGCGCACGGCTATCCGTCGAGTGTCGGGGCTCGGTGGGGTTGGGCGCTCGTCGTCGATGTCATGGCATTCGTGATGGTGTTTTGGGGCGTTTCCGGCTTATTCATGTGGTGGCAGATCAAGGCCACCCGTCGGATCGGCTTCGTCGTTTTGTTGCTCAGCGCAGCGGCGGCCACGGCTCTCGGCTTCGGAATGTACGCTGCGATGTCCTTCTCGTGAAATCCCTTACCTCGGAGTCGCCATGCGACCTTTGCTTGCGGTTGTGTTCGTCTGTTCTGCGTCCGCGGCAACGCGGGCGGCCGACTACCCCCCGCTGCCCGCGGCCGCGTCGAGCCTCGGGGCCATCGAATGCGATGGATACCTCTACGTCTACGGCGGCCACGCCGGGAAGACCCACTCTTACGATACCGAATCCGTGCTCGGCACGTTCCACCGCTTGAAGATCGAGGGTGGCAAAGCGTGGGAGAAGCTTCCCAGTGGGCCGATCCTTCAGGGCCTGAACCTCGCTTCGCACAAGGGCAAGGTCTACCGCGTCGGCGGCATGTCCCCCCTCAACAAACCGGGCGAGCCTGCGGACAACGTCTCGCTGGACGATGCCTCCGTGTACGATCCGAAAGCCGGCACTTGGTCCGCTCTTCCCAAGCTCCCCGCGGGGCGGTCGTCGCACGATCTCGTGACGGTCGGCGATAAGCTCGTGGTCGTCGGCGGATGGCAGATGCGCGGCAAAGCGGAAGGCTCCAAGTGGCACGACACGGCACTGTCACTCGACCTGTCCGCGAAGGAGCCGAAATGGGAGTCGATCCCGCAACCGTTCCAACGCCGGGCGCTCACCGCTGCCGTCCTGGGCACCAAGGTCTACGTCATCGCCGGGCTCACCGCCGATGCCGCGTCCACCAAGCAAGTCGATATCCTCGAGACGGCCACCGGGAAATGGTCCACCGGCCCCGCAATCCCTGGTTCGGACCGCGTCGGCTTCTCCCCCGCGGCCACGGTCGTCGAGGGCAAGCTGATCGTCAACACCTCAGCCGGCCCGCTGTTCCGACTGACGGAGAAGGGCGACGCCTGGGAGAAAGTCGGCACCGTGCCGACGACGCGCATGGTCGCTCGCATTGTGCCCGCGGGTAAGAACGCGGTCCTCGTCGTGGGCGGGGCAGGGAAGGGCGGCAACGTGAGCGCCGTCGAGCGAGTCGAAATCGCCGAAAAGGGCGAGCCCGTCGTCGCCTCCGGCGGAAACTAGCGATTCACCAACCGAGGGGACGGGCTCAGTAACCGTGCAGAAAAGCCCCCCGCAAATCACCGGTCGCGGGGCTCCTCGTGCGGTTTTCATGCTTCGAATCGCACCCCGCTTCACAACGTTTTTCCCCGATATTCAGGTGACCGATGCTCACGATGCAACGCCGCGGATTTACCCTGATCGAACTGCTCGTGGTCATCGCGATCATCGCGATTCTCATCGGCCTACTATTGCCGGCCGTGCAGAAAGTTCGCGAAGCGGCAGGCCGGGCGAAGTGCCAGAACAACCTCAAGCAGTGGGGCCTCGCGCTGCACAATATGGAAGGGACCGACGGCCGGTTTCCCTCGCTGGGCGACTATCCCACAACGACGACCGGCACGGCGTGGAGCACCCCGGCGAAACTCCTGCCCTACGTCGAACAGGAAAACCTGCAGAAGCTCATCAACTTCTCCCAGAATTACACCGTGCAGCCGCAAGTCACGCAAGTGCGGATCCCGATCTTGCTGTGCCCCAGCGAAGTGAACGATAAGCCGCGGCCGGACGGAGCGTTGACGCACTACCCGCTCAACTACGGGGCGAATGCCGGAACCTGGCTCGTTTACGACGCGACATCGCGGACGGGTGGAGACGGCGCATTCCGCGTCAATCAAGCCGGCCGCCACTCCGATTTCAGCGACGGATTGAGCAACACGATCGCCATGGCCGAAGTCAAAGCGTACACGCCGTACCTCCGCGATGGCGGCACCCCCGCAGCCGCCAATACACCTGCCCCGACGAACCCGGGGTCGGTCGGCGGGTACGGCGGCAGCTTCAAGGCCGACTCCGGCCACACTGAATGGGTCGATGCCCGCGTTCACCAGTCCGGGCTCACCACCACATTCCCGCCGAACACCAAGGTCCCCTACTCTACCGGCGGCATCGACTACGACATCGACTTCAACTCGCGGCGCGAGGGGACCACACTCACGGCCACCACATTCGCGGCCGTCACGGCGCGCAGCTACCACAGCGGCGGCGTCAACGTCCTCCTCATGGACGGCAGCGTGCGATTCGTGCGCAACGCGATCCCGGCTGCGACCTGGCAAGCCCTCGGCACCCGCAGTGGCGGCGAGGTCGCGACGGTCGAATAGCACCGTGTAATACGACGCTCAGAACGAGGTATCCCTCAACGTCACCACTTCACCTCGGTGACGACTCTCAGGGCTCGCGTCATGTTCACGATTCGCAAGGCCGACGATCGCGGCCGCACGGACATCGGCTGGCTGAAGAGCCGGCATTCGTTCTCATTCGGCAACTATTCCGAGCCGAAGCACCACAACTACCGGTTGCTGCGCGTCATCAACGACGACGTGATCGGCGGCGGCGGCGGGTTTGATCCGCACCCGCACCGCGACATGGAAATCATCACCTACGTTTTGAGCGGCGAACTCCGCCACCAGGACAGCATGGGGAACGGTTCGGTCATTCGCCCCGGCGAATGGCAGAAGATGTCCGCGGGCACGGGGGTCGTCCACAGCGAGTTCAACGACTCCGTAGATGTGCCGGTCCACCTGTTCCAGATTTGGATCGTCCCCGATCAGAAGGGGATCGAACCGGAATATGCTCAGCAGTCCGTTCCCGCGGATAAGAAGCTCGGCCAGTGGGCCGTGGCAGCGTCGAACGATGGCCGCGATGGGTCGATCTCAGTCCATCAAGACGTAATCTTGAGCGTGGCCACGGTGCGACCGGGCGATGCGTTGAAATACGAGTTGAAGGCCGGCCGTGGAGCTTGGCTACAAGTCGCCACGGGAACGATCACGGTTAATGAAACGCGGCTCGAAGCGGGCGATGCGATGGCCATTGAGAATGAATCGTGGATTGACGTGACGGGCGTTGCGGTGGGCGAAATCTTATTGTTCGACCTCGCATAGCACTCAAAGCCGCAAGCGTTACGGACGGCGTCCCGTTCGCAATCGCCGATTGAACTCGTTCACCAGTCCCGGTAACTCGCTCAGGTCTTGTATGACCGCGTCGGCTCCGGCCGCGAAGAACTTCGACCGCACGCCGAGTCGAAGCGCTTCGCGGTCTTCTTCGTTGAGGGCTTGAAACTCTTCGAGCGAAAGGCCGACCTCGTTCCCGCTATCGACCACTCCCACGCTCCAGACGCCGGCGTTCTTGCCGTCTTCGATGTCCACTACCGTGTCGCCGACTTTCACCACGGAGCTAGTGGGATAAACTCCGAGCGATTCCATCATCCGGAAGATCATCCACGGGGCGGGCCGCCCCGCGGGCACGTCGTCCGCACAAATTGTCGCGTCCGGCTCGTAACCTTGAGCCTTACCCGCTGCGGCGACGACCTCGGCCGCCTCGCGGAAGTACCCCGTCGTCGCGGCGATCCGCACGTCCCTGCTCCGAAGTTTCGCCACGCAGGCGGTCACTTGAGGAATCAACTCCGCGTACTGCTTCGCGGCCGCGACCTGGAGCGGAGTGACGACTTTGTAAAGGGCTTCGACATCGGTTTCGGCCCACGCACTGCCCGTGGTTTTTTCCCAACGCGATGCCAGGTCCGCGTCTTGCAGCATCACCCGGAGGTGGTCCTTTTTGTGCAACCCCATCGGCCGTCGGGCCTCGGGTAAGCCCACCGAAACCCCGCGATCGGCGAACGCAGCGACGAACGCCCCCGCGGGCGCTCGACAACCGAAGTCGATGGTCGTCCCGGCCCAGTCGAACACGACGAGGCGGATGTCACTCGGGCTGGCCACAGCACATCTCCAGGTAAGTTCGGAAGTGCGCGAACGGCGGCGTTGCGAGTCCCGGCGCTTTCGCCATCTCGTCCCAACGCCGCAGGCGGACGGCACCGTCGCAATACGGGTGGTCCGAAAACTCTTTCGCTTCGTCCGGAGTCATCGGACCGCCTTGCAATTTCAAACTGCGGATCGAAGCCGTCGAGAGGGAATTCAAATACGCGGGTTCGGTCGAACAGAGAAACCGCTTGGCGGGGACGTGCAGTCGGATCGGCTCTGTGACCGCGGGACCGAATTGCGCCGCGAGGAAATTGCAGCCGAGTTCTTCGTGGTGGTCGTCCAACCCCTTCTCGGCGGCGTCTTCGTCGTGGTCCGCGACCAAGTGCCCGATGTCGTGCAGGAGTGCCGCCACGACCAACTCGGGCGTGGCCCCATCCTTTTCGGCTTCCCACGCCGCTTGCAGGGCGTGTTCGAGTTGGGACACGGCTTCGCCGCCGTACTGAGCCGCGCCGCGTTCCGCAAAGAGGCGTTCCAAACGGTCGAGGAATTGCGTCATCGTTTCCCTCCCTCCGAATCGCGAGCCGCCCACCATCGTTCCGCGAGGCCGAAGGAGAGCGTCATGCCCGCGCCGCCCGGCGACGACACGATGTGGCACCCCGGCTGCGGCTCTGCGGAGAAGTGAGCGAGTGTTGGATGCTTCGCGTAAACTCCGTGCCACCGCTCGGCGATCTCCCACTCCGGCAATCGGATCATCCGCCGCAGGTAGGCCAGAATCAAGTCGTCGATCTCGGCTTTATCGAAGGGAGACATGGCCGCGCCGTACTCGTGGGAGTCGCCGATGACGATGTGCCCCGCGTCGTTCTGGGCGGCCATGACGTGGATGCCGAGTTCGACGTAGCGAGGGTGCGAACCCGCGACTCTCACTTTTAGAGACTTCAAGCTATCGCACATCTCGAACGACTTGTAGTGGCACAAGGTCAACCCTCCCGCGACGTGCGGGCCGAGGCGGAATCCGTTCGGCTGCGCACCGGTGCGGAGCATTTGCAGCTTACACCGGATGAGGCCGGATTGTGCGAAGACCTCGGGAAAAAGCGATTCGAAATCGGCCCCGGAGGCGACGAACGCGGTCTCGACGTGCCAAGTCTCCCCGGCCGCGGTCCGGATCAGCGGCATTTCCACAGATGCGATTCCCGTGCCGAACCGGACATCGACACGGTAAACGTCGCGGAGGTACTTCGGGATTTGGGCGATCGCAGAACGCGGATTCACGCAGAGTTCCGCGGCGCTGAACAACCCGCCGCGAAGTCCGTCGGGGTTCACAGAAGGGAACCGTCGAAGCACGTCCGCGGCGTTCAAATAGGTGCAAGCGATTCCGACCCCTGGGGCTTTCGCAGCGAATTCTCGCAAGACCGCATCTTCGTCGTCTTCGTGGGAAACGTGGAGCGAGCCGCATTCCTCGACCGAAAGCCTAGCCTGATCTCGGAGTTCCAACCAGCGGGCGCGGCTGCGGAGCGCGAGCGAATGGTGCTCGCCGGGCGGCTGCCCAATCGGCCAAATCATGCCGAAGTTGCGGACCGATGCGGCTTGTGCAAACGGCGAACGCTCGAAGAGTACGACCAACTTGCCCCGCCGGGCCGCCTCCCAGGCGTAAGCCAGGCCGACGATGCCGCCGCCGATGACCGCCACGTCCGCCCGGTTCATAACGCACTCGGAAAATTAAACTTCGACCGTACTTCCGCGGACTCGCATCGTTCCGGAAACTACGACTTTTACTGGCGTTCGGTACGGGTCTTTCACCCGTTCGCGCATGAGCCGCACGGCCTGTTCGGCCATGCGCTCCGCGGGATAGTCGAAGGTCGTAAGCCCCGGCGCGAAGAGTTCGCCGACGGGCAAATTGTCGAACCCCGCGACGGCCACGTCCTTCGGCACCCGCAAGCCGCGTTGGAAGAGTTCTAAGGATGTTCGAACCCAGAGCGGATGATGTTCTCGCTCGCCCGCTGCCAGGGCCCCGGCGTCATGCGGAGGCACATCGCCCACCGTTCCGCCGAGGGCGGCGGCACGCGGTAGCAACCGGACCGCTCGATGGTTTGAATGAGGCGCTTATCGCGAAGGACTTGCAGCGCTCGCGAGGCGGTTACGACCGAGACCTTGTATTCCAGCGCGATCCCGCGAATGCTCGGCATCTTGCCGCCGTCCCATCTCCCGCGGATGATCAATTCTTCGATGGCGTCCGCGACCGTCACGTGTTTCGGGACCGACACCGGCAGCGGAGGGGCGTGCATGGCGACCGTGGAATTGGGCGAGCGGGAGAGAAAGAACACTCGTTCTACCGCGTGTAGCACAGCGGGCAAGGCACTCAATCCTTCTTCAAACTGAAGCTGTCGAACAGGCGGTTTTCGTGATCGAAAACTTTGCCTTCCATCGTGCCGCCGAAGACGGTGAAGTAGCAGTAATGGTAATCGACGCGACCCTGGTTCTTGAAGAACGCGGGCGTCGGTTCCGTTCCTTCGAGCTTGCCGCCACCGCCGCCGGAAGTTAAGTAAGTCACGCCCTTCGGATCGACTTTGCCGTCCTTGATCGGAAAGGTCCGCTCGTAGTAGTGGATGTGCCCGTTCATCGCGAGATCGACATTGTGCTTCTCGTAGAGCGGTATCAGCATCCTCGCTCGCGGGTCGCCAAACCGCGTATTGGTCTTCGCAGTGTCCCCGTAGTCGTCCGAGTCCGACGACCAAATCGGGTGGTGGTGGTAACAGATCTTCCACTTCGCTTTGGATGCGGCGAGCGCTTTGTCGAGCCAGGTGAACTGTTCGGAGAACGGCGTGATGATCTTGTTCGTATCGAGCACGAAGAACTCGGCGTTGCCGTAAGTGAACGAGTAATAGTACTCGGGTTTCGGCAGGCTGAAGTACTTGTAGTAATTGGCGTGGTTCTTCTCGTGGTTGCCGATGCACGGATAGACGGGCACGCGGCCGAACAGTTCCGCACAAGGGCGGAAGAGTTCTTCCGTCCATTCTTTTGGGTCCGGGCCGTTATCCACCACGTCGCCCAAGTGGAGGATGAAGTGCGGGCGGCGGTCCCACATGAGCTTCGCGATTTTTCCCGTGATGGTCGGGTTCTTTTGCGTATCCCCGATGACGGTGAAGGTGAACGCATCGCCCGCATCGACGGCGGTGAAAAACGTGAGCGGCTTGCTCACGACTGTGGTGCCGTCCGCGGCCGCACAGGTGACCCGGTAGAAGTACTTCGTCTTCGGCAGCAAGTTATCGAGTTTGATCTCGTGAAGCGTGCCCGACGGCGACTCGGCCTTTTGATCCGGTGGGAACGTCGCCCCGTATTCCACGACGCAGGTCGTCGGTGAATCCGTCTCGCACATCACCGTTGTGCTCGTCCGCGTAGCGTACTGCAAGTACGGGTCCACGACGAACCGCGGCCCCGCGACGGGCTTCGCCGCGGGCAGTTTCTCGTCCCCCTGCGTGGCCGCGCTAGGGCGAAGGAGCACAGCCAAGAGGAGGGCTGAAAGGCACACACCTGCGAGCAGGAATTTCCGCGTCGTTCGCCCGGGCATGACAAACCTCGGATCTGTGTCGCACGGCAGTCGTGACAGTGCGAATAGTTTACCGAATTCTTAGGGTGCTTGCTTCGGACGGTATTCCATAACGAGCACCGTGACCCCGTCCCGTTCCGTTTCGCGGCTCAAGAGTTCGACGGCGATGGCATCCGCCAAGTTTTGATTCGGTTGTTCCCGTTGAACCGTCGCCGATCGCGCAGTCTCGGACGCATCGCCGGAGGACGCGATCACGAGGCGGTCGCCCGGCGACAAGTGCCCCTCGAAACCCGGGAACTCCGCGTCGAAGGCCCCGAGGAATGGCCCCGATTGGCCCCAGGGTTTTGCACTCCCTTCGGCTGGCAAGTGGACGGCGAACGGAACGCCCGAGCGAGAAATATCGACCCGTCCCGTTTCGCCATCGACGAGGACGTAAGCGAGCCCCACCAGTGGAATGTCGCGGTCGAGAGCGACGAACCCGCGGTTGATCCGGTTCAACATCATGGCGGGAGGGGCAGGACCGGCGTCCGTTTGTTCGCGCCCGGCGATCATCGCTCGCGTTGCCAACGCGAGCACGCCGTGCGATACGCCCGTGCCGCCGATGTCCGAGACCCACAAGACCAAGTGATTCGCACCGACGCGGGCGATGTCGAACTGGCCGACCTTATTCGACGCACTTCGTTGGGCCACGGCCACGCGGAAGTTCGGCCCGGCAAGCCATCGCTTCGGTAATACCGCGGCCGCTGCCGCGTGCGTAAGCGAGGCGTCGTCTTCAATTCGAGCAAAAGCCTGTTGCAAACGCTCGTTGAGATCGCGGGCTTCGTCCGCAGTTTGGACGAATCGAAGGAACCGAGCGTGGCCGCGGGCGAGCGCCCGAACTTGAGCCACGATGGTCGCCGAGTCCAGTGGCGGAACCGAGACCGCATCCGCTCCACCATTGAGGCCAGTCATCGCTTTCGAGTGGTTGGCTTCGTTCAAAATCCAGAGCACGGGCGGGGCGCGATCTCCGAATTCCGCGCGCCACCGGCTCGTTAGCTGAGAGGCCAAAAGAACTTCCGAGACTTCCAAAACCAAAGCAGAGGCTTCCGCAAAGCCGCTCGCGGCTTCGCGCACCTCAAACCCGCCCGCTTCGAGAACGGCCCGCAGTTCCGGCCCGGCGGCGAGTACAATCACTGGCGATGGCATGGGGGCTTCCTTGACCCGGTTCCGGCACCCCCTTTATATTCGCATTCGTCCCCCGATTCGACCGCGAGGCTGCCCGTGCCGATTCCGATGGAACTCCGCCGCATCATCATCAGCGAAGTGGACGAACACCAGGTCATCGTCCTGCGCGAGGTGGACGGCGAACGCAGCTTCCCCATCGTCATCGGCCTCTTCGAAGCGACCAGTATCGACCGCCGCGTGAAGGGCATGCAAGCACCCCGACCGCTCACCCACGATCTGATCACGTCCGCAATCGAACTCCTGGGCGGCGAAGTGCAAGACATCGTCATCAGCGATTTGAAGGACCATACCTACTTTGCCAAACTCCGCATCCGCCACGAGGGCGAACTCCTCGAAGTGGACTGCCGCCCCAGCGACGCCATCGCCGTGGCCGTGACCGCGAAGGTGCCGATCTACGTGAGCGAAGACGTTCTGGGGGAGGCGCTGGAGGAGTGATGTTGAAGGTGCCACGGTGTCAGGGTGTGCCGATTCATGGTGCCGTGACACCCATGACACCGTGGCACCCTGAAAGAATTGCTCAAATCCGACTACGTCGATCAAGATAGAGGAGCGGTTTTGAGTGATGGTTTCATGTCATTTTACGAGCAAAATCGCATCGAAACGCCTCTTTTTCACTCGAAATGGGGCTCCGGAGAGCGCAAAACGGATCGTTTTGAGTGAAATAGTGATGGGTTGGAGCCCTTTTGGGGGTCAAAACGCGGGTTTTGAGCCTGCCTGAGGGCGTGGAAACGCCACCTTACACGCATGGTGGAGTACTCCACCATCATCACTTCACCACCCGCGGCGGCGGCGCCACCTCCCGCGGCTTCAATTTGTCTTCGACGGCCAGCAATCGCCGTTTCGCGTCCGCGTCGTCCGGGCGGAGTTCGCTCAGTTTGCGAAAGTGAAACCGCGCCGCGAACCACTGCTGGCTCGTTTCGGCGGTCGCGGCCTGCTCCCGGTGCCAGTCGGGGTTGGGGGCGAGGATGCGTTTGCGCCGGGCGATTTCTTCGGGCGGTAGTTTGTCCGGATCTTTGGAAAAAGCGGCTTCGGGAAGTATCTCCCAGAGGCGAACGGTCTTGTCCCCACTCGCGCTCGCCAGCGTCCGCCCGTCCGGGCTCCACGCCACGCTCCACACCCAATTGGTGTGCCCCTTCAATTCGCGGGTGGTTTGCCACGTGGCCGCGTCCCAAAGGCGGACGGTCTTGTCATCACTCGCACTCGCCAAAGTCCGCCCGTCCGGGCTCCACGCCACGCTCCTCACCCCGTCGGTGTGCCCCTTCAATTCGCGGGTGGTTTGCCCCGTGGCCGCGTCCCAAAGGCGGACGGTCTTGTCCGCACTCGCACTCGCCAGCGTTCGCTCGTCCTGGCTCCACGCCACGCTAATCACCAAATTGGTGTGCCCCGTCAATTCGCGGGTGGTTTGCCCCGTGGCCGCGTCCCAGAGGCGGACGGTCATGTCCCAACCCGCACTCGCCAGGGTCCGCCCGTCCGGACTCCACGACACGCTCAACACCACACTGGTGTGCCCCGTCAATTCGCGGGTGGTTTGCCCCGTGGCCGCGTCCCAGAGGCGGACGGTCTTGTCAACACTCGCACTCGCCAGCGTCCGCCCGTCCGGGCTCCACGCCACGCTCCACACCAAACTGGTGTGCCCCTTCAATTCGCGGGTGGTTTGCCCCGTGGCCGCGTCCCAGAGGCGGACGGTCTCGTCATGACTCGCAGTCGCCAGCGTCCGCCCGTCCGGGCTCCACGCCACGCTAGACACCCCATTGGTGTGCCCCTTCAATTCGCGGGTGGTTTGCCCCGTGGCCGCGTCCCAGAGGCGGACGGTCTTGTCTAAACTCGCACTCGCCAGCGTCCGCCCGTCCGG
>Ga0105049_10010068_pt1 | contig 10857 bp, 8 predicted proteins | sample MAT06_FD_78087 | JGI IMG/M metagenome (GOLD analysis project Ga0105049, IMG submission 78087) | Freshwater microbial communities from Lake Fryxell liftoff mats and glacier meltwater in Antarctica - MAT-06 | ecosystem: Environmental > Aquatic > Freshwater > Ice > Liftoff microbial mat | place... | reverse complement strand
CGCCACGTGGGTAAGATTCATCGTAGGTTGGGCAGGCTTCATCTGCCCAACATTTGGTCGTGACTGCACAATGTTGGGCAAACAAACCTTGCCCAACCTACAAAATCTATTCGCGATATCGCATTGCGACGTGGGTAGAATTCCGCACAAAAGCGTTCGGCATGACGGGGTTAAAAATTGGTGTGGATAACCTCAAGCAGTTAATCCAACAGAACACAGTTGTGTCGTGCTATCAATGTAGCAGCCTTACCGATAAATCCATTTTTCGGTTCTGGGCAGCTTCATAGCGGCGTGCAATATCTTCCACCCGTGCAGCTACCTCCCGATTGCCAAGTTGCATTTCAATCTGCGCGCGAATGAGTTGGCTTTGCTGGGTGAGCGGGTGATTTAATCCCAATGACTTTTCAATTGCGTTGGCTGCCGCTGTTGCTATCGCCATCGCCACGGTCAGGTCCTGTGCGTCAGATTTCGCCGCCGATTGCGCTAGTATTTGTGCATAGCGTAGCTCCGCTGAAGTGCGCCAATAATGATTTAGTGGCAATATATTTTGTATTTTGACAATTGCCAGCTGGGCAATATTTTTTGCACCGGCAACATCGCTATTTAGTCTCAACGTGTTGGCGCGATCCATTTGAATCAGGCTCACCGCAATGGAATTATCCGACGTGCCACCGGGCAGGGCTTGTTGCCATTGGTCTAGGGCCTTTAGTGCTGGTGTCCAAGCAGCGCGATGCATGGCCTCAAGGTAGACCGCGCGCCAATAAAAAGGCGTGCCCGACTTACCATCTTTGTTAAGCGCGGTTGCTTGATCCAATTTTTCGCGCGCGCGATCTAGCTGACCCATGTGAAGGTAGGCAAGGGTCTGGTAGGTCAAGATGTTGATCGATTTGCGTGCCACCGGATGTGCTGATTGACGCTCGATCTCACTCGCCGTGTCTAAATGTCGAATCGCATTGCGATAGCTGCCCCCGTCAATAGCCGCCTGTGCGGTGATGAGTAGCAACTGCGGATACATAACATTGTTGTCGCCAAAGAAAATCTTGAATTGCGGCAGCAGCGCGGTGTAGTGCATTTCGGCTGCGCGTGGATTACCCAAATACCACAGCAGCGAGCCTTGCATGACTTTGTATTGAAGACGATCCTTTGTTTCCGTCACAGAATCAACGATAGCATCGGTAAAAAACGTTTGAGCGATGTTTTGTGCTGCTTGTTGGCGATCTGCGGATAACAAAATATCCAACACATTGTGGGTAATTTTGGTTCTGAGGGGGTTCGCCAGATCTAGATTTGCCATCAAGTACAGATGCTGCGCCACGGCGATGTCTGCTGCCTCGGTATATTTTGATCGATACACCAGCATTTGCGCTTTTGTCATCATCGCGAGTGCGTAGGGGACAGTATTTTTTTGCTGTTGATTCTCTAGCCGCCTGAGGGCGTCTTCTACAGCCGTCTCCGCCAGCGTTTGTTTGCCTAAATAGGCCAGCGTTAATGCATATTCGCTTCGTAATTCTGACTCTTCGTCGACTGACAATTTATCAAGCAGCGGCATTAGCGTGATCATTGCGCGCTCTACTGGCTCTAACGTGCCTGCTGCCTCTAAATCACGCAGGATTCGCTCAATCGGTTTGAGCACTTCATACTGCAAATTAGCATCGTTAGGAAATTGTTTCTTTGCCACCGCTGGCGCGCGTTCGAGAAGATCTAGTACGGTAATTGTTTCCACACCAGTCTTATTCGGGTTGGCCTCTGCAATCAGCGTCTGTAGAAACGTCAGCACCCGTTTGGTTTTTACTGCTTCAATTTGCGTTTGCCTCGCTTGCAACGTGCCGAAGGCAATGGCGGCGATAAAGCAAGTGGTCGCGAGTATGCTCACCGCGACGCCACCGCGATGACGCTCGGCAAATTTACGCAAAATGTAAAGTGGTGATTGACGTTTGGCGAGTATTGGCCGTGACGCTGACCACGCGATCAAATCAGCTTGAAAGGCATCAACTGTCTTATAACGCCGATTAACCGTTTTTTCGAGCGCCATCAAGAGTATGTTGTCTAGGTCATTGCGAAAACTGGCATGGAGTTGTTTGACACTCGATTGGCGTGCTTCGGCGATTTTTAACAGCTCATCTGGCGACAATTCGCCAGTCGGTTTGAATAACGTGCTGGGCTTTGATGGCAACGTATTAACAATGGCGGACGCAATCAGTAACGACGGCAGGGTGCGACCATAAGGTCGTGTGCCGGTTAGTAGTCGATATAACAAAACGCCAAGCGAATAAACGTCACTTGCGGTAGTGACCGTCTCACCGCTAATTTGCTCCGGGGCGGCATACTCGGGCGTGAAGGCATTCACCGATGATTTTGTTGGCGCGTCTGTGCCCGCCATTCCTGCCCCCACATCCACTTCAGCAACGAGCTTTGCGATACCGAAGTCAAGCAGCTTGACTTGACCTGATTTATCAACCAATACATTGGTGGGCTTTATATCACGATGGATCACCGAATTCTGATGTAAAAATGTGACGGCATCGCAGACTTGCAGCATTAGCGCCACACGCGATTTCACATCAAGGCGCAAGCGATCACAGTAGCTGGTGATGGGCTCACCGTCGATGAGCTCAAGTGCGATGTACGGCTCGCCTTCGTCGGCAAAGCCAGCGTCATAAAACCTCGCAATATTAGGATGATCCAAACTCGCCAACACACTGGCCTCATGCAGCAGTCGCGCTTCATGTTCAGCGCGGCGCATTGAGGTGTGCAAACGTTTGATTGCAACTTGGCGGGTGAAGTTATTAAAGCTGCGCTCAGCCAGCCACACCGTGCCCATCCCGCCTTCGCCAATTTGGCGTATGAGTTGATACGGCCCCATCGTCATCTTGATTGGCCGTGCGAGCTCTGGTGATGCAATGCTTAACGAATCGGGCGTGATCGTAGCGTCTAAAAAATCAATCTCATTAGCACGCTGATGCGCGGCCAGTAGTTTGCGCAAATGCGCGGCAACAACCGGTTGATCACTATCCAGCGCCTGAAGCCACGCCTCGCGTGCCGCACGTGCATCCGCACTAACATCATCAAACTCGATGGCGCTATCAAACAATTCAGCGGCGCGTTTAAGGGCAATAAAACTATCGTTATGCACTGTTGCTGGCGTACTCATGCGCTGTTAGGGTCAAAAAATAGCATTAAAAATGCGCGCGCCTTTTGCCAATCACGTTTAACGGTGCGCTCCGATATGCCAAGTTCGAGAGCAATTTCATCCACCCGCAAGCCACCGAAACAACGAAGCTCTACGATGCTGGTTAAGCGCGGATCAATTTCGGTTAATTTCAACATTGCTTGATCAAGTGCGACCAAATCCACACTGCGATCATCAACACGAATATCCAGCGTTGTCATCGTCACGCGCTCACCAGCGTCACGTTTTTGCGCATTGCGTTCGCGCGCGTAATCCACTAGCAGCGTTCGCATGATCGTGGCGGTGTAGGCAATTAGATGCCGAGAATTTTCAATATGCCCAAAGCCGCGTTCTAGTAATTTTGCGAGCGACTCATGCAGTAGGCTGGTGGTATTTATCAGAGTGGGGGTCGCGTGCGCCGCTAAACGTTTATGCGCAATAGCACGTAGCTTTGGATAAATCAGGCGAATTAGCTCCTCTCTGGCTTTTAAGTCACCTTGACCAGCGCGCTGCGTTAGTACGGTGAGTTCAGATTCGGTTTGCATAAGGTGCTAGCGCATTGGCGTTGGTATTAGACATGTTGCACATAAGGCACAGCAAATTTTATCAGCTACGTAGCAGCACAAACCGTGTGCCGTAATTACGTAATTCGTCTAACTAGTAGGCCATCAAAAAATAATAAATATTGTTGACAGTCATGGCACTTCGCATCGACCAAATACGTACTGGTAGTTACGTTGTAAATTTTATTAACCCGTTTGGAGAAAACATGAAAAACAGTATCGTTCAAATTGCCGTTTTAGCCGCGCTCATTAGCGTGGGTGCAGGCTGCGCCTCTGTTGCTGTTACCGATGATGCCATTATCGATAGAACCGCTTTTGCATTAGGACTCGACAAGGGTGGCTTTGCCATTCAAAACCGGGTGGACGATGGCACGACAACGCGTTACTCAGTTAAAGCAAAGTCGGGCCAGGAATTTAATTGCTTTGTCGGCGGCACATTTAGTGTCATGGGGCGCATGGTGTCGGAGGCGGTTTGCACGAAGAAAGGCGAAATTGCCAAAAATCCTTTACTTCGATAGCGCGAAGCCGAACGTTCATGCCATAGCAAGCAATAACGAGAAGCCACAGCAGTGGCTCTTTCCCATTGGCGCAATGGACGGCAACCCCAATTTTTCTAGAAAATTTCATAAATGAAATTAACCATACTTAATATCAAAGCATTATTGTGCGCGGCCATATATTCAATAAGCACTAACTCGCTTGCTGTTGTTACCAATTACGCGGCTTGTATTAGTGCACCGCTACCGCAACAAGCGAAATTACCAAACTGGACAACGGTGGTGACGGGGGATCGTGCTATCTCACGGCAGTGGTCGCTCAATATTGCAGTGTGGCGCGAGACCTGTGCGGCGAATAGCAACTTAAGCATCATTCTCATGCGCTTCACGCCCACGCAAGGTATTCCGTCTTTGTTTGCACCTGCAGTGATTCAAGGGCAGCAATTCCCGTTCACCTCGTTTGATCTATATTCCGCGCCTAGCTCAGGAATTAATCAGCCTTTTGTGCCGGGCAACGTATTTATAGGCGACATCTTAGTGCCCACAACGGTGGTGCTTCAACAAGGGCCTCTTCAGTCGCAACGAGTCGATGAAAATGCCGCATTCACATTAATTTTCGATGGTCTTAATGGGCCGGTGCAGTTGCAAATTCCAGCGAAGGGCGCGGCCAATGCGCCACCTGGCCCGCTGCTCGATTACTCGGCCATGTGGTGGAACGCGAGTGAATCTGGCTGGGGCATGAGTGTGTTGCAAAGTGCGACATCCAAAAAACTCTTTAGCGTCATTTATAGTTACGCGAGTGATCGGCGCGCGACTTGGTTTGTCTTGCCCGATGGTGTTTGGACAACCAACACCAGCTACACTGGCACGTTATATCAAACGGTGGGTCCCGCATTCAATTCGCAGCCATTCGATCCTTCAGCGGTGGGCATAACAAACGTCGGCGCCGCGACCATCACATTCTCCGCCGCAGGTGCGGGCACCTTGCAATACATGGCAAACGGAATTCAGGTGAATAAAGCGATTGTGAAACAGCTATTTTGATCTGATGAAATTAAAAAATGCACTCGTTTTGAAACGAGTGCATTTTTTGTCCGACGGCAACATATTATTGATATGACGTGAAAAGTTAAAAACATGATTCAAAAAGAAAGACTAACCGCCACTATCGATCATGATTTTGTGGTGTTCATGATTGGCGTCCGTATCAATCAGCCGCTGAAAATACACAAATGGTTGCCGGTGATAAATGCCATGCCACGCATGTTGACAGAGCTTTACAAGCAGCCAGAGTCGGGGTTTCTACATGCCGAATCATGGTTTGGCCGCACCACTATCATGGTGCAATATTGGCGTTCGATGGATCAGCTACTCGCCTACGCGAAACGTAAAGATGCCGAACATCTACCCGCGTGGTCACAATTTAATAAGTCCGTTGGCAAGAACGGCTCAGTCGGCATTTGGCATGAGACCTACGCCGTCTCGCCCGGCACATTTGAAAACATCTACGTCAATATGCCGTATTTCGGACTAGGGGTGGCGGGCACGGTGCGCCATGCGAACGGTGACTTGATGACTGCGGCGGGGCGTTTGGCGGCGAAAAATTAACCGCAGCTATATATATCTGATTGTGAACGATTAATTTATAAAACTCGTTTATTGGCGAGCGTTTTCAAGCCTATATGGTTGAATATGCTTGTCAATACTGGGGATTTAGATTTTCATAATTTTTACTTAATTGTTGCTTAGCCGTAACGTGATCTATTTGGTTGGTGATTTTCGTATTAGATTTTCAGCGCAGTTGAATATTATTTATTGAATTGGAGCACGGCTATACAAACACATTTTTTTGAAATGATAACAACACATGCGCTGGTATGCGGCGTTCTTAGCGAAACACGGCGCGCAGATTCGTTAGCACGTTGGATCAAAGGCAAATCATGAACACTCCAATCGCAATCGCCGGCGTGATCGTCTTACTTGCATTCTTTGCACACACGTTCATTGGCAACAAAGAAGCTTTGAGTACGCGCCCCAAGCCGCCACGTTTTGGGGAGGGCGAGACGGTAAAGGAAATTGAACGGAACTGGGTTCAGTGTATGTGTGCGTTCCAGCTGGTTACCGTTGACCTATTGGCTCTGTCGGCGCTGCTGTTCGCCTTGGCTACTCCCGACCTATTGCCTGCGCGGCGAGAAATCACCTTGATTGCTGCGGGTTTCTTTGCCTTGTGGGGCGGCGTGTGGGTTGTCCAATTGCTGGTCTTGCGTCGACAACTCAAGGATTATCTGCTGTTGGGGCAATGGGCGTTCTGGTTTGTCTGCGCGGGGCTGTTGATGTTTGGTGCTAAATCGTTATGAGAAATTTTGCCCCGCGTAATCACCACAGCGAATTTCGTTTGAAGCGCGTGTGCGCTACGAAACCGTCGCCCTTGCCAGTATGAGAAAGGCAGAAAAAGTGTAGCTGTACGTGGTTGTAAATCAAACTGCTTTGTGATCCATCAGCGCGCCAAAAAAATCAGTTGCGTTAACGTTATTGAGTTACGCGCACAGCAAGAATCAAGTACCGCAGTCAGCGATTAAATGCGAGATTATTCACGCTCGCGCACGACTTTCATCAAACAATGTGGTTGAAGGCGGCAAGCATATCAAGCGTGGACGCCTACATGGCGAACGCGCGTCGATTACAGTTTTAAATTTTAAAAACAATCAAATTGAAATGACGAAAAAAATTATCATTATTCTAGGACACCCTGATTCTGAAAGCTACTGCGGCGCTATAGCGACGACGTATCAGCGGGAAGCGCAACTCGCCGGGCACGACGTCAAGCTTTTCAGGCTTGGCGACGTTATATTTGATCCGACGCTGCATCAGGGCTACAAGAAAATACAATCGCTTGAACCCGGCATCAGACAGATTCAGGAGGCAATTCTGTGGGCGGAGCATTTGGTATTTATCTATCCCATTTGGTGGGGTGCCATGCCCGCGCTGATGAAGGGGTTTTTTGATCGCGCATTCCTTCCCGGCTTCGCCTTCAAGTATCGAGATAAGTCACAATTTTGGGATCGTTTGCTCGAAGGCAGGAGCGGCCACGTCATCTCAACCATGGATACCCCGCCCTGGTACTACCGATTGATGTTCAATGCACCCGGTCACAACCAAATAAAGAAAACCATTTTGGAATTTTCAGGCGTTCGACCCGTAAAGATTACGTCGTTTGGCCCGGTGCGCTTTGCCTCGTCGGCGAAACGAGAACAGTGGCTGGGCCAAGTCGCATCATCCGCACGCAACGCCTAGCCCGCGATGCATGTCGCACACACACAGGAGAGTTACATGTCGATTAAAGAAACCGCCGGTTTGATCGTATTTTCCGGACCAAAAAGTACGCCCTATCTGACCGTTGCACTTGCCGGTCTGATGCTGTCTTACGTGCCAAGCGATGCGTTGGCGGTAACGCCGTCGAAGCAGCCGGCATACAAAAACGAGGCGACGCATGTGGCCGACCAAATCCTTAAAAATTTGATGGAGATTAACGGCGTGCCGGGGATGAGCGCTGCTGTCTGGAAGGATGGCAAGATCGTTTGGAACGGCAATAGTGGGGTCCGTGATCTTCAGTCTAAAGCCCTAGTTGATGCTTCCACCACGTTCCGCCTAGCTAGTGTCTCTAAGGTGATGGCGGCGGTGGCCGCCGCAAAACTGCATGAGCAGGGGCGTTTGGATGTAGATGCGCCTATTCAGACTTACTTAAAGGATTTAAACCCTGCTTGGCCGGCCATTAGCCCCAGACAGTTATCTTCGCATAGCGCCGGCATTCCCCACTACCAAACTGTTGATGCTAATCGCGGGGGAGTACACTTTAAGACTGTAACTGACTCGCTGAAAGTATTTTCTGAACGCGATCTGATATTTAGCCCCGGGAAACAATATGGCTATTCCTCATATGGCTACACGCTGTTGACCGCCGTCATTGAAGCGAAATCTGGTAAACCGTACCTCGACTACTTACAGTCGGACGTAGTTCCCGGCTTGCAGATTGGGCCCGACCAAACCAACGCAGAAAACTCGAAGGCTGCAAATGTATCAAAGGCGTATATTTTTGGCGGTAATGGCATAGAAGAGGCGGCGCCCCACGATTACAGTTATAGCTGGGGCGGTGCTGGCCTTGCGGCAACGGCCACCGACCTTGCCCGCTTTGGTGGCAGACTTCTTGACGGAGGGATCGTTTCAAACAAAACAGTAGATTGGATGGGGGAGCCGACCAAACTGAATGACGCAAGCGACGTCCGTGAGCCTGAATATTCAGTTGGATTTGGTTTTCGACGTTCTCAGGATAGTCAAGGACAAACCTATCTGCACCATTCGGGTGTTACGCAGGGCGCAAGGAGTGCGCTCATTTTCTATCCACAACACAAAGTTGCCATCAGCGTTTTATCTAACGCACTGTGGGTTTCATCGATTGAGCGCACCGCGCTGACGCTTTCTGCCGCTTTCAGGCACGACCATTCAAAAAATAAATCCACGCCCTGTCCTATCAACACCAAAATGTATCGCGGCATCTATGCGGACAAGCCCATAAGCGGCACCGTAAAGTTCACAAGTGAAGCCGGATTGTGTACGGCCACATTGAGCTCAAACAATGCGTTTGGAGAATGGATTGAACGCGTCGCCTCAAATAAGCGGTGGACCACACCCAGGTTAGTTAGCTTCGGCCCTAACGGTGGGCTCGCCGACGCGGCGCTCGTGACCCCGATTGGCGCTTATGAGATGCAGCAACAGGCCGACGGTAGCTATAAAATCGTTTTAAGCGCAACTACTGCCTTGAGCTTACGTTTTTGAATATGACAATTGCACCGCGCGGGCTGCGGCATCTTGTTCAGGCGATGATGAATTAGAAAAAATTCAAGCCACTCTCGGGAATAAGTGGTGCAACTTGCGGTGGAGCGATGCCACGAGCTGGTTGCTGGTTGCTGTTTGTTGAGCGTGCGGGTCGGCAAACTTCAGAGCGCAAAAGTTAACGCATTGACCGAATTGATCCGCTCGACTTATAAAACCCGTTTACTGACAAGCACTTTCAAGCATATCAGCCTGAAAGCAGCTGCCAGTATTGGGGTTTTATATTTTTTGCCTCCGTCTGGCCTCCTCAATGGATGCTTTACGTACCAATAGATATCACCAGCTTTTCTGTAATGGGGTGTCGTTAAGGGATGCCCAGCGAGCATGAGAAATTTCGTCCCGCTAAATCATTGCATCGAACAGCTTCAATAGCCTCAGAGCTAGAGCAGCTGAATGGGCAGCCCATGATCAGGCAAATGCCATGGCGGTTTTACGGACGAAGGTTCAGCGTTCTGCCGCCCCTGCAAAAATGGACCGCGCTCATCTTAAAAACCTCAATTGAATTGGAGCAACTATGTATCGAAAATTTCCCCTGCCGATGATCGCGACGCGTCTTCTGGTACTTATAAAAATGCATTTCATCTTGCTGCTGTGTGCGGCGGCAAGCGCTGCGTCCGCACAAACTATTACGACCTTTGCTGGTACGGGCGTCGGCACATTTGGTGGAGATGGCGGCCCCGCGATCAACGCACGAATCCGCGGCCCCTTTGCCATTGCCTTTGATGGCGCCGGCAACCTATATTTTGCAGATGCACAAAATCATCGCATACGCAGAGTTGGGCTCAACGGCATTATTACAACGGTGGCAGGTTTCCAGCCAGCGGGCGCCAGCAATGCCTCAGGCTTCAGCGGCGATGGTGGCCCTGCTACCAGCGCGCAACTAAGCACGCCGTATGGCGTGGCATTAGACGCAGCAGGCAATATGTACATTGTTGACACTGCTAATCATCGCATTCGTCGGGTAACGCCAGCGGGCATCATTACCACTATTGCCGGTAGTGGCGTTCGTGGGTTTTTTGGTGACGGCGGTTTGGCAACAAATGCGCAGCTTTCTTTGCCGTTTGCAGTAGCGGTCGATGGCGCTAGCAATGTATTTATTGCGGACAATAACAATTACCGCATCCGTCGTGTGGGCACTGATGGCATCATCACCACCGTTGCGGGCGATGGCCGTATTGGCAGCGGCCCTAGTGGGGTTCCGGCAACATCATCAAGCTTGTCTGGGCCAACCGATATTAAGATTGATGCGCTTGGGAATTTATTTATCGCTGACTTTTCCTCCGGTGTTAGACGCGTTGACCAAAATGGAATAATCACGACTATCGCTGGTGGCGGAATCGAATCGCCAGTAGATGGTAGCGTCGCCACCTCAGTAGGATTACTCGGGGTGAATCGGATTGCACTTGGCGTAGGCGGAAATATTTATGCCAGCACGCAACAGCTGAACACGGTTTTTCGGGTTGACGCGCAGGGCATCATCACCAGATACGTTGGTGGCAGTGGTGCAGGTGGGCTGGGCGACGGCGGTCTTGCGCGCGACGCCACCGTTAGAAACCCCAACGGCATCGCATTCAGTCCGCGTGGCGATTTCTACATAGCAGACACTACTAACGACCGCATCCGCAAAGTCACCCTAAACACCACGCCTCCTCCCGCACCATTACCACCGCTATCCCGCCGTGGCGGCATTGACCTAGACGGCCAAGGCAGAAGTGCTGTTGTCGTCAACAGCCTATCT
>Ga0105049_10010066_pt1 | contig 10858 bp, 8 predicted proteins | sample MAT06_FD_78087 | JGI IMG/M metagenome (GOLD analysis project Ga0105049, IMG submission 78087) | Freshwater microbial communities from Lake Fryxell liftoff mats and glacier meltwater in Antarctica - MAT-06 | ecosystem: Environmental > Aquatic > Freshwater > Ice > Liftoff microbial mat | place... | reverse complement strand
GGGCGAGGGTGAGGGCGTGGGCGTGGGCGAGGGCGAGGGCGAGGGCGTGGGTGTGGGTGAGGGCGTGGGCGTGGGCGAGCTCGTGCGTGAGGTGCAGGCGCCGATCGAGGTCAACGATCTAAGGGGTCTGTTGCTCGTGGTTCACGAAGCACGGGCGGCGCTCGCGCTGGGGCTGGCCCTGGAAGGTGGCACGCACGAGGTGGTCGCGGCGGGGCGGGTGGCGGGCAAGGCCGAGCGCATGACGCGGCGGGCGGAGCACGCGTATGTTCCGCCGGTCCTGGGTCTGGCCGTTCCGTCCGGGGCGTCCTGGCGGATCAACCTCCAGGGTGGCGCGCGCGGGTTGCCGGGGCGGGCGGTACAGGGGTTCTTGTTCGGCTCGCCCGAGGCCGATCAGGGTCTCACGCTGACGGACGTCGCGACTGCGATCGCGTCGCTCTTGGCCGATCCGCGGCGGGTGCTGTGCGTGCACGATGGGCGGCGCCTGGCGGCGCTCGGAATTGCTGCGGTACGCGCGGCGCGCGATGCGATGGGCGGTGAGAGCATCGGGTCCGACCCTGGGGGCGACCATGGGGGCGACCCCGCGGCCGCCGCGCTCGAGGTGTTGTCAGGCTGGCTAGGTGGCCCATGAGCACGCACGCCGAGGCGGAGCAGCTCGCGCGCCTTGCCGCGGCCGGGGTAGCGGTCGAGGCCCTCGATCTCGAGGCAGAGCTCAAGGCGACGCGCCAGCGTCTGCACCAGGCCGAGCTGCGCCTCCAGGGGATCCAGCAGATCAGCCAGATCGGACAGTTCCTCGGGTCGGACCCTGACCTCGAGAGCGTGCTCGAGGAGATCGGGCGGCGCACGACAACGCTCATCGAGTGTGAGCGGGCTACCTTATATGTGGTGTCGGATGATCGGCGCACGCTGGCGGCGCGCGTCCTCAATCCTGAGGCGCCCGAGAGCGCGCACCTCGTCGAGCTCGGCATGGGTCAGGGCATCGCCGGCTGGGTGGCCGAGCACGGGCGCGCCATCAACGTGAAGGACGCGTACCGCGATCCGCGCTTCGATCCAGGCATGGATCTCGTCACCCGCTTTCGCACGCGTTCGATTCTGTGCCAGCCGATCCGCGACCGCCACGAGCGGCCGATCGGCGTCTTGCAGGCCTTGAACAAGCGCGGCGGCGGCGGCTACTTCTCGACCGCCGACGAGACCTTGCTCGAGACGATCGCCAGTCAAGCCGCGGTCGTGATCCGCAACTCGCGCCTCTTCATCGACCTCGCGCAGAAGCATCACGCCCTCCTCGACACCCAGGTCCGCCTGAAGGAGCGCAACTCCGAGATGGACCTGATGTTCACGATCGAGCGCGCGGCGGCGGTCGCCCGCGGCCTCGACGAGGCGCTCGACGGGGCGCTCAGCGCGACGTTGTCGGAGTATCCGTGCGCGGCGGCGGCGGTGATGTTGATAACGGACGACCCCGATCGCGCCCCCGAGAACCGCGGGTGGCGCGTGAAGCGCACAGCGGGCGACGAAGGGGCCCGGCTCGATCACGCGACCGGCAGCGCGTCCGAGCCGCTGCTGGCAGAAGCGCTCGTGCACGGGCGGGCGCTGGTGCTGTTCGATGACCCGGTGCTGCAGGCACTGCCACCGCTGCTCGGCCCGTTCACGCACCTCGAGACGCTGGCGCTGATCCCGCTCCTCTGGCGCGGACGCGAGGATGGTGAGCCGCAGGCCGAGGAGCGGCCGGTCGGGGCCCTCTTGCTCGTCAACAGCCGTCGTTTCCCAAAGGGCTTCGACGATCTCGACCGCCACAAGCTCGGGGTCATCGCGAGTCGCATGGCGCTGTCGGTGACGCTCGCGGGCGCGCTCGAAGAGGAGCGCAAGGCGGAGCGCATGGCCGCGATCGGCGGCGCGCTGTCGGGTATCGTGCACGATCTCAGGACGCCGCTGACGCTGCTCGATGGCTACGCGCGCCTGCTCTCGCGTGAGGGAGAAGCGGCCGAACGGCAGGCCCTGCGCGACAAGCACAAGCGGCAGATCGCGGTCGTCAACGACATGATCCAGGATGTGCTCGCGTTCGCGCGCGGCCAGAGCCAGGTGCTGCCGCGCAGGCTGTGGATGCGTGATTTCATGGGCGACCTCGCGGAGATGCTCCAGATCGAGCTCGCCGGCAGCAAGGTCAACGTGAGCATGGCGGACACGTATCGCGGCGCCGTTCGCATGGACGACGCCAAGATGAAGCGGGTCGTCACCAACCTCGTGCGCAATGCGCTCGAAGCGATGGGCGAAGCGGGCGGCGAGCTGCGCATCGGCGCGACCCTCGACCAGAACGACGCGGGGCGCGTGATTATCAGCGTGAGCGACACCGGCCCGGGCATCCCCAAGGAGATGGAGGGCCGCCTCTTCCAGTCGTTCGCGACCCACGGCAAGGCGCACGGTACGGGCCTCGGCCTGGCGATCGTCAAGACCATCGTCGACCAGCACGAAGGCACGCTGGAAGTGCGCTCGACGCCGGGCGTCGGCACCACGTTCGAGATCAGCCTGCCCGCGGCGTGAGGCACGACGTGGAAGTCCGAGCGAGCTCCGGCCGGCGCCGCGTCAGGGCGTGGCGGGAGCGGCCGGCGTCGCGGGCACGCCCTTGATGCGACCGGGTGCGGGTGCGACGAGGCCCGGGTGCTGCCTCAGGTAGAAGTCGAGCGCGTCCGAGTCGACGATCCCGATCTTGCGCTCGCTGCCGGACTTCAAGGTCTCGAAACCGTCGCCGCCGTTGCCGAGGAACTCGTTCATCACGACGCGATAGTTGCGCGTGAGGTCGAGCGGCTTGGCGAGCACCTCGACCTTCGCGGGGTCGATGCGATCGCCGGGCGGGCGCGTCGCATCCCAGGTGTACGTGAGACCGGCCGAGATCTGGAGCATCTTGGGCGGGTCACGCTCGTTGCCGGCAAGGGCGAACTGCTCTTCGAGCACGCGCTCGAGCTGGGCGCCGCTGAGGGTCATGGTGACCAGCGCGTTCTGGAAGGGTTGCACCGCGAAGACCTCACCGAAGGTGACCTCGCCCGGCTTCTCGCCGGCCGAGATCGCGGCCACCGTGAGGTCCCCGCGGATCCCGCCAGGGTTCATCAGCGCGAGCTCGGCGCCGCCTGCCGACGGGTCGCTCTCGGCGAAGACCTGCGCGTCGGCGATGAGGCTGCCGAGCGGGCTCTCGCCGGTGGGCCCCTGCTGGCGCACGAGATCGGCGGCGATGGTGCCGACCACGCGCGCCTCGATGCCGCGCACCAGGTCCTTGTACTTACCGATGAGCGCGGTCAGCGCCGGGGCCTTCTCGACGTCGCGCGTGACGATGACGTTGGTCGCGCTCTTCGTGACGACGTCACGGCTCACCGGGTCGAGCATGAGCCGGATGTCCGACACCATGCGTCCCGCGAACGACGCGGACGTCACGAGCCGACCCTCGATGTCGCAGATGTGCGCGGCGTTGGTGTGGCCCGTCACGACGACGTCGACCTCCTTGTCGAAGCGCTTCACGACGTCGAAGACCGGGCCGGAGATCCCCTCGCACTGATCGTAGCGTCCCGTCGTGTAGCCGCCCTCGTGCAGCAGCACGACGATCGCGTGGATGCCCTGCGCCTGGAGCTTCGGCACGAGCGCGTTGACAGTGTCGGCCTCATCCTTGAAGGAGACGCCCTTGACGCCGTTTGCGGTGACGACGCTGGGCGTGCCTTCGAGGGTCATGCCGATGAAGGCGACCGGGATGTCGTCAAAGCGCCGCACCTCGTACGGCGGGAACAGGGTGTCGCTCGTCCCGTCGAGCACCACGTTGGCGGCGAGGTAGGTGAACTTCGCGCCCTCGAAGTGGGTCTCGGGCGTGCCAAAGCAGCCATCCTTCGGGTGGCAGCCGCCGCGCTGCAGGCGCCCGAGCTCGACGATGCCCTCGTCGAACTCGTGGTTGCCAACCGAGGTTATCGCGAGGCCGACGATGTTGAGCGCTTCGATCGTCGGCTCGTCGTGGAACGCCGCCGACAGGAGCGGGGTCGCGCCGATGTTGTCGCCGGCTGCGACGATCACTGTGCGCCCGTGCGCCGCGGAGAGTTTCTTCAGCCAGGTCGCGAAGTACTCGGCGCCGCCCGCCTCGACCGGCTCGCCCGCCGTCTGTACGAGCGCGTTCTTGCCGGTCGGCGGCTCGAGCTGGCCGTGGAAGTCGTTGAACGCCAGGAGCTGCACCTCGAGCGGTGCCGACGCAGGCGGCGTTGTTTCGACCGTGGCATCGACCAACGGTGCGACATCCGGCGAGTTCGGTGGCGTGCCAGCATCAGCCGCCAGCGGCGCTACAGCGGGCTTGGTGCAGGCGATGAACAACGTGAGCAGCGACGGGATCACGACCTTCATGGCCGAGCGATATCACGGTCTGCGGCGCCTGACTCGCGCGCAGCATCCGGCCCAGTCGACGGCTACAACCGGCGCCAGTTGAAGCGGTATTTGCCGCCAATAATCTCGAAGAAGAACCCGAACTCGAAGCGGATGTGCCCGTCGGCGTCGGCCAGCCCGAGCGGTGGATTCGGGAATGGCTGTGCCTCGCGGAACGCGCGCTTGGCCTCTTCGTCCAGGAAGTCGAGCCCCGACGGTCGGGTCGTGATGACGCTCAAGAGCTTGCCGGTCTTGTCGATCTCGACGCGCAGCACCGTGTAGCGGTCCTTGACGCCATACACCTGGCCGGTCGGATCGCGCCGCAGGTAGGTGTCGCTCGGCCGCCACTGACGCTCGACCGCGCGCTTCACGCTCTGGAAGAAGTCGGCGTACTTGTAGGCGTTGGCGTTGAGCACGGTCGACTTGCCGCGATCGACGTCGGGCAGGTGATCGTTGCTCGTGAAGTCGCCCGCCAATGCCTGGATGTTCGCGAGCGCGCCGGCCTCGCTGCCAGGCCGCATCAAGATGCGCGCGCCACCGCCGCCATCGCCCTTCTCCATCACCTTGCGCGCGGGCACGGTGCCGCTGTCGCCCTTTTGCGGTTCGACGATGTCGGCGACCTGGGGCGCCTCGTCGCCCTTGCCCTTGTCAGGGTCCCCCTCGGCATCGGACGGCGTCTCGTCGGGCTTGGCGATGACGACCTCGGGCGGGGACGTGCTCTTGTCGGGGCTCGTCGCCTTCTCGGGCGCCTCGCGCGCGGCATCTTTCACCTTGGCGGCGCCAGCGCCCTTCTGCGACTTCGCCGCCACCTCGGAGCGCGTCTCCTTCTCGGTGCGCGTCGTCAGGTCGGCCAGGTACTTCGTATCGATTGGCTTCGGATCGACCGCCTCGGGCATGTCGAGCTCGACGACCTGCGCGTCGTCCGGGATCTTCTCGACCGGAGCGGCAGTGATGAAGGTATCGACCGAGCGCACGTTGGGATCGCAGCGCATCTCGAGCGCGACCCGTTCACGCGGGGTCATGTCGTTCCGGCGATCGGTCTTCAGATCGAGGCACGTGAAGATCCGCGGCCCGTCGGCCTGCTTCGCCTCCGAGAAGGCCCACAAGAGTGGCACCTGCGCCACCGCCATAATCCCGATGGCCGCCAGGAGCCAGTGCACCGGCCGCCACGGCGTCACGACCTTGGGCGGTGGCGCCGACACATCGTGGGTGAACCCTGTCGGCCCCTCTGCCCCGCGACTCCCCGGCGGCAGGTCGGACGTGCCTGGCTCATCGTCGAAGTCCGCATGCAGCGCGGCGCGCAGGGCCTTCTTGTCGCCGAAGTCGCGGCCCACCACGAAGGGAACGTGGGTCTCCCCGGCGATCGGTGGTCGCTCGTCCTCGGCGTGGCTCCCCGGCATCGTCATCCTGGCCAGCGTAGCCACCCCGGGTCAGGACAACAAGGGCGGAGCGGCCGAGCGCGGAACGCCGGCACGCAATCGATCATGCCCGAAGGCTCGCAACACGGCTGCCATAGCGCCCGCGCGTGACCACCCGCACGAACCCCGCCAAGACGAGGCACCACCCGCCGCTGCCGCCACCCGCGCAGCCCTCGTCCGCGGAGGCGCGCGTGACGGCACCGCCGCCGCCCTCGGTCGGCACGCCATCGGCTGCGTCGGAACTGCCCGCCGTTTCGGCGCCGGGGGTCGCAGTGTCATCGCCCCCTGCCCTGTCGGGCTCTGGATCGGCGACGGCGATCGCCACGCACCCGCCGTCGTCGCAGGAAAGGCCGCTCGACGCGCAGTCAAAGCGCTCTAAGGTGTTGCAGTCGTCGACGCCAGCGATGCAGCGCCACGACGTGGTCCCGATGCAGCCCCGTTCCATCGGGATGCAGCCGTTGCAGTCATCGCGGCATGCGCCGGCGACGCATTGGCTGCCGCCAGCGCATGTGCCACAGGCGCCGTCGCAGCCGTCGTCGCCGCACGTCTTGCCGTCGCACGCGGGCTCGCACACGCATGACACGGGGGACGCGCCGGTCGGGTCCACGCCTCCCAGGCCACATGAGTAGTAGCCCTCCTGCGCATCCCAGCCGCAGCCCGTGCCAGCGCAAGACAGGTGTTGCAGGCGGGCACCGTCGCAGAACAAGACGTCGCCCGTGTCGCAGCATCCACGCCAGCTCACGTTGCGACACGGGGTCTGGACGCCCTCGCCAGCGGGGCAATCGCGGCAGTCGTGGCAACCGCAGAGCCAGGCCGGCCCCCAGCAGAGATCGGTCGACCCGTTGACGACGCACTGGCCCGCGTAGCCACCTTCGGCGCCCGCGCATACGCCTTGCGCGCAGCCGCCGTCGCCGACCCAGGGTGCTGTCGGCTTTGCGGGAATGGTGCGGGTCACGCAATGGATGGCGCCCGACTGGTACGAGAGCTCTTCGCTGTCGATCCATTCGTGGCGCATGTCGGGAAGCACCCGTTCCCAGACCGCCTCGGCTTCGGCGCGGCTGTCCTTCCAATCGCCGAACGTATAGGCGGGCCAGAGGTTGAGGCCATTGAAGAAGGTCGAGTTGATGTAGGTGAACGGGACCTCGTAGGTACTCCAGCGGTCCTGGACGAGGCGGTGCCCGGGCATCGGCAGCCGGAGGACTTCGAAGCGACCGCCATCGGACTTGACGTAGGCTTCGAGGAAGGTCGCGTTGTCGTTCATGAGGGCTGCGTTCTCCTGCTCGGCGCCGTTGGCGAATGGCGCGCGATAGTCGCCGAGCAGAATCCGCTGGTCGTCCAGGATCTTGAGGTACATATCGATGTGCCCGGTCCCGTCGTCGCTGATGCTATGGGTGACGACGAGGTCCTTGCACCCCGCATAGGCAGCCAATACGCCGCGCATCTCGAGCGCGCGTGGATGGGTCTGGAGATCGGGCAGCGGCAGGTCGACAATGGCAGCGCGACAGGTGTTGTCGTAGACGTCGCAGTTCATGTTGGCGAGCTGGCGCGACCCAGTGATGCAGACGCCATCCCTGGTCGCCTGGAAGGTGCCGCCTTCGACGGTGAGCGGCAGGCGAAACGTGGTTGCCGGCGCGGGTGCGCCGAAGTGCGGCAGGTTGCGGCCGAGCACGGTGGGGATCGCGTCGTCGAGAGGGCGGCCGTGATAGTAGCGGAAGTCGCCGAAGGCGAAGGTGTCGTGGTCCGTGTCGATGAGCGGTAGCGGGCCATAGTCGATGAACCAGAAGGTCTCGAGCCGGGTGCGCAGGAACTTGATGACGGTGCCGATCTTCTCGCTCGGGACGTTGGCCCGGGCGAGCTTCTGCTTGAAGAGGGTCTCCGCCTGCTGGCCGTCGAAGAGGACCCAGACCTCGCCGTAGTCGGAGGCGTACCGGGCGATCTCGACGAACGTATCGGACGCCTGATCGAGGAGGGCGGCATACGAGGGATAGGCGAAGACGAGCGCGCTCATCGGCTCCCACTCGGTCATCGGCCGCACGCTGGCGATGTCATCGGGGGGCGCGGTGATGCTGTAGTTCTCGGGGTCGGCAGCGCGGCGACTGTCGGATTCGTCGCCCTTCTGTGCATTGAAGGTGACCGCGCGCCGGAACGCGAGCGGCACGGCGGCATCGAGTCGGTAGGCGCCATCGGCACCGAAGCGCTGGGCGAACGGGATCGCCGCAGGCAGCGAAGCGGCGTCATCGCGGCCTGGGGCGGCTGCCGGAGCGGGGGCCTCGATCGGCGTGTCGCACGCGCCAGCTGCAACAGCGACTGCGATCGATGTAAGCACGTGCGCACACGCGCGCCGAGGGTCCTTCATGAGTCCAGCGACATCAGAAACACGCTGCATGGCCACCCTCCGATGCGCCCTTCGAGCCAGGCCTATCGGCTTGGGCTGCCGCTGCCGGCAAGCCCGAACGAGAATGGCCCGGCCTCGCTCGAGCGCATCCTAGGGCCGCCACGGCGCTCTCGGAAGCAGCCGCTTACAGGTCCTTGCCCGATCCCAAGGCCCACCCGCCTTTGGCGCGGCCGCGCGACCCGTTCTTTTCATGGAACGGAACCCTGAGACCCAGCCACGCTGCGCAGTGGCAAGGGCAACGCAGTTCCCCTATATAGGCCGCGGAGGCCCGACGGTCCTGGTGGGCTGCTCGGTCTTCAAAACCGATGCAGGGCGTCGAGAGGCGTCCTGGGGGGGTTCGATTCCCCTGGGCCTCCGCCAAGTCTCCGTAAGATGCCGTCAATACTGTTGCTTTCAGGATTCGACGGACGCGTTGGCCACTCCAAGGCCACACCCGAAGCCGGAGCGGTCGCGGGTGCACGAAGTGCTCGTGGGTCTTCGGGAGCCTCTCCGATTTCAGGGATGGCGGTCGCGATCGCTGCGAGGTCAAGCGCCCACGGGTCGGCGCAGGTGCCTCGGATCTCGAGGTCGTGGCCGACGTAGTACTCGATCGCTTCGGGGTCGATCCCCTGCGCCTTCAGGCATGAGATGAGGGCCTTGCGGAACGCGTGATGCGGACGCCCGCGCCAGTACATCGGGTCGATGCCGGCACGCTCCCAGAAGCGCCACACGTCGCGGCCGCGAGGCTTGCGCGAGGTCTTGTCGCCGATCGGTGCAAGGTAGCCTGAGCGGGTTCCCCACATCGCGAGCTCGGCGACCAGATGAGGCGACATCGGGATCTCGCGCCCTACCTTCTCCGCTGTCGACTTGCCGAGCTCGGGTCGCAAATGAAGGATCGCGCGCTTCATGTCGACGTCGCTCCAGAGGAGCTGCATCGCCTGGTTCACCCGAAGCCCGGTGTACCGCATGAGCACGAGGAGCTTGCGATGCCGCCCGTGCGACTGCGCGATCACGGCGTCGAGCTGATGCCAGGTCACCGCCCGCGTGCGCGCTTTCGGCGGCGCCTTGAAGGGCACCACCTCGGGCACCGGCACCGCCTCCGCGAAGGTCCGATCGCCCGCGGCCCATCGTCATATCTGCACGAGCGTGCGCGCGATCCTGGTGCGCGTAACCTCCATTCGCGGGTGCCCCTCGAAGCCATCGAGCTCGGCGTGCAGCTCGAGCACCATACTCTTCGAGAACAGCGCACGTGGGCGCAGCGAGGGGTTCAGGCCGGGCGGGAGGTACGAACTCCCGCCTCGGCCGATCTGAATAGTGATGTAGTGCAGATCATTAGTCAAGCTCACTGCTTGAAAGAGTGCGCTGGTCGCACTACAACACTGCGCATGACCGAGTTGAAGACCGCGCGGTTTCAGGTTGTGCTGACCCCAACCGAGCTCGAGACCGTCGACGACTGGCGCTTCGCGCGACGCATCGGTTCGCGGGCGGAGGCCATTCGACAACTGATCGCGCGCGGCCTTACCGTCCCCGACGAAGCACCTGCCCCTGGACCGAAGAAAACGACGCGGCCCAAGAGGGCGCCTTAGCCAACCGAAGGCCCTGTCCATCCCGCCATCTGGCACCGTATCTCGAGCCCCTAGCCCCCCCTTGCGGTGGTTTCTACTTTCGGTTCGATCGCACCGCGGCCTGCGAAAGGCCTGCCAGCGAGGGTACTGAGGCCTGCGACTTCGTGTCAGCGGCAATTCGCAATCGGAATCGCAGGCTCGCGACGGCTGCAAGCGCAGCCACGTCGCGTATCAGATCCAGCGGACGTACACGGCCGACGAGGCTGTCGGGCGACCTGTGGACTTGATCATTTCGGGCCCGTGTAGCGGCCCAGTAAACCGCTTTTCGGACCTTCTCCTGCTCGGTTTCGGCGCGTGCGTAGACGGCATCGATCGAGTTGTCGACTGCGCGTTGCCGCTTCTCGGTGGAACCCTTGGCATCGTCGTCCCACGGCAGGATATCGCCGAACCGATTTAGGGTCCGACCGACTTTTCCTTTCTCCTTCGGGTCGAGACTCGCGTCGAGCTGCAGCGCCCATCCGCAGAAGAGCGGCTCGAGCATCGCCCAGAGTTGGCCCACGTCTGCGCTTCGCACCACCTCATTGGGCTCCATCACCAGGAGCTCGAGCAGTTCTCCATACGCGAGCGGGAACGCGCGCAGATACTCATCGAGCAAGACCGCCAGCGCGTAGTGGGCCAGTTCCTGGGCACGCAGGCTGTGGCCAGCTGCGAAGAGATCCGGACAGTCGTCGCATCTCCGACGAAAGGAGCGGCCAGAGATGGCATTGCTGGCGGTGCTCGCGGTCTATCGCGCGGCGCTCGTTTCGCGTGGTCTCGTCGAGTTCGCCGACGTGGTGCGCGACGCCCGTCACGCGCTCGCGTCCTGCGCCGTGGCGCCTCCCTATTCAGCGGTACTCCGATGAGATGCAGGACCTCGGCCCGCCGATCGCCCCCGAGTCGATCTGTGTCGCGGTCCGCACCAACGACCTGCGCAAGACCTGGAGCGAGCAGCTCACCCGACGCAGCCTCACGGTCGCGATCCTCAAAGAGGACGAAGCCCCGGGCCCCGGCGTGCGCCTCGCCACGATGCATCGCATGAAGGGCCTCGAGTTGAGCGCGTGATCCTCGCAAGCGTCCAGGCC
>Ga0105049_10010064_pt1 | contig 10858 bp, 9 predicted proteins | sample MAT06_FD_78087 | JGI IMG/M metagenome (GOLD analysis project Ga0105049, IMG submission 78087) | Freshwater microbial communities from Lake Fryxell liftoff mats and glacier meltwater in Antarctica - MAT-06 | ecosystem: Environmental > Aquatic > Freshwater > Ice > Liftoff microbial mat | place... | reverse complement strand
GGAGATTCAGGATGTAAACACTGGGAATAGGGCAGGAAAAAGGTTTATAAAAAGGTGAGAAAAAAGCAAAGCAGTGGGTTTATTTCCGAAACCAAACTTTCATTGATTTGGGAAACCTGGAACATTCTGCAAGTTGGGTCTTCCTATAACAGCGGCTAAGCAAAACGGCGGCATCGCGGTAATTTGAAAGATTTTTGTAAATTTAATCATCGCGGCTTTTTGAGGCATTTCGTTAGGAAGACCGCCGCTTCGCCTAGCCGCGAAACGGTAGTGGAAGGGAAGAAGAAATAAGAAAATCAATAGGGGTAATCTGCAGGTAAAAACTCGAAATACATTGATTATCTGACAATTACATCAGCATCTTCATGGGGCCGCCTCCGGCCACCCTCCGAAGCAAAATTACGAAACAGATTTCATTGAATCCGTTTTTAAACGTGTATAAACGTTTAGAAACGGATAATTGAGACAGGGAACAAGCGGAAGAAAAAGTGTTGGGTTTTCAATTAACAAAAGACCCGCTGGTAGCAAATCAACAACTCTTATTGTCCTAGAAAATTGCATTTGTCGCCCAACCGAAGGCCAACGTCTAAACGGCTGATATCTTAGCGAACAAGAAATTAAGAAACCTGGTCCCGCCTTGCGTAATGTGGCTTTCTTTTCGAAGCATTTAGTTTTCAAATTTTGCGAGTAAAGGCGGCCTTTAAAGTTTCCCTAACGTATGATCAGGAAGGAAATGCGTGATATCACAAGACTGAAAAGAATAGGTGTGGAAAGTAGCCCTTTATTTCATTGAACCGAATTGAAGGAAACCGGCAACGATTTTTGTGTCGGCCCGAATGCCTTTAAAGAAGAGTACCTCCCGACAATTCGAAATTTCTCCATTGAGACACACCACTAGCTGTGGCCGAAGCACTCGGCAGCTTCCTTATTGTTGGGAATTAAAAGTAACATGTCTTTCCCCTGGACGTAAATGCAAATCATCTGCGCCCTCTTTCCAAAGGCTACGTCAAAGGGATCCGCAAAGCTGGCATCGAAAGCAAAATGCATCTCCGGAAAATGAAGATCTTCTAACCCAATGATGAAAACAGTTGTACCGCCAGACTTACATTTGTTGTTATCGAAAAGGGAAAGGTCCGTTAAGGTAAATCAGCTAAATTTCGCCAGATTTCCTTCCTTAAAAAAACTCTGATGACTCCTGATTTTTCAACTGTCACCTTTCCGTTCAAAAAAGACCATTCTTACGGAGATAATTTGGGAGAAGGAAGGGGTTGGAAATCTCCGGAAGGTATTCTGATTAAGCCTAGCTACTATAACGACGATCTTAAGGAAGTTAAACACCTGAAATTTGTAGCCGGTTTGGCGCCGTTTGTCCGCGGACCGTATGCCAGCATGTACGTGAGTCGCCCTTGGACCATCCGTCAATATGCTGGATTTTCAACGGCGGAGGAAAGCAATGCGTTTTACAGGAGAAACCTTGCCGGCGGACAAAAAGGGCTGAGCGTGGCTTTCGATCTGGCAACACATCGCGGATACGACAGCGATCATGAAAGGGTGGAAGGAGACGTTGGAAAAGCAGGAGTGGCAATCGATACAGTGGAAGACATGAAGATTCTTTTCGATCAGATTCCGTTGGATAAAATGAGCGTTTCGATGACGATGAATGGCGCTGTTTTGCCGATCATGGCTTTTTTTATCGTTGCTGCCGAAGAACAGGGTGTTAGGGAAGAATTTCTCAGCGGTACCATTCAGAATGATATTCTGAAAGAGTTTATGGTGCGTAATACTTATATCTATCCTCCCGGACCAAGCATGAGGATAATCGCCGATATTTTCGCCTACGCCTCCCTCAGGATGCCTAAGTTCAACAGTATAAGTATTAGTGGCTACCATATGCACGAGGCGGGCGCTACGGCTGATATTGAGCTTGCTTATACGTTGGCCGACGGGCTTGAATATGTGCGCACAGGTTTGAAGGCAGGATTGAAGATAGACGAATTTGCTCCACGCCTTTCGTTTTTCTGGGGCATCGGGATGAACCACTTCATGGAGATTGCTAAAATGAGGGCCGGGCGTATGATCTGGGCGAAACTGATAAAGAAATTTGATCCTTCTTCTGTAAAGTCGCTTATGCTCCGCACCCATTGCCAGACCAGCGGTTGGAGCCTGACCGAGCAGGATCCTTATAATAATGTTGCCCGCACAACTATTGAAGCATTTGCAGCGGTGCTTGGCGGAACTCAAAGTCTTCATACAAATGCGTTGGATGAAGCCATTGCCCTTCCGACAGATTCATCGGCACGTATTGCAAGAAATACACAGCTTTTTCTCCAGCATGAAACTGGTGTCACAAAGGCGGTTGATCCCTGGGGCGGTTCCTTTTACGTCGAAAAGCTGACGGCAGATCTGGCTGAAAAGGCCTGGAAACTTATCGAAGAAGTGGAAGAGCTGGGAGGAATGGCGGTAGCAATTGAGACAGGGATTCCAAAAATGCGGATCGAAGAAGCTGCTGCTAAAAAGCAAGCAAGGATAGATGCGGGAACAGAGATCATCGTTGGCGTTAATGCCTTTCTTTCTGAAGAGACCAGCGAGCTTGAAATCCGTGAAGTTGATAATAGCAAGGTGCGTGACAATCAGCTGCTGCTGCTGAAAAAAGTGAAAGGAAGCCGCGATACCTCTTCCGTACTTTCTGCACTGGATGATCTTACAAACGCCTGCGAATATAAAACAGGTAACCTCCTCGAACTGGCGGTGGAAGCTGCAAGAAGACGTGCTACTCTTGGTGAAATCTCTTATGCAATGGAGAAGGTTTTTGGTAGGTATAAAGCGCAGATCCGGAGCATTTCCGGAGTATATAACGTTGAGGTGAAAAACAATACAGAATTTGAAAAAGCACGGTTAATGGCCGATGAGTTTGCAACTTTGGCAGGTCGCCGACCAAGAATTCTGGTTGCCAAGATGGGACAGGATGGTCACGACCGCGGGGCAAAGGTGATAAGCACAGGATTCGCTGATATTGGTTTTGATGTGGACATCGGGCCGTTGTTTCAAACTCCGGCTGAAGTTGCCAGGCAGGCGTTGGAAAATGATGTGCATATTTTAGGCGTGTCGTCATTAGCCGGCGGACATAAAACGTTGCTGCCGCAAGTGATTACGGAGTTAAAGGATGCAGGACGTGACGACATCCTGGTTGTTGCTGGTGGCGTAATTCCAAAGCAGGATTACCAGTTTTTGTATGATTCAGGAGTTGTTGCGGTTTTTGGACCGGGAACGAGCATTCCTAAAGCTGCCCAGGAAGTTCTTGAGATTCTGATAAGGGGATTTTCAGCCTGATTGAAAAGCAAATGACTTTTTGAAGTCCGCGGAAGGGATTGGCGCAAGTACCACGGATTGCACCGGAGGCTGAGCTTGTCGAGGCTCCGGCGCAAACGGAGTACTGCAAAAAGCCCGGTGGGCACACTGCGGGCTTTGCCGCAAGGGTGCACAGCCGCCCAAAAGAAGACAGTTCTTCAAACCAAAACGATCAAACAAAAAAGGCAGACCTTTTCAGATCTGCCTTTCAATAAAGAGGTTTTATTCTTAGAAGAACCTGTAACGTTTGTCGTCCACTTTTGCCTTCTTAAGGAGGGAGGTGTATATTCCATTGTCAGCGCGGCCCTGAGCCGAACCAACGATCTGTTTTTTCTCTGCCGACAAATCCGCAGGCGGTGTAACAGATGCCGGAGCGCCTTCTACTACAAAAACATAAACTCCTGAATTACCGCGCACGGGTGCGGACAATACATTGGGCTTAGCAACGGGAATACTTCCGATAAGCTTTGGCTCAAATCCATGTCCTGAAACCTGGTAAGCGGCGAAATTGATTGAATTAGCGACGTCAGGTGCAAGATTCATCTTAGTACCAAGAGCGTCGATCGTTTTTGCAGAAGCCATTGCTGCCTTATATTCAGCTTCAAACTTATCCGCCTTCTTTTCACGCTTTGCAAGTGGCTCCAAATCTTCTTTTAACTGTTCAAAAGAAGGAACACCTTTGTCCTTAACTCCTGTTAACGCAGCAACAACATACTTTCCACTAAATTCATAAACTTTGGAAATCGTGTTTACTTCTGTTTCTTCGCCGTAAGTCCACATAACCAGCTCGCGTGATTCAGTAAGATCATTAACCTGCTTATCGGACGGTCGAACGGTTGGGAATTTTACAATGAAGAAATTCTTTTCGGCTGCCTTCTTTTTGAAAGCATCATAATTTTCTGCACTTACTGCGAAATCATTTGCCTGAGCAAAAACGTTCTGGTTAGTAGCAGAGCTTGGTTCTATTTTTCTTGAGATCGTTACCACGTCAGCTTTGTTCATCGGCTTGGTCTTGTCCATTATCTCAATAATGTGCACCCCATACTGGGTTTTTACAATCGGCATGTCTCCTTTGTTTCCGTTGAAACAAGCATCGTTGAACTCAGGAACCATACGGCCTTCGGTAAACCAGCCAAGATCTCCTCCTTTAACTTTGCTTCCGTCATCATTGGAAAACTGAATTGCCATGAGCGAGAAATTAGCTCCCGCCTGAATCGCTTTTTTGATGCTATCCGCTTTTGCCATTGCTTTTGCCTCATCCATTCCTTCACGCGTAGAGATAAGGATGTGGCGGGCACTTACTGAATCAGAGCTTGCTTTAAAGCCTTTAAGCTTGGCAAGCTTAATCTGTTCGCCATCTATATAAGGACCGTAAACCATTCCCGGAGTACCGGAAAATACAGATGAGTCTACCTGTGCCGGTAAAGCTCCGCGGCGAACTGACTGGGCCTGAAAAGGATCTGCCGAATTCGCGTTCACAAACAAAGTGTCGTTATTGGTAGTGCTGAAGTCGACTTTTAGCGCTTCCATCGACTTCATTAGTTCCTGCCTGTCTTCGGGAGTTGGATTTACCTGGAACACTACGTATTCAAGCTTCCTGGTTTCGTCGTTCTGCTCAAACTCGTGCTTATGCTCGTCGTAATATTTTTTTATCTCGTCGTCAGTTACTTTCAGCGTAGAGTCAGCAATGGTATCATACTTCTTCTCAACAAGTCTGTAAGTAACATTTTTGGTTTTATCGAGGTAGTCCCGTTTTGCCTGAGCACTGGTAACATACATCGCCTTTTTGATGAGGTTGTTAAACTTCGTTTTGCGACGCTGTTTCATTAGGTCCTGCTCAAATTCGGCCCATGCCTGGCGGTATTTTCCATCTGGATCTTTCTCGTCGGAAAGCTGAGTTTTAAGGAACGAAAAAACCTTGTTGCGATCAAACTGTTGGGTGATACTATCCTTGAAAATAGGGATATTTTGCACCTGCTGGTCAATGTTATCGCCCTGAATCATGTCGAATAGCTCGTCTTCATGAACAGCAACACCTGCATCTTCGATCTGCTCGTTGAAAAGGTATTGATCAAGATAGTCGTTCCAGATCTTGTTGATCAGTTGCTGACGGGTATTTTCGTCTACGCTGGTTGTTCCCTGGTTTCTTTTATACTTTTCTTCCTGGTCGTTGAGCAATGTCCCGAAGTCCTTACCGGATATCGAATGTCCGTTGATTTCTCCAATAGAGTCAGACGAGCCGAAAAGGCTAGAGTTACCTGATGAGAACATATCCTGAAGCACAAAGGATACAAGCGCAAGACCTATAATTACTACTACGATCGTTCCGCCACGTGAGCGGATACTTTCAAGTACTGCCATTTTTGTTGATTATTCGATTAATTTTTTAAGGCCGCGAATATACGATAAATTGAAAAAAAACCTAATTCGCAAAAGCCTCTGCTGTTACTTGTTTTTGATGTTTTTATCTGGGCCAGGCTGATTATTTCCATATTGAATTTTTCTTCTTTGGTAACGCCTGAGCGCATACAGAATAACTGCGGCAAAGGTTCCGAAAAGTGGAATTTTCCCCTGATCCCAATCACCTTTACTGAGAATCCACGCACTGATGAGAGCCATGCCGCCCGCAATACAAAGCCAGAAAAGCTCCATAAAGCGTAATACTTTGAATTGATTCATTCTTTGAGACTTATGTTTCCTTTTATTTTTAGAATTCGGTATTTGGTGAAATCCTGGTTCGATTCAAAGCCCTCTCCGTAGATTATCCTGTCTGGTGAAGTAATCCTTGTGAAGACATTCGAATAAATCCTGTCCTCCTTCTGGTCCCAGATAAGATGTTCGGTATTAAGCCGGTCACCCGCAGAATTAGAAAGGACAACGTTGTTTTTTGCTTCCATCCGGTTTTCCTTCGTCCTGGAAATCGCGTATTCGGCGCTAAGTTGTGATTCAACTTTTCCATCACCTCCAAAAAACTCGACTTTTAACCCTTTCCTGAATTCCACGTACCCCTTTTCTCCAATGTATGTTTCCCTCAATGGGGCTTTAATCCTGGCTTTCATCCTGGCAGAATCAGAATAAAGCATTTCAACATTTTTACTTGACGAAACCGGCAGAACCTTTTCGTTAGTTACCCTGCTAACTTCTTCAAGATCGTTTGAACAGGAGAAGAAACTAGTTAAAAACATAAAAATCAGCAGCCTTAGAAAAATCATTCAAAACGTGTGCGGTTGAACCACCTGTCATTTAATGAAAAGCCAATTCCTACCTTTAAATATCTTTCCACCAGCAAATTCTGTTGAGGCATTCCGCGCTGTCCGGCTGATATACTTATGCTTAGCAAGCTGGTTGCCACTTTCCGCGCGTAAGTCTGTAATTCAAATGGCAATCCGAAGCCAAGGCTGATTCCCATTTCGGGTACTGCCTGGTTGTTGATTTTAAGGTAGCCGTCAGAATAATAGCCGCCCAACCTATAGCGAACTTTGGAAAAATACGATCCTTTTTCCAGGGGCCTCGGAATCCACTGAAAACCTAAAGAGGCTCTGTAACTTGAACGCACGGAATCAACTTTGTCGAAAATCCGGAAACCGTTCCAGTCAGTATACCTGAATTCGGTTGTTACCAGCCATTTATTATAACAATTGCCGATGGTAAAGCCTGCTGCTGCTTGCATCGGTAGAATAAAAGTGCCCGCCTGATTATCCTTATATAGTATTGTATCTGTAAAAGACGAGCTGCCGGAAGTGAAGAAGCTTTCAGCAAGGTAAGTATTGCTGGCCGAAGCACTTACTGAAGGAGTAAATACAGCGCCGAACTTTAAATGAATAGAATCTTTCTGAATAACCTGTATCCTGTACCCGTTTGGTGCTGCGATATCGAAGATCGTATCAATCCTTGGGGCCGGTCGGCGAAAGCGATGTTGCGCTGTTAACCCAAACGTAAAATCAATGTCACTCAATCTTTTTGAACTCGTAATCCGACCGCCCCGATAGATAGTCCCGTTATCCGGAAAAAACACCTGTGAGGAATAGTCTGATTTTCCAAAGATGTACCTTGCCTGAACGCCGATATGAATGTCACGTGTGAGCCGGATTCCGTTAGCAAAACCTGCGGAGGAATATCCACCTGTTCCAACATAGTTGTAGAACGTTCGTCCCTCCGCACCTGTATCGGAACTATCTTTCAACGTAAATCCGGAATTTGATAAGGGCGTGAGGTTTAACGATGCAGTCCATCGTTTTTTTATGATGGGAAATGCAAAAGCAAGATAGCCAAAACCGGCTGTTCTGCCCGTGGCTTTTAAGAGGTCGGTACTGTATTCTGTTGCAAGACCGGTAAAGCCGGCGTCGAAAATAGTAATTCCGGATCCAATACTGGTGAGACTTGCAGGTTGGTTTGTGTTAATATTATTTGAATCTGAAAAAGCCACCGAAGCGCCACCTAGCCCATTGAGCAGATGATTTGTTTGGGGAAGCTGATCGCCTGTCGCATAACGACCGTAAGGACTTTGACTTAACGTCTGTGCAAAATCGTCTGCAGAGATTAAAACGAGAGCAAGTAAGAGACAAGCGGTTTTAACCGGCATGATAGTGCAGTATTTCATTTAGTCCTTTCAGGGTGAGCCAGGGGTCCGAAAGTACGCTCGTTTTGAGGCTTCGTTCCAACAGGGCATGATCTCCTCCGGTTATTATCACCTTGAGATCCTTATGTGTCATCTGATATTGTTCGAGAATTCCTTTTACCTCTGCCAATGCGCCGTTTATAACGCCGGATTGTACAGCTTCGCGGGTGTTTTTACCGATAAGATAAACGGTTTCACTTCTCTCTATAAGTGGTATACGGGCGGTAAATTTATGTAACGCGGCAAAGCGCATATCAATACCCGGAGCTATTGAGCCGCCAAAATATTCATTTTTTCCGGTGACAAAATCAAACTTTATACAGGTGCCGGCATCAATCACGACGACCGGAAGGCCTGGGTATATCTGGTTAGCTGCCACAGCGTTTGCGAGACGGTCGCGGCCAAGCGTTTCTGGCGTTTCGTACCTGTTCTTGATTGGAACAGGCGTTTCGGGTAGAAAATAAGTGTATGGAACGGAAGCAGCCTGAAGAATACTCTCGATCGTTTCCTTTTTCTTGCTCACATTTCCAAGGAATGCCCTGGAAGGACCGAATGAAAGCATTTTTAAAAGCAGTTCCTCTACCTCGTCGTTGTCGGCCCACGCAGCGCGACCAGCCTTAAGTAAAGCCTTGTCACGAAAGCAGGCGACTTTCATGGCGGTATTTCCGATGTCGATAAGTAGGTTAACCATTCAGTTCTTAATGGAGGCGCAAAGATAGAATTTGGGAAACGCAGGAGATATTAAAAAATTTTTTTGGTTGAGAAAGAAAACATACTACTTTTGCCACCCTCTTAAAAGAGCAACGGTTGGTACCTTAGCTCAGTTGGTAGAGCAAAGGACTGAAAATCCTTGTGTCCCTGGTTCGATTCCTGGAGGTACCACAAGATGGAGGATGTCAAAATAGTATTTTTGACTCCTCCATTTTTATTTTCACTCACACTGCAACAAGGCGATCTCTTCCACGACATAATGGTTTTTAGCGCGTTAATGTGTCCTGAAAAAGCACTTATTATGACATTAGAAGAAAAAGGGCCGATAATGCCACCGCCACAGTTAGGAAAGTTTCCGCAACATGTTTCGCTGGAAATCCAAACCTGGGAAAATATAACAGCCGCCACGCATTGGAATTTGTACGATAATTCTAAGCCTGATGGAGCAGACTTTTACGTTGGGAAGCAGGAATTGGGACATATTCATTTAAACGGGGAGGTGCACCTGGCCATTGGCAACGAATTAAAAGAAGCGCTTCTTAAAAAGAAGTTAGCTAAAAAATTCCCTTATGGCGATGGCTGGGTCACAGCCCCCATTTTATCAGCTGCTGATGTTGCTCACGCAATCTGGCTATTCAAATTAAGTTACAATAGAATTATCGGCCAGCCGGCAGAAAAATCAATTGCTGATATTGATAAGTACACTGTTAAAACCTGATAGTGCCAACTATGGAGCACTGGTTTCGATAGAACGCGATGTGATCAATCTGCAAATCGCCTTTCAACTATACTTTCAGCACCGGCAAGGCAATACTGCTGCGACTGACGATTTTAAAAAAATGCGCAATTGTGTTCATTTTTCGATACCGCTGAACCGCTTGTGGTTCAAATACAATTATCTTTGAATTAAATAACTAGAATCAGTTGCTTCAATGAATGAATTTAAGAATAATTGCTGCGGTCTGTTTTTAATTTTAACGCTTTTAACAACTGGGTTGACAAGCAATGCTCAAAGTTGGATAACACTTGGCCAAACCTGGGAATATTTTAATCAGGGCGGAGGAACTTACCCCGGCCTCTTCAGGTATCTTTATTCCAAAGACACGCTTTATCACGGGAAGCTGTGTCAAAAGATTGATATTTATGTCCGTGACTTTACCTACACCGCTCAACAAACCTGGACAGTAGGAGAAAATCATTTTTTAAGTTCGAGATATACATATAATTCGGGCGATTCGGTTTTCTATTACAAATTCGGCATTGATTCTTTCTATCTCATGTTTGATCTGGGCGCTCAGCCGGGCGATTCTTGGCGACTTTTTGAAGTAGAAATAAATGATTGGGACGGATGCGATTCTTCCTACGTCGTAGTGGATTCGATCGGAACAACGAGCATTAACGGAGATACCTTACGTTGGATTAGTGTACATCCAACAGGCGGAGGAAATACCGCCATCTATGGAAAAGTGATTGAAGACTTTGGTGCGATAAATCATTTTTTTCTTTTTCAAGGGTTTGATTGCACGGACAATTTTGATTTTCCGGTACTGAAGCCGCTTTGTTATGATAGTCCGAAGTGGGGAATCTATCCAGAAATCAATTCGCAGCAGATGCCCTACCCGTTTGATGGACCGATGTGCAATTTCTATGAGGAATTTATTATCTCAGGGTTGGAAAAAATAAATCCCGAATTACAAGTGTCTGTTTTTCCGCAGCCTGCCGATCAAAGGTTGACAATCAAACTTAATGATAACAGTCAATGCGATTTCTTCATATATGATCTCCAGGGAAAGCCGTTAAAACAAGGAAGTTTTACCTCCACTGAATTTACATTCGACGTGTCAGATTTATTACCCGGCTTGTACTTTATACAGATGCAACAAAATCACAAAATTCTAAACAGGAAAGTGATCGTTCATTAGACAATGCCTAAAGACTTTTGATTTTCGAGCATTCTGGTTTCCTTTAGGATCGTTCTATTTTCAACTATTTTCTGTTGTTAATAACTAAAATTATCAAGTAAGATTTCCTTGTTATTTTGCTAAATTGGGGCCAGGGAGAAACTACGCTGAATCTTAAACTTCTTTTGAAGCAAAAAGACCGTAACAACTGCCTTTACATAACAATGGTCAAGGACATCGAAAGCGCAGATAAAATAAAGTCAGGTGTTACTTTCTATTT
>Ga0105049_10010063_pt1 | contig 10860 bp, 11 predicted proteins | sample MAT06_FD_78087 | JGI IMG/M metagenome (GOLD analysis project Ga0105049, IMG submission 78087) | Freshwater microbial communities from Lake Fryxell liftoff mats and glacier meltwater in Antarctica - MAT-06 | ecosystem: Environmental > Aquatic > Freshwater > Ice > Liftoff microbial mat | place... | reverse complement strand
GCGAAGCTGCCCGCCCCGTCGCCGCAGCGGTGGGGCGGGATGCCGTATCGGAGCTTCAGAACCTGAAGCTGATCTTGGCGCTTGCGCCGTAGGCGGAGTAGTCGCCGCCGCCGATGCCGTCATAGAACACCTACGCGCCAACCTCGATGCCCTGAGGGTTCAGATAGGAGAGCCCGGCTTCGACGCGGCCGCGGATGCCGGTGTCGTCCAGCCCCGGTGCGTTGGTGAAGGCGGTGGCGGTGTTGTCTTGCTGGAAAGTCCAGACGAGGTCGAAGCCGATGCGCGGCGAGAAGACGCCGCCATCTGCGCGCGTCAGCGTCCACACGAAGTCGGGGCCAAGCGTGACTTCGCCGGTTTTGATTTCAACCGAGGGGATGGCGACAGAGAGACTGTCGATATAGGCGTCGGTGGTTTCCTTGTACCAGGAGACGCGCGCTTCCGGCCGGATGGTCAGATCGCCGCCGAAGCTGAACTCGCCGATGAGGGCTGCGCTGTAGAGCTCGCGATCGCTGTCGACCTGGTCGGTATAGGTGCCGAAGGGCGAGACGTCGAAGCTGGCCCCGCCCCATGCCGCACGGGCATCGACATAGAGGTTCGGTGCAAGACGGGCCGTCAGATACGGACCTGCAAGGAACCCGCTGGATTCCAGCGTACCGGTGGGCGTGTCCATATCCAGCCAGTCGCCCTGGATGCCGATGCCGAGGAGCAGGTTTGGCGTGACGAGATAGTCAGCGCCGGCGTGAACGATGGCAAAGTTGCCGTCGCTATTGGCCGCCGCATCGAAGCGGGCGATGACGCCCTCGACCCAGATATCGAAGCGCGGGCCGCTGCGGCTGGACATGGACGAGGCGGCGTCGGCGGCAGCGGTGGCGGCAAGACCCGAGGCCGGCGTAACGCTCGCGCTGAGCGAGGCCGGGACGCCGTTATCGTTGGCGCCTGCGAAGGTGTGGTCAGTGTTGCCGAGCTTCCTGAGGCCAGAGAGGCTCATCGAGAAGCGGGCGGTGTCGGCGCCGATATCGGCGGCGAAGGGCAGGTTGGAAGCGAACGTCTTGCCGAAGGCCGAGGCGCTGTCGCCCGAGCCACCGCCGCCGTTGAGACGGTCGATGCGGCGCGCAAGCGTCGGCGCATTGGCGAGGATGAGGCGCGACTGCGCATCGAGCGCTGCACCGAGCGCTTCCACTGTAACGCGGCGGGAGGGCAGCGCGTTGATCGTGCAGACCGTCGTGACGGTCGTCGCGATGACGAGCGACGCCGTCTGAGCCGACGTGTTGACCGCACTGGTGGCCGGGGCGCAGGACGCATCTGAGACGCCGGTGCCGGTGGGGGTCGCAAAGGCGAGGCTGTAATTGCCGGGTGCGAGAGAGATGGTCGGGCTGGAGCCGGTGCCGCCGGATGTGTTGACGGTGAAGTTCAACGCCAGGGTCGGCGAGGTAAAGACATAGGCGCCGTCATCGGAATTGTTGATGACGAAGCGGACCATGCCGGGGGCAATGTAGGTATAGGCGTTTGTTGCCGTCGCCGTACCGCCGGGCGTCGTGACCGCAACATTGACTGCGCCGGCCGCGCGGGCGGGTGTCGTTGCGGTGATCGAGGTCGCGCTGTTGACGGTGTACGACGTTGCCGCCGTGCCGCCGAAGGTGACAGCGCCCGCGCTGGAGAGTTTCACCATGCGGGCGCGGATCGGCGGCGTGGCCGCAGGTGGTGCGACCGGACGTGCCTTCATGGCGGCCTATTGTACCGGCAGCGCATCTCCGTTGCGGCTGCGCAATCCGGGCGCGGTCTATGACCTGTCGGCGGATACGACAGTGTTAGCCACGTCGAGCGTCAATCCGACGAGTAACGACGCGGTGCGTGATTGTATTGTTGTGTTCCGGCATACGACGGGGATCGCCTCGCTGTTTATCGACGGCGCGCTGATCGGATCGGGCGCGGTGAGCGGCGCGGTGCCGGCCTCCAAGTTCTGTTTCGGCAGCCGGGCCGATGCGACGACCGGGACGGCGGCCATCGGTTATCGCTTCGCCGATTGCCAGCTCTGGTCGGTGCCACTGTCGGCTGTCGCGATTGCCGACATGGCGCGGACAGGAAACGTGCCGGCTGCGGGGCTGGTGTTCGACGGGATCATGTCGGGCACGCCGCATGGCGCAATCCCCAATGCCGCGCCCAATGCGGTGATGCCGGCGCTGGCCGCCGTGTGGGAGACCGCCGCGACCTACTGAGCGCGGCGACAATCAGGAGACATTGATGGGATTTGAACTTGGCCCCGCCTCGCGCGGGCGGCTGGCGCATGTCCATGCCGATCTGCAGCGCGTGGTGAAGCGGGCGATTGCGCTGAGCGTCATCGACTTTCGCGTGCTGGAGGGTGTGCGGACGCTTGCCCGGCAGAAGGCGCTGGTCGCGGCGGGAGCGAGCCGCACGCTGAACTCGCGGCATCTGACGGGGCATGCGGTGGATCTGGGTGCCCTGGTGAACGGGCGGATCGCCTGGGACTGGCCACTCTACGCAAAGATCGCCGCAGCGATGAAGCAGGCGGCGGAGGAGGAGGCGGTGCCGATTGTCTGGGGCGGCGACTGGCCGAAATTCAGAGATGGACCGCATTACGAGCTGCTGCGGGCAGCGTATCCGGCGCGTTGAAGCGCCATAACCAAGGAGAGAGCTATGGATTTCATGTTTGGCGCGTTGACGCGTTTTTTCGGCGCGTTGCCTGAATGGCTGAACGCGGTGACGGCGTTTGTGGCGGGCGCTTCGGCGATCACCGCGCTGACGCCCGCAATGGGTGACGACAAGGTGATCGGCAAGGTGCGCCGCGCGCTGGAATGGATTGCGCTGAATGTCGGCCATGCCAAGCCGGCGGTGAAGAAGTAGGCGAAGTCTTCCCCACCCGTCGCGCTTCGCGCTCCGCCCTCCCCTGAAGGGGAGGGAAAGGGGCGCTTGTTCGCTCACCGTTTGCCGGGAGGGTGGTATCGCGTTGCGATGACGGGTGGGGCTTGTCTGCTGTTTGATCCCGCGCGCCGAGCGCCTAGTCTCTCGCTAACCAAAACTTGGAGGACACATGGGCGCGTTTCGGTTTGAGCCGGCGCACTTGCCGTTAGGCGCAGAAGTGCTGCGGGCTGAGGTGCGGGCGTTTCTGAAGGACGAGATGCCGGCCTTTCCGGCGCATGTGCGGGCGCGGACGTGGAGCGGGTCCGACGAAGGCTTTTCCCGGCGTCTGGCAGCGAAGGGCTGGGTCGGGATGGCCTGGTCGAAAGAGTATGGCGGGCACGAGCGGAGCTTCCTCGAGCGCTATGTCGTGCTGGAGGAATTGCTGGCGGCCGGGGCGCCGGTCGGCGCGCACTGGATTGCCGACCGGCAGAGCGCACCGCTGATTTTGAAGTTCGGCACCGAGGCTCAGAAGCAGGCCATCGTGCCGAAGATCGCGAAGGGCGAATTGTTCTTTTGCATAGGCATGAGCGAACCGGATTCGGGGAGCGATCTGGCGGCGACGCGCGCGAAGGCAGAACGGCATGGCAATGGCTGGCGTTTGAACGGGACCAAATTATGGACCTCGAGCGCGCACCGGGCGCACTACATGATCGGTCTCTTCCGCAGCTCGACCGAGTCGAAGCATGGCGGGCTGACGCAGTTTCTGATCGATATGAAGACGCCGGGGATCAGCGTGCGGCCAATTGCCGACCTGACGGGGCAGAAGCACTTCAATGAGGTCAATTTCATCGATGTCGATCTGCCCGCCGATGCGGTGATCGGCGGCGAGGGGCAGGGCTGGAGCCAGGTGACGGCGGAGCTGGCCTACGAGCGCAGCGGACCGGAGCGGTTTTTATCGTCATTGCGTCTGGCCTACGAGCTGATCCGCGTGGTCGGGCCGAATCCCGATGCGAGGCAGGCGGCGGCGCTGGGGCGACTGACGGCGCATCTGGTGACGCTGCGGCGGATGTCGGTGTCGGTGGCCGGGATGCTGGTGCGCGGCGAAGACCCGGCGCTGGAAGCGAGCCTTGTGAAGGACGTGGGGGCGGTGTTTGAGCAGGAGCTTCCCGAGATTGCGCAGCAGCTTGTCGACGTAGAGCCGACGCTGGATCACGCCGATGACTTCGCGCGGGTGTTAGCCGAGCTGACGATGATTACGCCCTCGTTCTCGTTGCGCGGGGGGACGCGCGAGGTGCTGCGCGGGATCATCGCGCGCGGGCTGGGGCTGAGGTGAGCGCCATGGACGAGAGCCGCGAGATTCTTGAGGAGAGCGCGGACAAGATGTTCGCCGGTTTCGCCGACCCAGCGCTGTGGCGCCGTGTCGAGGCGGGCGAAGATGCGCTCGATGTGTGGCACGCCATCGAGGCGATGGGGCTTGAGCAGATGTTTGCGGGCGCGTCGGACGATCCGTGGCGCGATGCCTGCGTCGTGCTGAAGGCGTGCGGTCGGCATGTGCTGCCTGCGCCGCTGCCTGAGACGCTGATGGCCGGGGCGCTGATCGCGCTTGCAGGGCTGGAGCCGGTGGCGGGGGCGGTGACGCTGGGCGCACCGCACAATACCGAGCTCGCGCTAGTCGATGCCGGCGATGTGACGGGGCGGGCTTCGCATCTCGCATGGGGACGATTCTGTCAGCATGCGGTGTTGCCGATGCTGGGCCAGCTTGTCGTCGTGCCGATGGACGAGAAGACGCAAAGCGACCGGAGCATCGGCCGCGAGCCGCGCGATAGCCATGTGTTCGTCTCGGTGACGCCGGTGGCGAACGGGAAGCTGGATGCCGAGCTCATCATGGCGGGCGGGGCATTGATGCGGGCGGCGCAGATGGCGGGGGCGATCGAGGCGGTGCTGGGGATGAGCGTCCAATATGCCCGCGAGCGTCAGCAGTTCGGCAAGCCGATTGGTTCGTTTCAGGCGATCCAGCATCAACTGGCGATACTGGCGGGCCATGCGGCGGCGGCGACGCGGGCGGTCGATGCAGCGTTTGACCGGGTGGCGGAGAGCGATGCCGATTATGAGGTGATTTTGTTCGAGGCGGCGGTCGCGAAAACCCGCACTGGCGAGGCGGCCACTGTGGCGGCGGCCATTGCCCATCAGGTGTTCGGCGCGATCGGGTTCACCGACGAGCACAAGCTGCATTATTTCACGCGGCGGCTGTGGAGCTGGCGCGCGGAGTTCGGGACGGCGGCCTGGTGGTCGCAGATACTCGGCAACCGCGTTGCGGCGGCGGGGGCGGATGCGTTCTGGCCGATGGTGACGGAGGCGGGGTAGGCCCCTCATGGTTCGCTGTCGCGAACCTGCCCTCCCCATCGCAAAAGGGCGATGGAGAGGGAAGTGTTGTGGCGTTCGACGTTAGTCGGCTGCGTGGCGGAAAGAACGCAGATAGGTGCCGACCGTCCATGCGCCGTCCTTCTTGACCAGTGTCAGCGCGTCACCCCAAGTGTTGTAGGCGTCGTGGGTTTCGGTCGAGGCGAGAATGGTTTCGCCGCGCACATACCAGGTGCCGTCTTCGTTCTTGTAGTTCTCATAGACGATGAAGCGGCCATTTCCGTTCACAGCACGCAGCGCTGCGAATTCGGTTTCCACGTCGGCGAGGAAATCGGCGCGCGACTGTTCGACGCGCGAGAGTTCGTCGCCGTCACCGTCGAGGCCGAGTTCGACCTGGATGATCTTGACGTCGTCCGGCAACATGGCCGCGATGGCGGCGCTGTCGAGAGTCGCCAAGGCGGCGTTCAGCGTATCGACGGTGGCCTGGGCCTCGTCGGCCGGCGGCGTGTAGCCGGGGGCGGCGACGGTGCGCACGTCGCTGGTCACCTGCATCGGGCCGTCGATCATGTCGAAGATGATGATCTGGACTTTGGACGTTGACGATGGGGCGCCGTTGGCGGTGATGACCAGATCAGCCGTCACGAGCGTGCGTGCGGGGCCGTCGTAAAGCACCTTGACGTTCGACCACGCTTCCGCCGCGCCGCCCGCTTTCATCTGGGTGAACATCTCGGGCAGAATGGCTTTGTACTGCTCGGCCGTGAAGCTCTTGAGCTCGGGTTCGCCAGCGCTCAGCATCGTGCGATCGACGACAGCGTCGTCCATGTAGAGGCTGGCGATGGCCGGATCCCATGCGCTTTCGAGCGCGATGAACTGATCGAACAGCTTGGTTGCGTTCTCGATCTGAATAGCCGGGGTCGCTGAGGTCGCATCGGGAGCGCCGTCCTGCGCGAGAGCAGGCGAGGCAAGTGCCAGCACGCCGGCGAGTACGGCGGCGAAGCGGGTGGTCTGCATGAAAAGTGTCCTTGTGGGCGATCATTGAAGATGGGCGGTTGGTGCCCGATTGCGTGGCGACATGCAATTGACGCGGCGGGGCATAAAAGAAATGGGCGGAACGTGTGTCGCGCACGTTCCGCCCATCCTTTGTCAGCTGCCCTTACAGGCGGCTGGTGTTAACGCCAGTGGCGATGGTTATCGCGGCGGTCGTCGTGGCGGTCGTTATCGCGGCGGGTGTACTGCACGTCGATAATCCGGCCCGTATAGGCGTCGGCAGTCACCCGCACGTCGCGGCCGCGGCGGTCTTCAGCGCGGGCGACGTAGACGTCGCCGCGGCGGTCGAGGCGCGAAACCTCGCGGTAGCTCTGTTGAATGTAGCGACGGACCACTTTCGGGGGCAGGACCCGCTGGCGATGGCCGTAACCATAGCTGCTGCCGTAGCCGTAGCCCGAATTGTGGTAACCCGAACCGATCGTGATGCTCCACGACGAGGTGTCGCGGGCCTGGGCCGTGCCGGTGGCGGCCATAAGGGGAATCGCCACAGCAAGAGCCGCTGCAAGCTTTGTGATGATACGCATGTGATGTTCTCCTTTACATCGGCGTGGACGCCAGCTGGCTATCCAACGGATGCGACTATGGAGCCGGCCGCCTGAACGCCGGCGGAACAGAGCATTCATTGCGGGTTCACGCCCGGTGACGTATTCGAGAGGTTATGAAACCGGCCCGGAAATTCGTAGCTTTCCTGCTTGTTCTGGCGTTTTGCGCCGGGGCGCAGGCGGCTGTGCCGGATCTGGCGCCCCCCTCCTACAATCGGATCCCCGAGATCACGCAGGATGTGACCCCGCGCGAGCCGCTTTTCCAGGTGGCGCAGGATTTCGTGCCGCTGGAGCTCATCCTCCAGGCCTTGCGCGATCAGTATGGCGGGCACCAGCTAAGTGTTGGCGGTCCGAACTTCGAGGATGGGAGTTACGTCTACAGGATCAAGTGGCTGACTGAGGACGGCGCTGTGCTGTATGTCACCGCCGATGCCGAAAGCGGCGAAGTGTTGTCGCTGGAAGGGGAGTAGGATGCGCCTGCTGGTTGTCGAGGACGATCCGGATCTGAACCGGCTTTTGACCAACGCCCTCAAAGAGGGCGGGTACGTGGTCGATTCGGCGAAGGATGGCGAGGAAGGCCACTTCCTCGGCGAGACCGAACCCTATGACGCGGTGATCCTCGATCTCGGCCTGCCGGAAATGGACGGCGTCACCGTGCTGCAGAAATGGCGCAAGGGCGGCCGGACGATGCCGGTGCTGATCCTCACGGCACGCGATCGCTGGTCGGACAAGGTGGCGGGCTTCGATGCCGGGGCTGACGATTATGTGACCAAGCCCTTCTACACCGAGGAAGTGCTGGCCCGGGTGCGCGCCTTGCTGCGCCGGGCGGCGGGACATGCCTCGAGCGAGCTTGAGTGCGGTCCGGTGCGGATCGATACGCGCGCCGCCAAGGTGACGGCGAACGGCGCAGTGGTGAAGCTGACCTCGCTGGAATACCGGCTGCTTTCCTATCTGATGCACCATCAGGGCAAGGTCGTGTCGCGGACCGAACTGGTCGAGCATCTCTACGATCAGGATTTCGATCGCGACAGTAACACCATCGAGGTGTTCGTCGGGCGCATCCGCAAGAAGCTGGGCGTCAATGTGATCGAGACGATGCGCGGCCTCGGTTATCGCCTGAGCCCGCCGGACGCCACGCCGGGCGATGCGGCAGCCTAGCTCGCTCGCCTTTCGGCTGATATTCGCTGCGGCGCTAGTCAGCCTCGCCGGCCTCATCGCAGGCGGTCTGCTGCTCTCCAATGTTTTTCGTGCCTCGGTCGAGCGTCAACTCGACGACCGGCTGGTCGCCGATATGGAAAACCTCATCGCGGCCTCCGAGCCGGCGCCCAACGGCGCGCTGATGATGATGAACACCATCGCCGACCAGCGCTACGACACGGCGTTTTCAGGCTGGTACTGGCAGGTGACGCCAGAGAACGAGGGAAGCGCGGGCGAGGAAAGCGGCCGCCTGACCTCGCGCTCGCTGTGGGACAAGGCGCTTGAGACGCCGGGAGATGCGACGGGCGGCGCCCTGGCGCGCGGTTATGCGCATGGGCCGGAAAGCCAGGAGCTGCGCTATGTCGTGCGACGCATCTCGTTCCCCGACATGGCGGCGCTGGCCAATGGCAAGGCGGATGCGCGGCCCAAGACCTATCTGTTTGCCGTCGCCGCCGACCGCTCCAAGGGCGAGGCGGAGGCGGCGAATTTCGATACGACGCTGCTGTGGTCGCTGGGCGCGCTGGGCCTGTTTTTGACCATCGCGACGCTGCTTCAGGTGCGGGTGGGTTTGCGGCCTCTCGCCGTGGTTCGTGATCGCCTGCAGGCGATCCGTACCGGCAAGGCGCAGCGGCTGGAGGGGCGCTTCCCGCGCGAGATTGCGCCGCTCGCCGATGAGGTGAACCAGTTGCTCAGCCATAGCGCCGAGGTGGTGCAGCGGGCGCGCACCCATGTCGGCAATCTGGCGCATGGGTTGAAGACGCCGTTGAGCGTGCTGACCAATGAGGCTGTGCTGGCGAAGGGTGCATTGTCGGACACAGTGATGAAGCAGACCGCTGTGATGCGCCGCCAGGTGGATCACTATCTGGCGCGCGCCCGGGCAGCGGCTTCGGCGGATGTCATCGGCGTACGCACCGATGTGGCGCCGGTGATCGCCGATCTCGCGCGCACGCTGGAAAAGATTTATGGCCGCAAGGGCGTGGAGTTCGAGACGGAAATCCCGATGAACCTCGCTTTCAAGGGCGAGAAGCAGGATTTCGAAGAGGTCATCGGCAACCTGATGGACAATGCCGGCAAATGGGCCGCGACGCTGGTGCGGGTGACGGCCAAAGGCGCGGCGGGGAAGCTGGTCGTTTCGATCGAGGATGACGGGCCGGGCCTTAACGAGGACGAGCAGGTCCGCGTGCTGGAGAAACGCGAGCGGCTGGACGAGACGATGCCTGGATCGGGGCTCGGCCTTGGCATCGTGCGCGATATCGCCGACCTCTACGGCGGACGGCTGGACCTTGCCCGCTCGGAGCTGGGCGGGCTGACGGCGGCGCTGACGCTGCCGTTGGCCTAGGTCGCTTAGGGTTCCTTAACCGTAAAAATCGCAATCTGATCCTTGGTTAAGCCGCGCGGGCGGTCGGTTCCGCGTGTCATGGGGGCCGTCGTGGAGATCGAAGCCGGGCGTCTGCAGCGCCTGAGCGGATTTCTTGAAAGCGTGACGCCGATACTGGCCTTGCAGCTGGCGCGGGCGGTGGAGATCGACCGTTTGCGCGGCGGTCCGTTGCCGCATGACCGGATCCTGGAGGCCCTGCGCCCCAGGCTGCGTGAGGCATCCCAGCGACTGGACCGCACATTTACGCCGCGGCGGCTGGTGTGTTCGGCATTCGAAGACCTTCTGGTCGACAGTCGCCTGCGCAAGCAGCGTGGCCGCATTGTTCGGTCCAGCATCGCGCCGGTCTGGGCCTGGCTGACACGCGATTTGGCACCGGCGGAGACCGAACCGGCGCTGGATGCTATCCGCGAGAAGCTGATGAATGGCGGGCCGGATTTCGCAGGCGCCGAGATCGACGCGTTCCAGCGCACCGCTGCGGAAGCGATCCTCAAAGCCATTCCGGCATTCGACACGCGCGATCTGCGGGCCGCCGATGCCGTGCGCGCGCTGGGGCCGGATGTCGCCGCCGACGCCTATGACATGGCGCGGATGATGGAGATGGCGGGCGAGGTGCGGGCGTTGCAGCGCATGCTGCCGCGCCCGATGCACGCGATTTCGGATGATGACATCGCCCGCATTCGAGCGGTGTTCGAGCGGCTGACGCAGAGTCACCCGGACGGCGCGAGTTACATCCCCTTCTTCGTGCTGGCCCGCCTCGACAAGCCATGGGAGGCGCTTCGCCTCGCCGGCGCGCTTTCGCGCAAGCTGGACGATGTGGTGCTGAGCCGCACCGATGTCGGGGCAATCGGCGAGACGCTGCTGTCCGACCTTGAAGACTGCGTCGAGCGGCTGTCGAAGGTGAGGAAAGACGAGTTGAACGCGGCTTACGCCCTGGCGCAGGTGTCGAGCTTTGCCAATATCTCGACCGGCATCGTGCGCGAATTGGGGATCAAGCGCGACGGCGTGTGGGGCAGGCGGCTGATGCAGGTGCGCGGCGGCATGTCGGATCAGATGGAACGGCTGATCGGCCGCGCGCCGAAGGACATCGCAGTGACGCTGCCGACGGCGCGGCGTGGCGGGTTCGGGCTGTCGGCCAAGCGCCGGATGCCGGACCTGATGCGCACGCTCGATCCAGTAAAGGCGGCCAAGGCGATCGAGATGGCGAAGCTGATCGCCGGATCGCGCCCTCACGGAACGGCAGGCGCATTTGCGGGCCTGTTGAAACAGGTGGACGCACAGGTGAGCAAGAGCCTGCGGAGCTACACGCACGATCTTGCCGACGAAGTGCATGGCCTGCCGGCCCATGGTCAGGCCTCGGCGGCGAAATTCGTCGATCAGGCGGTGGCGCTGACGGCCGTTCTGGACGGCAACGCGGAGGCCGACACGCTGCGCCGACGGGTGCAGGCTGCGTTGATACTGGCGGAACCGCCCGGCGAG
>Ga0105049_10010062_pt1 | contig 10860 bp, 7 predicted proteins | sample MAT06_FD_78087 | JGI IMG/M metagenome (GOLD analysis project Ga0105049, IMG submission 78087) | Freshwater microbial communities from Lake Fryxell liftoff mats and glacier meltwater in Antarctica - MAT-06 | ecosystem: Environmental > Aquatic > Freshwater > Ice > Liftoff microbial mat | place... | reverse complement strand
GGGCGGTTTTCGGCCTTCAGTTGTTCGATGGTTGAAAGGTCGCGGGCCTGAGCTTTGCGAAATGCAAGCTCCAAACCTTGGACATACTCCAGTTTCTTTTTTGATTTGCCTTTAAGTTTGCGGACACAAAGGTCAATAGCATTATCGTAGTCACCGCTTTCGACATACTTTTGAGCGGAGCGGCAAGCGGACATCAAAAATGCCAATAAAAAAAGCGGGATAAGGATTCGGACTGTGGTATTCATAATTTTTCGTTTTGACTGTTTTCTAAATCTTGTTGCAAGGTGGGGGGCCCATTCACTCCAAGGTTCTTAAATCCTGTTATGACTTTCAGAATATTTGTTAAATTCTTAAACGGTTGCCGAATAAGTTTGAATAGAATTTAAATCTGAGATCAAATGGTCAACTTTACCAACCAATATTAAAGCGTTTGCTTGTGAAAAAAAATTACTGTCTCCTCTCCGCATGGCTGTTTGCAGCAACCCTATTTGCCCAGTCAAGCGCATTGATGGATTCATTGGAGCGTGAGCTGAGCTTGCCACATCCCGACTCCATACAAGTAAGCATCCTGAACAAGCTGGCCGCCCAGTATACACGTTTCAACATGACAAAGGCACAAGAAAAACTTGTGCTTTCGGCTGCATTGACCGAAAAATATTCTTCAAGTTGGTCAGACGAAGCCTCGTTTTTGCGTCACAGGGCCTATACGCAATTGACTTATGGCAACATGCTCTACCGGCAAGGGAAGAATGCCGAATGCCTCCCGTTTTATTTTGAATCGCTGAAAAACTATGAACAAGTAAATGACCCTCTCGGTCAAGGCAAGGCATTTACGGGTTTGGGAGGTGCCTTTTATGCTTTTAAGGACCTTGAAAATGCCCTTCAAAATTATCGAAAAGCCGAATCCATCTTTGACAAACTGAAATATTTAAACGGTCTTTTGGCCGTAAAAGCCAATATCGCAGCCATATTGGGCGACTTAAATAAACAAGAGGAAGCATGCAATGAGAACAGGAGTGTGGGCGAAATTGCTGAAAAATATGAATTGTGGGAAGTTGCCGCCGCCGCTTGGCAAAATGCGATGAACTACCCGCTCAATACGGGCAATCTTGACCAAGCTAGCAGTTACGCGAACAGGGCATTGAAGGCACTTGAAAAGACCAATGATCGCAACAGTCGTGCACTCCTGCTGGCAAAATTGACAAGCCTTCATTATCAGAAGAATGACTTTGCACAAATGCGAAAATTGTCGCAGCAAACGCTGGATATCGGCAAGCAGCTCGACAACCAATTGTTGATCCGTACAGGTTATACCAACCTGGCCTCTGGTTATTTGGAGGAAGCCAAAGTGACAAAAGATGCTGTGTTGAAAGACAGTTTTTATTTGAAATCCGTAGAACTCATCTTGCTGGAAAAGACCTACGCCGATACAATTTTTACCTCTGAAAAAAGCCGTTCGGTGGCAGAATTGCAGGTAAAATATGAAACAGAAAAAAAAGAGCGGGAAATCAGCCAACTCAATACCGAAGCTAAAAACCGAAAAATTGAAGCCCTGCAACGCGAAATAGAACTGCGTCAGGAAAAGATAAAAGCCGAACGGGCACAAGAACAGGCTGTTCTGTTGGAAAAGACCAATGAAAACATCAACCTTGACCTTGAGGTAAAAGAAGCCCGGTTACAAGAACAAAACGCCTTGGCCGAACAAAGTCGAATAGATATTGAACTGCTGCAAGTAAAAACGGCCCAACAGGCTGCTGAAGCTCGAAGTGAACAGCAATTGCGTTATGGCTTGCTTCTGGGGTTGTTGGCCTTGATTCTCATTAGTATTTTATTGTACCGAAACATTCGGCACCGCATCCTTGCCCAACGGAAAATAGAACAACAGAGGGCCGAGATTGCTGCCAAAAATGCCAGCTTGGAGGCGGCAAACAATTACAAAAGCATTTTTCTCTCCAACATGAGCCACGAAATCCGAACGCCGCTGAACAGTATCATCGGCATGTCAGATTTGCTTCATGATACCGACCTTACGCCCCGGCAGCGGGAATTTTCTTCCATAGTCCGACATGCTTCGGAAAACTTGTTGGCGATCATCAATGAAATTTTAGATTTTTCAAAAATCGAAGCAGGTAAAATGGATCTCCATCCACAAGCTTTCGATTTACACAAACTATTGAAGCGACAAGTGCAGCTATTGAACCTCCAGGCCGAACAGAAGCAGATTGAACTCGCACTAAAACTCGATTCCGATCTGCCCCAATACATCGTTGCCGACCCAACCCGACTGAGCCAAATTTTGCTAAATTTGCTCAGCAATGCTGTAAAATTCACCGAAAAAGGCAACGTAACCCTCACTGCTAAGGTAAAAGAAAAATCGTCTGACGAGCGGCTAACCCTGCAGTTGTCGGTGCGCGATACGGGCATAGGCATTACACCCGAACAGTTGGCACTTGTTTTTGAACCATTCGTGCAGGCTGGCGACGAGACACACCTGAGGCACAGTGGTACGGGTTTGGGACTTGCCATCGCCAAACAACTCGTGGAATTGCAAGGTGGAAAAATTAACGCGAGCTCTGTGTTGGGTCAGGGTTCCGTATTTACCTTCTCGCTCCCGGCTCAAGTGACCAATGCCATAAAAAACAAGGATATAGTACAAACAGGGACTCGCCTGGTGGGATTAGACATCCTTTTGGTGGAAGACAATCAATTCAATCAACTGCTGGCCACCGAACTGTTGCATAAATTGATTGATGCCCCCAACATCCGAATTGCTTCCAATGGCCAGGAAGCAGTCAAAGCCGCTGCCGTGGAGACTTTTGACCTAATTTTAATGGATGTTAAGATGCCCGTGATGGATGGTTTTGCAGCCACAACGGCCATTCGAGAAACAGGAAACCGAATTCCGATCATCGCCTTGACAGCCAATGCTACCTCTGAAGAACGCGAAAAATGTCTTGCCAGTGGCATGGACGACTATGTTTCTAAACCCATCTCAATCAACCAGTTGGAAGAAAAAATCAGGGCTTGGGCTGGATAGGATACCAATGGGCCACGGAGGTCGCGGATGGGCCACGGATTTTCACGGATTTTTCCTAATTGTGCAAAAATCCGTGTCTCATCTGCGACCTCCGTGGCCCATCACTATTAGCACATCAACATGGAAAAAATCAAAAAATCCGTGTCTCATCTGCGACCTCCGTGGCCCATCACTATTAGCACATCAACATGGAAAAAATCAAAGAATCCGTGTCTCATCTGCGTCATCCGTGGCCCATCACTATTAGCACATCAACATGGAAAAAATCACAGAATCCGCTTCCAAGTACCGCCATTTGGAAAAAATGAGCGTCCGGGAATTGCTCGTCAACATCAATGCAGAAGATCAAACGGTGCCATTGGCCGTTGAAAAAGCCATTCCCCAAATCGAAGCGCTGGTACAATCCATCGTGCCTAAAATGCGCGAAGGCGGACGGCTTTTTTATATCGGAGCAGGCACCAGTGGTCGGCTTGGCGTGGTGGATGCTTCGGAAATACCGCCCACGTTTGGTGCGCCCCCGGAATGGGTCATCGGTATTATCGCAGGTGGAGATCGAGCCATTCGCCACCCCGTGGAAAGCGCCGAAGACAGCGAAACACAAGCCTGGTCTGACCTAAAAGTTTGGCAAATAGACACGCTCGATACGGTAATTGGGATCGCGGCTTCGGGAACGACTCCTTATGTGGTAGAAGGTCTTCGCACTTGCCGCGAGCATGGGATTACTACCGGATGTATCACTTGTAACCCTGGCGCGCCCTTACTGGCCGTAGCAGATTTTCCGATCCTTGCGGTGGTAGGGCCAGAATTTCTCACGGGGAGTAGCCGCATGAAAGCGGGCACCGCACAAAAACTGATTTTGAACATGATTTCCACCGCAGTTATGATCCAACTAGGTCGCGTCCAGGACAATAAAATGGTAGATATGCAACTGAGCAACAACAAATTAGTGGATCGCGGCGTAAAAATGGTGATGCAGGCTACCGGGGTAGAATATGAGGAAGCCAGGCATTTGTTGCTGCGCTTTGGGAGTGTTCGGGGGGCCTTGCGGGCCTTGGGTGGTGGCTGAGCTATCGGTTTTTTAGCAAACCCCGCAATTGCCCAAAAACGCGGTCAAGAACCCGGCGGTCAAAACCGATACGCTATCTGAGCGGCTATCATCAAATTGTTCAAACCCGCCTGATAGCTTCCATTTGTAGCCAAGGTATTGGTGCCAGGCACATAGCGCGTCCAGGAGCCTTGGATAAACGTAGGTGAAACGTAGTAGAAAAGATCGGCTCCGATGGCCAACCGGGGAATGCTTGGGAATATAAATTGCCATCCCAATCCGAGGCGACCCACGGGTATGAACCGTCGGGTAACGCGGTGTTCCACTACTCCGCCGGCTTCCCAGTCAAGTTCATTCGTTTGTGCATCCACACTGAGCAATTCGATTCCTTGCGCGGTTTCATTCCTGTCATGGGTATAGGCACCAAAAACGCCTGCACTTAACCGAAAAATGGTCCATTTCTTTTCTAATAAGCGGTACTGGGCACCGCCGCCGACCATCACTTGCAAGGCTTCGAAGTCACTGGTTTGACCTTCAATAGCGGCGGTTGAGGCCGGCAATGGTTGTGGTGGCGTGATGGTGGTCTGGCTTGTGATATAGTGCAGCGAACCCTGTGCGCTTAAAAAATAATGCCAGCGCTTATTCAATGGTTGGGTAATGTCTATACCCATCAAAAAGGGCGTTTGTTTGAACACTTGCCGAATACCGGGAGCATGGTTTGCAGTGGTGTTTCCCTGCGAACTGTATAAAGGCCACAGATTCACGTAGGCGCTTATGCTTCGCGGGTAATTCTGTTCCTGTGCAGCGAGTAAAGCGGTGCATAGAAATGCGATGGATAAGCATATTGATTTCATAGTAACAAAGTTTACCGGGCAATTATGGACGGGATATTGTAATTTTTCTTACAACAACGGGTGAGTTGGTTAAGCCGTTTCTAGTGATATGGGCGAAATAAATACCCGAAATCCAATTGTCGGTATGTATTACTTGCAGGTTGTTGTAGTTGGGGTTGGAATACAATAAACATCCGAACGAATCATGAATTTGAACAGAGTACATTACCTCATTCGAAGCTTCTATTTGGAAAAATTGATGGGCGGGGTTAGGATAAATCTTTATTTCGTCTGGTTTAGGCAGGTCGTTATTTTTAGTGATAGCAATCGAATTAATGACAATTGTATCCGAACAGTTGCCGTTGTAACAGCCGTTTTCGTCTATACTCAACACCCATACTGCTGATATCCCATAAGGAGGAGGGGCCAAATCTACTTCTTTGAAGCCAGAACCGCTGATAAGAATGTTCCCGGATGGTGTTATAGAACAGCCTTCCGAAAATCCCAAGGGAAATGAAAGCCCTAAAGTTTCTTCTCTGTATATTTTTCTCCAAATGAGATCTCCATTCACATCATAACGTTCGACAAAATTATGCCCCCCATCATTGGCAAAAGGGTGAAACTGAATGCCAATAAGATAATAATCTTTACTATTAGGGTGGGGTAAAATTTGTGATACTTGTAGAATAGAAGTATCCGCAGCAGTGCTGTACTCGGTACAATTGTTTATCAGAACAGCTCCTAATGGATCAAAAGTTTGATGACAGGATTGTACGGAGGATAAATCATTTGCTATAAGTGTTTCGTTGACCTGGGTTTTTTCAGCCAGAGGGAGCATCTTCCAAAAAGATGAAGAAGCAAAGGTTTTATGCCATAATATCTGGCCATCCGGGGTGCAGCGCAGCAGCATTCTAGCATTTGAGAAGCTATTGAAATCAATATAATATAAAGCTATAGTGAGATGATTTTCGTCTAAAACCGCATCTATGACACTATATTCACGATCGTTTGACACCTCAGGAATTTCAATGATAATACTATCTATTAGCTGACCATTTCGAGACAATTCATAGCCCATAATTTGTTGCGTGTTATCGTCATATTGTATCCCCAGCACATAAAAATTATTGGAATTGGGTATTTTTACCAATTGGTCGCCCACAAAATAACTACTGTTAGAAGCAGGAGTATATTCCCACTGTTGCACTCCTGAGTCATTCCATGAAAAAACCGTACCGCGCTGGGCAAAATCGTCGTCACGAAATAATGCGGCACCAAATATCATGCTATCCAATAACAATACCGGACTAGAAGCAAAAACCTGATAAAATGGTTCGGCTGCGATGACAGACTTATTTATGTGTCGACTCCAATTGATACTCCCGTCTTTTTCAATCTTGGATATTGATATGCCCGGTTCAAAAACATTGAACGGGTCATTCTTCCCGTAGCCGAATACATTCCGGTAATTATACAAAGCCCCGTCGTGTTCGGCCCAGTAAGAACTTTGCAGGTTCAGTGTGTCTGCAAGGGGATAAACATACGAAAAGTTTTGAGCATGCGCAAGCATTTGATGGCACACCAAAACTAGGAACACGGAGCATACTTTCATGACGTTTGTTTTTATCAAATTAACGTTAATTTTAGATGCGCAGGAAGTCAGAAATTGTTGTTCGAGAAATCCCAAATTCTCTGTGTTCTTATCCACCTATCCAAAATCAAGTCGAATTTCTATTGGGTTATTGTACTTGTACTTCTAAAAAAATCGAGTTTAAAGAATCGCCAAGCATCCCTCAATGTAATCGAAATCCATTTTTTTCGTGTTATGTTCAATAATGTGCCTCCTTGTTTGCGGGTTTGCCTTGAGACTTCAGCAAGCCATCTTCGGCAAAAACTAAGAGCCACTTCAAAAAGATTTCCGTCACATTAAGGGCTGCTCGACGACTTCTACATAGTCTTAGAAACTGACTTTAAAAACCATCAGCTTCCAGGGAAAAGTAACCACGAAGATATTCGATTGCTCCAACCTGACAAAGAGTTAGTGAATGGAACAAAGAGTTTTCGCTGCCCCTGACCTAATCTAACAGTTGTAGCACGGGGTCTCCAACTTTGCCAAGGTAATTTGACAAAAAGTATATTTGGATAAGGTCGTAGCGTGATTGACCAAGTCCCCCCATTACTCAACCTCTCTGGCTCCCACGCTTCAGAGTTGTCTTCGAGAAACCATGCAAATGGGTTGAAATGTCCCCAAGTCGGAGCAGCTACGACAAAAGCAGGGAAAAAGAAATTTGTATTGTTGCAACCTTGAGATGATGGGTTACAGCTATTGGTAAAAAATCGAGAACCCAAATATTGAAAATCTGGGCCATCGAATTCCTGTTCATACAAATCTTCTGTGTAGTCTGAAAACCAGACGGGCACTGAAGTGGTCCCAGAAATACCTGCACTATCTGCAACGAACCTTAATCTATCTTCATAGTCCAACATTTCTGCTACTCGTATTCCGTTTAGATTACCCCAGCTTACATATTTGCTTCTTGATGAAAAGACTCGTCTTTCCAACGCAAGAATGGGAGTCTCGCTGCTGTTGCTGGATGCTTGGACTACATCGTGGGAGTACCATGTTGTGTCTAAGGAGGCATACTGGCTTAAACTTATCATATTTTCATCAAGGTAATAAGTAGTCACCCATTCTGTATCACTTCTTTGGCCTGTAGTTGTACTGGATGGTATTTGGGCAGGGTTTACCAAATCTTCGGACTTTTGGCATGATTGAATCATAAGACCTACTACTAGTAGCAGTAGAAAGATAAGCTTTGCGCTTGAAGAAATTCTAGTCATTTTAATGGTTTGTTTAAATGTTAAGCCTCACTACTCCAAGTTTTCAGCATTTGCAAATAGTGAAACAAATTTAGAATTGAGTTCTAATTTCCCGGCTCCTACACCCCTCACTCGCGCAAACTGTAAAAGGTCAAGAAGCATTACAAAGGTGTAAGTCCCAACTGCCAGAATTTGGCAGTCCAGAAAAAATATCCAATTTTTATTTGCCGCCCCGGATTGTCAGCAGGGTCTCATGACCAACCAGAATTGAAAACTCGATTTTAACCGGTTCGGAGTAATAATACGTGTCTGCCTGCCTGTCATACGCAATGGGGAAGCCCTGATCGCGGAACTCGCCCATCAGCCGGTAGAGTTTGCGCTCATTGATATCCAGGCGTTCTGCAAGTTGCACCTGAGTCCCGGTGGCTCGGGTGCGGATAAGATGGTCAATTCTTTGTAATAAAAAAAGATCAGCGAAAAGATTCATAAAGTAGTGTTTGGATGATTAAAGTAGGTGATGTGTTCATCGTTTCAACGGCTGCCATTCATTATGACACCAACCAATAAGTTAATGTACAAAGATGATAGCAAATACTTGTGAGATTTCAGCCTTTTTCAGCCCACTTCACACCAGATTCAGCCCTGTTCAGGCCAACCTATCGCATCAAATATCTGTCGCATGTCCGCCGGGCAGATGTAACCTCTTGGGATTTCAATATTTTTCCTTCTCAAAAGTCGCCGTAAAGTCTTGATGTCGATGTTGAGCGCGGCGGCTATTTGTTGCTTTGTGTTGAAGGTTTGTTCTGGGGATTGAAACTTTTTTGATGATTGGTTCATGGTTCAAGGAGGAAAAATCGGTCAAAGAAATAGATATGTAGCATTGTGATAGTCTCACTCAAAGGCAAGTTCTATATCACCATTTTGAACTTTAAAAAAGGAGGGTTGGAAGATTTCCATGGCATCGGCCAGGTCTATTGGGGAGTAGCCACTAATATCGCGCCGTTCGCGCATCTTTTGGCGCAGTTCGTTTTGCAGGGAGTTGTCCATGAGGCGTAGAGTATTGTTTTATACTGTGTTTAAAGTGATTTTGATATTTTGAGTGATTAAAACGCGTTGATTTTTGATTGATTATAGAATATCAATCTTCAAAACCACTTGGCGTTGGCTATAAGAACATTTGAAAAAGGTAGCTTATCTTTCAAAGGTAATAGTATTACAATCAAATATGCAAATTTTTTTTGCTAGAAGGTGTCTTTTATAACTACAGGGCATAAAATTTTAAGTTATGCTATTTTATTCCTTTTAGCTATTAGGAGGGAATGGAAGTGGTTGCACTTTTGGGAGTGTTAATGCGCATGTCACAGTTCCCCGAGAAAGCCTGATTGGAGCTCCGCCGGATTGGGTGATCGGCATTATCGCGGGTGGAGACCGTGCCATTCGCCAACCCATCGAAAACGCGGAAGACAGTGAGACCCAGGCCTGGTCTGACCTAAGTGTCTGGCAAATAGATACGCAGGACACTGTGATAGGTATTGCCGCTTCTGGTACTACGCCGTATGTGGTGGAAGGACTTCCCAGATGTCGTGAAAACGGGATCACTATCGGCTGCATCACCTGCAATCCTGGCGCGCCCCTGCTGGGTCAGGCAGATTTTCCGATCCTTGCGGTGGTAGGGCCAGAATTCCTGACCGGCAGCAGCCGCATGAAAGCAGGCACTGCTCAAAAGCTGATTTTGAACATGATATCCACCTCCGTCATGATTCAATTGGGCCGGGTTCAGGACAACAAAATGGTGGATATGCAATTGAGCAACAACAAATTAGTGGATCGCGGCGTAAAAATGGTGATGCAGGCCACCGGGGTAGAATATGAGGAAGCCAGGCATTTGTTGCTGCGTTTTGGGAGTGTACGGGGGGCGTTGCGGGCGTATGGGGGAGCTTGATACGATAAGATGGGCCACGGATGTCACGGATGAGACACGGATTTTCACAGATGAGGTTATGAAAAATCCGTGTCTCATCCGTGGCCCAAAATACTAGCTTTTAAAATCCAACAAAACCCGTTTCACCGCTTCTTGAAAGGCTGGCTCATCCTCATCGCAGAATTCCACTTCTACGGGTAACACAAAAACAGGCAGTTCATTTTTCCAGAAAAAATCACGGTGAATTTCCAGCCGCATTGCGTCTTTCTCTGTCGTGAGGATGATTTTGTTTCGTCCCGGCAGGCGCTCGAATCGGCGCACCATATCGCGGAGCTCGTCTTCCTTAAAAAAGTGATGGTCTTCAAATTCAAGGGTTTGCGCTGATTTTACAGAAGCGCCGAGGTGTTTCAACAGGTAGTCGGTATTGGCAATGGCACTTACAAGCAATACATCAGTGTCCAGATCTAGTGGCCGGAACAGGTCGGGACGGAGCAAATCATAAGGCGTTCCGTAGCGGTATCGGGAAAAGAAAACGTGTTGACGCGGGAATGGATCTATTTCCTGCACCAGTTTTGCACGCTCCAACGCGGAGAAATCAGGTGGACACTTGGTTACAATGATAATATCCGCACGGCGGTAATTGTAACGGCCTTCGCGTAGTCGGCCCGAAGGAAGTAGCCAATCTCGGGTAAAAGGATGGGCAAACTCGGTCAGCAAAATGTTCAGCCCAGGCGTAACGGCCAGGTGCTGGAATGCATCGTCCAGCAATACGCATTGTGTTTCGGGATTACGTTTTACCAATTCAGGCACCCCAAGGGCTCGACTTTCACTTACGCAGATCGGAACACTTGGAAATTTACGCTTGAATTGCAATGGTTCATCGCCAACCAATTCAGCGGTGTCTATCGTTGTCACAGGACGGTACCCTGAAGTGTTGCGACCATACCCCCGGCTTAGCACCGCCACCTCAAGGAATTGATCCAGCCAGCGGATCAAATATTCGATGTGGGGCGATTTGCCCGCACCCCCCACCGAAAGATTGCCCACTGAAATAACGGGAAGATCAAACCGAACGCTCCGCAAGATACCCACACGATAAAGCAGGTTGCGCAGTCCTACACCCAGCCCGTAAAGCAGTGCCAAGGGGAGGAGCAAAATTCGGATGACGATATCTTCGGACATGGACGGATGACGTTGGATTTTT
>Ga0105049_10010060_pt1 | contig 10861 bp, 6 predicted proteins | sample MAT06_FD_78087 | JGI IMG/M metagenome (GOLD analysis project Ga0105049, IMG submission 78087) | Freshwater microbial communities from Lake Fryxell liftoff mats and glacier meltwater in Antarctica - MAT-06 | ecosystem: Environmental > Aquatic > Freshwater > Ice > Liftoff microbial mat | place... | reverse complement strand
AGATACCCCCTTTTCATCGTTGAGTAAACCAGGGGATGTCTGCAAAAATTGCTTTAATGAAGTTTCTGTGCTTCCTCACAGACAATCTTTGAATGTTGGATAAAACAAAAACCCGTATAATTGCCCATATTTCAAATGATCAATGTATTTTAATAACGACTGGGCAGTTGTGGTTCCTATGGCCAATGAAGAAGAATCTTTTTCAGATTTGACCTCTGTTTTAGATTCAGTCTTAAATCATCTCAAAAGCGGGGCAGTTTATTTGGTTGTTGACAATGCTTCCAAAGACCGAACCCTCGAATTGTGCCAGAATATTTCATCGAAGGACGAGAGATACAAGACCATTTGGGCTCCTCAAAACAGAAATGTGGTTGATGCATATCTTGCTGGCTATAAAGCCGCACTTGAAGGAGGACATGAATTTATAATTGAAATGGATGCCGGACTTTCGCATGATCCAAGAGCCATCCCAATGTTTCTACGGGTGTTAAATGAAGGCAATGAATGTGCTTTCGGCAGCAGGAACATCAACGGTGGTTCGAATGCCGATTCACCCTTTAAACGGAGATTTATCTCCTCATTCGGCACTTTTTTAGCCAATCTGTTTTTGGGAACCCGTATAAAAGATATGACATCCGGATACCAAGGCTTCAGGAGGTATGTTGTGAAGGCGATTGTGGATTATGGACTAAAATCAAAAGCCCATTTTTATCAGACAGAAATCCGCTATTTGTTACGAAACTCCCGGTATATTGAAGTACCGATTCACTACAGGGCACCTTCTCCTTCTGTGTCTGAAAAGGCACTGAAAAACAGCATGGAAGTATTTTGGTACTACATCAAAAAAAGCTGGTTTTCCAATGGAGTTGAAGTGAAATTGCAATTCAGTTACGATGTAAAATCGGAGGTATCTGAGGAGAAAACCGATCTTCCTTAGAATCCCTCCTCATGAAGGCAATACATCCGGAACAGACTGATTTAAAGACGCTTAGTAAAGCCCTGTTCTGGTTCGCCCTCGTCATATTATTTGGAAACCTCCTGCTGGTTGTTTTTGGGTCTATCACAAATTACGACAGCCTCACCTGCCATGTGGCCAGACTTCAGTACTATCTTCAATTTGGCAAAGTCTGGTATTACGGAGCCAATTACTGGGCACAGGATATTCATCCAACCAATCTCACCTACATCCAGATTCTCTTCTATAAAATTTTCGGTGGTTGGGAAAATTCTGTCCTTCTCATTCAATATCTTTCACTCCTTGTTATCTCATTTTTAATCCACCAGATTTCCCTTCAGATATACCCTTCCAAATGGATTGCAAAACTTAGCGCCCTACTCATTTTTCTGTTCGTGAACCCTGTTGTGCAATCGGCTACATCGCAAAACGATCTGTTTCTAACTCTTGTTTTTACCACTCAGATATTCATTTGCGTAAGGCCATTGGCTCTGAATAAGAAGCTCTTTTTTCTGGGGCTTATTTTTATTTTTGGACTTGGAGTAAAGCAAACATTTATTCTTTACCAACCCGCAATTGTTATTATTTTCCTATATTTCAACAAGTTAAATAGCATTCGGATCGGAAAGAATTCAATCGGTCTTTTTCTGATTTTCCTACTCATTTCTCCCTTGATGCTTAGTTACATGTTTTCCAACTTCATCAACCTGGGGAGCATTCATGGATTTAAAGACATCATCAATCACCATTCCATTCTCAACAACGGGTTTGGTTTTGTGTTAAAAGCGGGAATCCGCAACCTGTTCCGGTACTTTTTCGATTTTATCACATTGGATGGATTAAATACCTATCCACCCTTGTCTTTGTACATCGCCAAAGTGAACAACCTGTTCAAATACGAAATGAACCAGGTCTTTTCTCTTTTTCTGGGCGATCTCGAAACCGGACCCGAAATCCGGTTGGGGTTTTATTGTCTAAAGCCGCTTTCGGTCGAAGACAGCAGTTCTTTCTGGGGGCCAATCGGACCTTTACTCGTGATTCCGGCTGTGTTTTTCTTTGCCATCCAATCATTCAAAACCAAATCGTTAGGAATCGAAATCGTGCTATGCATCAGCTTGATTACCTGTGTTCTTGCACAGGCATTTTCGAGTTACTACGATATGTGGAGAGGCAGATATTTTAATGAACTGGTACCGATCACCTGCATTTTCCTTGCCTCTTTTATTGCTCAGAACTGGCATTCCAGAAGGATTCGGACCTACATTGTATTTGTGTTAATCCTTTCTGCATTCGCCACATTTGGAGCTACATATCTTAGAAGAGAGAGAACTATACTTTTTAACCGGATTCCCAATTCGGTTTTTACTCAATCGCGGGATGAGTTGATTACCAGCAACAATCCGGAATATCTGAAGATACTGGCCTTTATGAAAACCCTGAATCCTGCATGTGATTCCATCGGACTCTATACCACCGAAAATATGCCGGAGTATTTGTTGTTCGGAAAAGGAGAGGAACGAAAACTGTTTCCTTTGAACAGTTGTGAGAGAACTTCCCCATGGAAAAACCTGAGAATGGATGCTATTCTGTTTACAGACAATGTTTTACCTACCGATAAAGCCGATATTAAGTTGGGTGTGTTTGGCGTAAACGGCGAAGTACTTTATTATAGAGAGAATGAGATCCGATAGAAAGTTTATCCTTTTAATCATCCTCACTGGATTTGTGTTGAAGGTTTCATCACAAATAAAACCCATTCTTAGTGTGGACGTTATCATGCAGGATCCGAAATGGATGGGTTCACAACCTAGTTCCGTTTCATGGTCTGCCGACGGGAAGTCTGTGTATTTTCAATGGAATCCGGATCGGAACATCAGCGATTCTACATACTCCATTTCTATCAACAAAACGATTCCTATAAAAGCCCCGATAAACGCAGAATTCGAGCAATCCGCATCGAAAGGAAACCGGTATCGAAAGACGAATAAACTCGTATTTTCTCATCAGGGCGATTTGTATCTGAGGGATTTAGCAGGAAATCAGACTAAACGAATTACCAGGACGGCCGAAGTTGAAACCAATCCTATGTTTTTGGTTTCGGGGGATGAAATCGTTTTTCAACGCAATGGTAATCTCTACTTCTGGTCAAAGGAAACGGGTGGAACTCGCCAGATCACCGATTTCAACCCCGGCAAAAGGGGAAGTGGGAATCTGCCCAATCCGGTAAAAAGAGACAGTCTGCAATCGTCAGAAGAACTGAAACTGATGGCAGTTTTACAAAGTCGGAAACTTAAGGAAGATCAAACAGCAGCCGCCAGGCAGAAATTAAAAACGGATACAATTCCTGTGTTTTATGCAGAAGGAAAACAGGTTCAGAACCTCAAACTAAGTCCGGATGGAAGGTTTCTTTCGTATCAACTTTTTGAACCTGCATCGCCTAACAAATCAACGTTGGTTCCGGCTTATGTGAATGAAACCGGGTACACACAAAGCCGGACAGCACGTGAAAATGTTGGAAGTGCACAAGGGAAATTTTCGTTTTACCTCTACGATTTCAAGAAAGGAATTTTTATTCCGTTTTTACCCGATATACTTCCCGGCTACAGCGATCTGCCGGATTTCCGGAAGGACTATCCACTTCAAGTAAAACCAAATCCACGAGGCTTGTTCGTGAATGAGATTTTCTGGAACGAATCCGGGACACGTGCGGTACTGGAAGTTTTATCCCAGGATAACAAAGACCGATGGCTGGTGGATTGGAATTCACAATCCGGCACATTTTCAACCGCTGACCGCCAAAGAGATGAAGCCTGGATCGGGGGTCCACCCTCTGAAAGTAAAATAGAATGGCTGGATGAAAACCGGATTACCTTTCTTTCCGAAGCGAGTGGATATTCCCATTTGTATTCCATTGATCTGGCTACCCGAAAAAAAACAACGCACACAAGCGGATCGTTTGAAATACAATCCTACCAGCTTTCATTGGATAAAAACTGGTTTTATCTGATGAGCAATGCGTCTCATCCCGGTGAACAGCATTGGTACAGACTTTCTAAAAGAGAAGGAAGCCAAATGGAAAAGATAACCTCTCTCACGGGAGGTTATGATATTGAAATGTCGTTTGATAATGCCTGGATTGCGTACCGGTATTCATCCTCCAACAAACCCTGGGAATTGTACATTCAGGAAAACAAGCCAGGAGGCAAACCGATTCAGATTACGAATGCAGGCAGATCGCCGGAATTTTCTGCCTATCCATGGCGGGATCCGGAACTGATCACCTTTTCAGCTTCCGATGGTGCGATGGTGCATGCCCGACTGTACAAACCGGAAGTCGATCTCAGGAATGGTGCTGCGGTGGTTTTTGTGCACGGGGCCGGCTATCTTCAGAATGCGCACCGACGTTGGAGTCAGTATTTCAGGGAATATATGTTCCACAATCTGCTGGCCGATGAAGGCTACACGGTGATTGATGTGGATTACCGGGGAAGTTCCGGTTATGGAAGAAATTGGAGAACCGGTATTTACAGGTACATGGGTGGCCGGGATTTGGAAGATCAGGTCGATGCGGTGAAGTATCTGGTTCAAAATCATCAGATTGATGCCGGCAAACTGGGGATTTACGGAGGAAGTTATGGCGGATTTATTACACTGATGGCCTTATTTACCAAACCGGGCATGTTTAAAGCCGGTGCTGCCTTACGTTCGGTTACAGACTGGGCGCATTACAACCATGGGTATACGAGCAATATTCTGAACGAACCCCAAACCGACAGTCTTGCATATCGCCGTTCATCGCCCATTTATTTTGCCGAAGGGCTGCAGGACCGTTTGCTGATGTGCCACGGAATGATGGATATGAATGTTCATTTTCAGGATGTGGTGCGGCTATCTCAACGTTTGATTGAATTGAGAAAAGAAAACTGGGAACTGGCGGTTTACCCGGTGGAAGATCATGGATTTGTAGAGCCATCCAGTTGGGCAGATGAGTACAAGCGAATCCTGAAATTGTTCAGGGAAGAACTGGGAAACAGGAAATGAAAAAGTAAAAGTTTTGAGCAAAGTCTCTTTGAAGCTGGAAGCATCATTCAGGTTAATTGGCAATTCCTGTAACACGATGAAGCCACAAAAAAATCTCTGACAAGTTTGAAAAAAAATGAATCTTGCATCCATCTTTATCAAAATCAAAAAAATGAAAAAAGCGTTAATCTTTTTATTTCTGGGGTCTTCACTCATTTTCACATCCTGTAAAAAAGACGATGATCCATCTAAAAAAGAAATGGTTGTGGGTAAGAATTGGGTAGTGACTGCATTTACTGTTGATCCTTCTTTCCCTGTAGTAGGCACCAATCTTTACAATCAAATCCCAGCCTGCACCAAAGACGACATCACAAAATTTGCTGCAGATGGTAAAGCAACTTTTGATGAAGGAGCAAGTAAATGCAGTGTCACAGATCCACAAACAACCACGGGTTCGTGGGCATTTAACACCACCGAAACGGTGCTTTCAGTGACCTATGCAAATGGTACAACAACATCATTAACAATAAAGACTCTGACATCCAGCAAGATGAGTGGTACCTATCAGGAAGTGAATGGAGGAGTGACCTATACCTACGAACTTACGTTGGAAGCTAAGTAGTTTCGCCTGACACTAATAAAAAAGCCATCCGGTTTGGGTGGCTTTTTTGTTTTCTATCGGGTTAGTGTTCCTCTGCTTTTCACTTGAAACATCATTTCTTAACCAATCTCTGCACGGATACACCTTCCCTGGTTTGAACTTTGATCCAGTACAATCCGGTTTTCAAATCCCTAATTTCAATCCGGTTTTCAGAATCGGTGGCTAACGTATTCTCTTTTCCCAAAGCATCTACTAACCAGACCGAGAGGATTTCTCCTTTAACAGAAAGCGAAACCATTTCTTCCGCAGGATTGGGGTAGAGTGAAAACGAAGGGGAAGAAACAATGGTTTTGTGGATTGGGGTCACTCCTCCTGTGGATGTGTGGAGGATGGTGCCACCATATCCAACAGCCCAGCCATTTTGTGGATCTGTGAAAATGATAGAATGGAGGTTTCTTGCCACACCTGATCTTTGATTTAGCCATGAAACACCTCCATCGGTGGTTTTAAAAATACGGCCGTACTCTACTGTTGCCCATCCGTTTTCAGTATCCTCAAAGTGAACCGATAATATTTTATCCTGAGTTCCGCTTGTTTGATTGGTCCATGTGATGCCCCCGTCGGTGGTTGTAAGAATAACCCCTCCCTGACCACCTATCCAGCCTACCTGATCATTTATAAAATGGACTGTGTATAATTCATAGATGGTTCCACTCACTCTACTTTCCCAGTTCGCTCCTCCATTCGTGGTTTTTAAAATAGTTCCTGATCCACCTACTGCCCATCCATTCTGCGGGTCTGTAAAATAAATTTGATTGAGCCACTTTGAAGTAAAACTATTTTGTTGCTCCCATAATACTCCTCCATTACTCGTGTGTAAAATGACGCCAAATGTGGCTACAGCCCAGCCATTTTGAGAATCTGAGAAGAAAATTGATTTTATGATATTCTGGGTTTCACTGGTCTGGTTATGCCAGGAAACCCCACCGTTGGTTGTATGAAGAATAATTCCATCAATACCCGATGCCCATGCATTTGAATTGTCCAGTGCAAAGATTGATGTTAACTGTTTGTTTGTTCCGGAATTTTGGATTTCCCATCTGTTACCTGCGTTTGTGGTCTTTAACAATAAACCACCGTTGCCCGCAACCCAACCAACCTGAGTGCTGTTAAAATGAACACTGTAAAGTTCCTCCATGCTGCCACTTCGCTGAAAATCCCAGTTCGCACCTGAGTTGGTTGTTTTAATAATGGTACCATAAGTTCCAACAGCGTATCCGTTTTGAGGATCTGTAAACTGAACTGAAGTCAAGGAATTTTCACCACCACTTGTTTGAGCCTGCCAGATGGTTCCCCCGTTGGTTGTTTTTAGGATTTTGCCTCCTTCTCCAACTGCCCAGCCGGTTTGATCGTCAACAAAATTAATTTGTGAAAGATAAATATTTATCGGCTGTTTCTGCCAGATACTCCCACCATTTGTGGTTCTCAGAATGGCGGAATTGTTTTGGGAACTACTCACAGCCCAGCCAATCTGGGGCGTTTTAAAATACACGCAGTTAATATTATCGCCTCCATTGCTGTTTTGGTTTTGCCAGAAACCACCACCATTGTTTGTTTTCAAAATTGTTCCATACATTCCTACTGCCCATCCTGTTTGTGAATTGATAAAATGCACGGAATTAAGTATTGATGATGTTCCACTGGTTTGTACTTGCCAGTTAATTCCTCCATTTGTGGAGTGAAGAATTACACCTCCAAGACCTACTGCCCATCCGGTTTCCGGAGAAATAAAATGAACAGAAAGTAAATGATTCAATGTCCCTGAACTGTGGGAACTCCAGGTAATCCCACCATCTACTGTTTTACACACGATCCCGTTATGGCCAACAGCCCAACCCGTTTGGTTATCTATAAATGAGAGCGAATAGAGATTATTTTCAGAATCATTTCGTTGGGTTCGCCAGGTAACCCCGCCATCGCTTGTTTTGATGATTGTACCGACTATTCCAACAGCAATGGCATTTTGGGCATCAAAAACGTGAATGTCGTACAAACTATTACCAATAGGCAATGGATTCTGCCATTCCCAGCCATTGCCCTGGCCGGATAATTTAGAAGAAATAAGAAATAAGAAGAGGATCAGAAAATTTTTCATTGTAGGGGTTCTTTTGATTTAAGTCAGCAAGTTAAGTGAAAAATATAATGTGAAGAATGAAACGTTTAGACATGAATAATAGATCGTTCGTATTTGCCAATACGAATTGTGTGAAAGTTAAACAATTTCGTTTGTCTGGTTGGCCAAAGCGAATGCTTATCCTCGACCGAAAGATAAACAGCAAGACAACTTTTGCGGCCCGGATGGCAGCGGTAGCCCACAGGGAGGAACGACCGAGGACTACAAGCGTACAGCCGGAAGAGCCGCCCAAATGGAGTTAAAAGAGAAAAATTAAGCGTTAAAAGTGTGTAGTGAGGAGACAAAATAGAAAGGTAGGATATGGGATAAATCTGATAAATGCCGGACATTAAATTTCCACTTTGGGGATTTTGGGGATGAAAATTTGACCCGATGCATCCTCAAAAAAGACCATGTTATGTTTAAAATGTGTGTTTTCCAGTGACTTAACTAAGATTAGGACTGAAAAAACCTATTCCTATATTTGCGGTCCTTTTTTAAAGCTATCGAAATATCATTTTACCAAGCATGGAAAACTTAATGTACATCATCCCCGCCTTTGGATTGGTGGGCCTGATTGTCATGGCGGCCAAGTCGGCCTGGGTATCTAAACAGGATGCCGGAGACGAAAATATGCAGGAGCTGGCAGGCTACATAGCCAATGGTGCCATGGCCTTCCTTAAAGCAGAATGGAAAGTACTCAGTTATTTTGCTGTGATCACAGCGCTAATCCTTGCCTGGTCTGGTTCTATGCTGGAAACATCCAGCCCTGTTATTGCCATTTCCTTCCTGATCGGAGCGATTTTGTCGGCTCTGGCTGGGTATATAGGAATGAACATTGCCACCAAAGCAAACGTTCGTACCACACAGGCTGCCCGTACATCCCTTTCTAAAGCACTGGCAGTTTCTTTTACAGGAGGTACCGTCATGGGTCTGGGTGTTACCGGACTGGCTGTAATGGGATTGGGTGGTTTATTCATCGTATTTTATCACATGTATGCCACCGATGGTTCTGCCAACGGTGCCGGCATGCTTAAAGCCATTGAAGTGCTGGCCGGATTCTCTTTAGGTGCAGAATCGATTGCACTTTTCGCCCGAGTGGGTGGAGGAATTTATACCAAAGCGGCCGACGTTGGGGCAGACCTTGTAGGGAAAGTTGAAGCTGGAATTCCGGAAGACGACGTGCGTAACCCTGCTACCATCGCCGATAACGTAGGTGACAACGTAGGTGATGTTGCCGGTATGGGTGCCGACCTTTTCGGTTCGTATGTGGCTACCATTCTTGCAACCATGGTTCTGGGTCAGGAAATTGATGCTTCCGGCGATGGTTTCAAAGGACTTTCCCCAATCCTGCTTCCAATGGTGATTGCCGGTTTAGGTATTATATTTTCCATTTTGGGTACATTTTTTGTCCGAATTTCAAAAGAAGATTCGAGTGTTCAGCATGCTTTAAATATGGGCAACTGGTCTTCTATGTTGTTAACTGCCATTGCTTCTTATTTCCTTGTCACCTTTATGCTGCCGGAAACACTCAGCATTCGTGGCTATGAGTTCTCTAACATGGATGTATTCTGGGCCATTATTGTAGGTCTGGTTGTAGGTACATTAATGAGTATCATCACCGAATACTACACTGCAATGGGGCGCCGTCCGGTTTTATCAATCATCAACCGTTCTTCTACCGGACATGCAACCAACATCATTGGAGGGCTTGCAGTTGGAATGGAATCAACCGTTCTTCCTATCATAACACTTGCTGCAGGAATTATTGTTTCCCATGAATTTGCAGGCCTTTATGGTGTGGCAATCGCCGCTTCCGGGATGATGGCCACCACGGCGATGCAACTTGCGATTGATGCGTTTGGTCCGATTGCAGATAATGCAGGTGGAATTGCTGAAATGGCTGGTTTGCCAGAAGAAGTTCGTCACCGTACTGACAATCTGGATGCCGTTGGAAATACCACGGCAGCTGCCGGCAAAGGATTTGCGATTGCTTCGGCTGCGTTGACTTCCCTGGCCTTGTTTGCTGCTTTCGTTGGTGTGTCAGGAATTGATTCGATCGATATTTTCAAAGCACCTGTTCTGGCTGCTTTGTTTGTAGGTGCTATGGTTCCTTTCATTTTTTCTTCCCTTGCTATTTCGGCCGTGGGTCGTGCAGCGATGGATATGGTGAAAGAAGTTCGTCGCCAGTTCCGGGAGATTCCTGGCATTATGGAATACAAAGCCAAACCTGAATACGAAAAATGCGTGGCCATTTCTACCAAAGCTTCTCTTCGTGAGATGATGCTGCCGGGAGCGATCGCCTTGTTAACTCCGGTTGCTGTTGGTTTTGGTTTTAAAGGAGTATTTCCTGAAACTTCTTCGGCAGAGATGCTTGGAGGACTTTTGGCTGGGGTTACTGTATCGGGTGTGTTGATGGGAATTTTCCAGAACAATGCTGGCGGTGCCTGGGACAATGCAAAGAAATCATTCGAAAAAGGGGTGATGATTGATGGCCAGATGTATTACAAAAAATCGGAACCACACAAAGCATCTGTAACGGGAGATACCGTTGGAGATCCTTTCAAAGATACTTCCGGTCCTTCGATGAACATTCTGATCAAGTTGATGTCGATTGTGGCATTGGTGATTGGGCCATACATTAGCACCGGACACAAGCATACTTCAGTTACACCAAAAGCTCCTGTGGAGAAAATGGTTGTGATGAAGTAAAATTGAAAAAAAAGAAAAATTTTTTAACTCAAAAGAGCCCTGCATCGTTGCGGGGCTTTTTTTTATGTCTGTAAAAATTAAGCTTCCAGTCTAATTTATTCAAAGGCATTCAAAAGTGCAATTGGTATATTTTGATTTCAATTTCACACGGGATTTTGATTCAATCTCAATTTGGTTTCTATCCGGGTGTGGGGTAGGATTGGGATCCTGACACAAAAACATTCAAATTTGAAAGTGTTCTTTATTTGGAAATCACACTAAAGTTGTATTGCAGGATTTACATCGTCTTCCAACCTTTGTTTGGCAAACAAGAAGATCCTATGAAAAGGTTAAATCCATCAGCAATCGCCCCTCAACTCCGGTTTTACTCCGGTTCGTTTGGAGTTGAATTCGTTCAGGT
>Ga0105049_10010057_pt1 | contig 10862 bp, 8 predicted proteins | sample MAT06_FD_78087 | JGI IMG/M metagenome (GOLD analysis project Ga0105049, IMG submission 78087) | Freshwater microbial communities from Lake Fryxell liftoff mats and glacier meltwater in Antarctica - MAT-06 | ecosystem: Environmental > Aquatic > Freshwater > Ice > Liftoff microbial mat | place... | reverse complement strand
CCCTCACCCTAAATCCCTCTCCCCAGGGAGAGGGACTTTGAAAGCTTTTCCGGCTCCCCTCGCCCTTTGGGAGAGGGGCCGGGGGTGAGGGCTAAAACTACAGCTCTCAACGTGGACTTGGTTTAACAGGTAACTGTCCGATGGATCATGGCTACGGCCATACCATCCAATTTTTGGAGATTTTTGGAGATTTTTGGAGATTGCTAGAACCTACTGAATAGCTATTATTTACCAACCCAGCCAGCATGGAATTGCAACAGGCTCAAAATACTATTCACACTCAAGGCTGATAACACACTACCCGCACTCAAAAAACCCAAAATACACCCAGCGCTGCCAATGCTAAGGATGCTCCCGGCGCTGCCAATGCTGAGGATGCTTCCGGCACTGCCAATGCTAAGGATGCTCCCGGCGCTGCCAATGCTGAGGATACTGCGATGACTCAGCCAACTCAGCACACTGCGATCTGAGGGTAATCCTTGGCCGGAGGGTAATCCTTGGCCGGAGGGTAATCCTTGGCCGGAGAGCAATCCTTGATTTGAGAGCAATCCTTTTTCACCCATCATTAGCCCACATCCTTAGAAATCGTTGCGATAAATTGGTCGCCGTGATTATGGTTTTCTCACCGTGATTATGGTCATTATCGCCGCTTCGGGGGGAATTCTCTAGCATTTTGCATTGGCTGGGGGCGATCGCCCAACTCTCCACTAAACCGTTTTGGGCGATCGCGGTTTGCATTGCTCTGAGAGTTTTTGGAGCACCGCGAGGAAGGGGTGCTCGGTCACTTCGTGGAAACCTCGGGCGAAGCGTCCGGTGTAGTCGAGGTAGTCCTTAAAGCCAGGTTGGGCGTTGAGGAGGGGTTCGCGCCCTCGGCGTTGTTGCAAAAACCAGCCATCTCCCATTGCGGCAAATCGGAGAGGTTTAGGGCGATCGTCAAACACCTCAGTACAGACCAATTGCTCCCACAGGAGATATTGTCTAGGGTTTTCAGAAATACCAACAATTAAAAAAATCGTATCGCCAACCACGTCCATTACTTGAGCTTGATCGGTATTGATGCCACACCCTCCCCCCGGCAGTTCGCCAATTTTTTCGTAGTTGTGATATTGCACCCAATAGCGCATGGAGTTCAGCCTCTTTCAATATGATGAGCCGTGCAAATTTTAGATGAGCCGTCTTTAGATCAGCCGTTCAGAGTTTGGGGCGGGCAGTTTTTTACAATACCCGGAAAAGACCAAGCCTGACCACCGAATTGCAAAAAACTGGGCGGGTTAATCCAATCGTCTACAAAAAATAAAGTCCTGCCTGCTCTGGTCTAGCTGTTCTGGTCTAGCTGTTCTGGTTTAACAGATTCTTGCAAAATCGGAAATGACCGGGATCACGATCGAAAAGCCCTACCCGGAAGCCCTGCAAGCCGAGGTTATCGCAGAGGGTTTCGGATGGATTGGGCGAAATGGATTAGCCTAGAGAATGTGGCGTTGGGCAGTCGTGCCCATGCGGCAGAGTTTAAGCTAGGAGCAGGATTGCAGTAGGCATGACCCAGGGGAATAGAGTACAAAACGTGGGGCAACCGTCAATTCAGTCTGAGACCCTAGGATTGTTGGAGTGGGTGCGGCTATGCCAACAGGTTGCGACGTTTGCCGCGACCAAGTTAGGGGCGATCGCCCTGCGTTCTCTCCGCATCCCTGGCACCTTGGCCGAAAGCCAAGGGTTGTTGGCGCAGACCAAAGAAGCCTATTTACTAGAAACCAAACTGCCGGGGGGCTTGAAGTTTGAGGGCATCGAAGACATTGGCGATGCCGTGGAACGGGCGCGGTTGCAGGGCGTTTTGAGTGGCGCAGAGTTATTGGCGATCGCCACGACCCTCGCCGGGGCGCGCACCCTCCGGCGGCTGATTGATGCCCAAGACGAAGTACCGACCTTACAAGCCTTATTGGTGCCCCTACGTACCTATCCTGAGCTAGAGCAAGACATCCATCGTTGCATTGATGATCGGGGCAAGGTCACAGACCGGGCTAGCCCCAAGCTGGTGGGCATTCGCGATCAACTACGGCAACAGCGCGATCGCATCCATAGCAAGCTCCAAAGCATCATGCAGCGCAGCCCCAATGCGGTGCAAGAACCCCTCATTACCCAGCGGGGCGATCGCTTTGTCTTGCCCGTAAAGTCATCCCACAAAGATGTCATTTCTGGCATTGTCCATGATGTTTCGACCAGCGGGGCAACGCTGTACATAGAACCGCACTCCATCGTCAGTTGGGGCAACCATTTGCGGCAACTGTTGCGCCAAGAGCAGGTTGAAGAAGAGGCCGTGCGGCGGCAACTCAGCGAGCAAGTGGCGGCAGTGGCCGAAGATTTGGAAGTGTTGTTGGCGATCGCCACAACCCTCGACCTCGCCACCGCCCGCGCCCGCTATTCTTTTTGGCTGGGGGGCAATCCGCCCCGCTTTGTCAACTTTGGCACCCCAGACCCCACAGATAATTCTGCCCCAAACCCAGACGTATCAGGCGTTCCCGCACTCGCCCAGTCGCCCGCCGCCAGCCCCCCGCTCGAATCCATCGTGCTGCGCCAACTGCGCCACCCCTTGCTCGTGTGGCAGCAACAGCATGAGCAAGGCACCGCCGTTGTGCCCATTGATTTAGTGATTCGCCCCTCCATTCGGGTCGTGGCCATCACGGGGCCAAACACAGGCGGCAAAACCGTTACCCTCAAAACCTTGGGCTTAGCCGCGCTGATGGCGAAGGTCGGGCTGTTTATTCCGGCACGGGAGCCAGTAGAAATCCCCTGGTTTTCGCAAGTATTAGCCGATATTGGCGATGAACAATCTTTGCAACAGAGCCTCTCTACGTTTTCAGGTCATATCCGCCGAATTAGCCGCATTCTCGCCGCCATCCACACTCCCGCGACAGCCTCAGTCAGCGCCTCGACGAGCGACGCGCAGACCGACCGCACAACGCCACCAACGCCGCCCCCCAACGCCCCCCAGACGCCGCGCATTCTGCTCGATGAAATTGGCGCAGGCACCGACCCAACGGAGGGCAGTGCCTTGGCGATCGCCCTGTTGCGGCATTTGGCCGACCATGCCCCCCTCACCATCGCCACCACCCATTACGGCGAACTGAAGGCGCTGAAATACCAAGACGAGCGCTTTGAAAATGCCTCCGTGGAGTTTGATGATGTCTCGCTCTCGCCCACCTATCGCTTGTTGTGGGGCATCCCCGGACGCTCTAACGCTCTTACCATTGCCCGCCGGTTGGGGCTAGATGGGGACATTGTGGAAGCGGCACAATCCCAAGCAGGGGTAGAAGCGTCTCAAGATGTCAACCAGGTGATTGCTGGGTTAGAAACCCAGCGCCGCCAGCAAGAGGAAAAACACCGAGAGGCCGAGGCTCTGGTGAAACAAACCGAGCGGCTTTACCAGGAGGTGTCGCGGAAGGCTGCGATGCTCCGGCAGCGAGAGCAAGAGTTATTGCAGCAGCAAGAGGTGGCGGTGCAGGGGGCGATCGCCCAAGCCCGCCAAGATATTGCTCAAGTGATTCGGCAGCTACAGCGGGGCAACCCCACCGCTCAGGCGGCTCAGCAGGCCACCGATGCCCTCAACCAAGTGGGCGATCGCCATCTCCTCTCGCGCAAACAACCCGCTAAACCCAAACCGGGGTTTCGGCCTGGGGTGGGCGATCGCGTTCGCATTCCCCGCCTAGGGCAACTGGCCGAGGTGCTCTCTGAACCCGACGCCGCCAACGAAATCACCGTGCGGTTTGGCCTAATGAAAATGACCGTTTCCTTGGCCGATGTAGAATCCCTGCAAGGGGAAAAAGCGGAATTGACGCCTAAAGCCGAGCCAGGAAAAGCCGAGTTGGCCAAAGCCAGCCGCAGCAAAGCGCTTAAAACCGAAGCCGCCGAACCAGCCGCCGAACCCCGCACCACGGCTCCGGCAGTTCGCACCTCCCGCAATACGGTCGATCTGCGAGGCAGCCGCGTGGCCGATGCCGAAGTGGTGCTCGAACGGGCGATCGCCAGCGCCCAGGCCGGGCCACTCTGGATCATCCATGGCCATGGCACCGGCAAACTGCGCCAAGGCGTCCATGAGTTCCTCAAACAACACCCTCAAATTAGCCAGTTTGAACCTGCCGCCCAATCCGATGGCGGCAGCGGCGTCACCGTTGCCCAAGTAGAATAACGCCACGCAGGCCAAGGCTTCTGTGCCTCAAGGCTCCGCCACCCTAAGACTCCTGTGCCCCAAAGTTCCGCCGCCCCTGGCGCTAGCCTCCATCGCGGATCTTCTATCGCTGGAGATAGCATTGGATAGAGCAATGGTCACGAATCTCAGGACATACCAGCGTCATTTCCATGAAAACGGGAATCCATGGATCGCATTCTTATCAAACTATTAAAGATGGATTCCCGCCTGCGCGGGAATGACAGAGAAGCGGCCTATGTATGGCTCATGGCTACCGCTACAGCTCTATCGCTGGACACCTTTATCGCTGAATACCTCTATCGCTGAATAAAAGATCCAAAAAAAAGAAGGAGGCTGAGAAACCTCAGACTCCCGCTTAACTCAAGGAAACTTAAAATTTTACTTCGCCAATAACGTTGATCTAATGACCCAGGGACAGATGGCTTCAACGTCTAACCTGTAAATCACCCAATCACCGTAATGGCGCTGACTCAAACCTGATCACAGCCCATGGCAGCTAATTGCCGAAGCATAGCTCACCCAGGGTCAATTGGCCATCAAAGGCCTGAAATGTAACGCGGTGAATATTGGAAGCCATGACTTTCAGTTCGGCATTGGGGGAAATGCCTGTTTCGGAGGTCGCCAAGTTGGCATCTGCCGTCGATGATTGACCCACCGGGCGATCATCCGCATCATAGGCAGCCATCACCGTCCGCCGTGACGCCGTAACAAACCCAGCCACAAACCGCACGGGTTGCTCAAAAGAAGCCTCTAGCAAGCCACTTTTGGGGCATCCCATCAATACTGTTTGCCCTAACCGAGCCGCATAAGCAGGGTTAGAGGGGACAAGGGCGATCGCATTTTTGAACGTTACCCCGCGAGACTGAAACTGTCGGGTGACCACCTCAAACGGCTGAAGCCGATCAAACTGGAGGTGAACGGGCTTTGTGGGGGTTAGCTCTCGAACAGGGGAATTGGATTCTAAATTGAGCGCCTGAAGGGGTTTTGAACGGGCATCCACCTCGGCATAGCGAGGGGAAACAGAAGCGGGGGAGGGCTGGAGGCGATCGCCCTTGGCTCTAGAAGACTCTGTCATCGCTTTTCGTCTCCACGTCTTTTGAAAGTGAGGAATCAAACTCGATTCGTACCCTTGCTCAGCAATATGACGTAAGCGAATACGCTGGATGCTGGTAGATGCTGCAACCTGCTATTGCTGAATAATAACCAAAGATACCGAAGATTTTGTGTGCTTTCCGTAGCTTTTTTGAAGAAATCTTAAGCTACTCGTATTTTTACGCACCTGATTACTTGGATTATCACTGATTCCTCACGACTTGAGGGCAAGTCTAAAAAGGGAAATACCCTCGAATAATTCAGGCTATTACGCCAAAAATGAGCAATATCAAGGATTTTAAGCCTATCGCAATATATCTGGTCAGCTACTTATTCATCAAAGCTTTAAGGTAGGAGGTGTGGAATTCATCAAAACTTTGTATCTTTTTATTCATGTTTTACCCTAAGAACGTTTCTCCCCGTCGCTTAGCCACCAGTCGCGGCACGCTGGTCTACTACACCGAGAATACAGATACTCCAGCGACGGCCTCCGAAAAGCCAACGCTGCTCTTTCTCCATGGGTTTGGGGGTGGGTCTTCGGCCTATGAGTGGTCGTTGGTATATCCGGCCTTTAGCGACCAATATCGCGTGGTGGCGCTCGATTTACTCGGTTGGGGGCGCTCAGAACACCTCTCCCGCGACTACACCTTAGAAGACTATTGGGTGACCCTAGAGGAGTTCTTTGAGGCCATTAGCCCAACGCCGATGGTACCGATGGTGGCGATCGCCTCTTCTCTGACAGCGGCCATGCTCGTGCGACTGGCGACCCAAACCCCCGAAAGATGGCGATCGCTCATTCTCATGGGGCCATCGGGGCTGTCTGATTTTGGCGAAGACTATCGCCGTAGCCCCTTTGCCCAAGTCATCAGCACCCCCGTTCTCGATCGGGTGCTCTATCAAACGGTGTTGGCAACCCCTTGGGGCATTCGAGGGTTTTTAGAACGCCGCCAGTTTGCCCAAGCCCGCCGCATTAGCCCCGAAATCATCGACGCCTACTTGCAATCAGCACAACAGCCCAATGCCGAATACAGCGCCCTCTCCTTTGTCCGGGGAGATCTCTGTTTCGACCTAGCGACCGATCTCCCCGATCTCACGGTGCCCACCGCCTTTCTCTGGGGCAGCGAAGCCCAATTTACGAGCCTTGCCCTCGGAAAACGGCTAGCCGCCCTCAACCCCACAGCCATTCGGGTGTTTGAGGAAATCGAAGATACTGGGCTGACCCCTCACCTAGAACTACCAGCGGTAACCATCGCCCGAATTCAGCGCAGTTTGGTGAAACTTGGCGTTGAGGAAGTTACCTAGGGTCATCCCTTAGAAGCCTCACTCATCCAAATTTCTCAGCTTTACACCTTCTCAGCTTCACAAAAGTCTCCAACAGGGCGGTTTTCACTGAGCACTGGCCTCAGCCTAGTTCTGAAAGGCAGAAATCTATCGACGGGTTCGCAAGGGGCTTAAGCTCCTTGGCTGGGGTTGTCTATGGGGCTGGGCTTATCTAAAGCTGGCAACTTTTTGCCAGGGTGGACTAGCCGATTGAATTTAGGGTAGGGGTACAAAGCAGGCAGATCTGTTTGAAACCCATGCTAACCCTAGAGCAAGCCTCGGTTTATGCTGCTGATCCCCAGTCAGCGACGACAATCCTCAACTCAATCCCTCTGACTTAACTGCACTGCATCTAGCGAACTCTAGCAAACAATGGATCCATCTAGTTTTCGCCCCACCCCGCATGGCTTTACCCCTTGACCGTAGGACGGATCAGCACAATGGGGGTTTGCTCGTCGGCGTTCCCGGCGGGGTTGGTGATGAGCGCATTCTCTAGCATGGGTAGGGAGACATCGGCGGTGGCTGCTAACACCTTCACGGCGCGGAGGTCGTTTACATCCACAATGGCCGCACTGATCCCCGTTTCCCGCTGGATATCGTTAACCACTGTTTGGGGGTCTTCGGGGCCAAGCACAATGAACTGATCATAGGGGGGTAGGGTGCCAGTCACATCGTCAATCAGCCGCGCTTGGTCGCCAGCCAGTTGATAAAACACGCCGGGCTTGTTGAGGAATTTTTTGGCGATCGCCCCTACCAAAAAGGCCATCCCCACCCGCCACGGCCCCACAACATCCACCAAGCTCTGCATCCCACAGGCCGTCGCCAAACTAGAGGTGGGCAAAAAGAAATAGCAAATCCGCCGAGCTAGCCAGCCGGGTTGCACTTCGCTGGGGTGACGAAATCGCTCTTGCATCAAGGCCACAGGGGTTTCGGCGATCGCCACAATATCTCCGGGTTGGGCGTGGGGCAAGACATAGCGCCGCACCACCTCTGACGGCGTATCCAGATGAGAGAGCAGATGGGTGGGGATCGGTAACAGATCAGCCTCAGGGGTTGGTCGCCAGCGCTGCTCAGCATCCACCGCCGGAAACTTGAGCGGCACCACCACATGGCGCATCTTCGGCACCCGTCCCTCGGGGCCATAGGTAACGTAGCGCACCCGAATCCAGGCGGCCTGCAACTGGTTGAGGTGCGGCCCTGTGATATCTAAGGTGACCGTTAAGCCCGTACTTTTCCCAACTTTAACGATATAGCCAAACCAATAACCATCCGCACGCGCCTCAGCATCAGCATGGTTGGGGGTGAGGGTGAGGGTATGGGTAACAGCATCCAGGCTACCCTTCGAGAGCAGGGTGACCTCGGCGCTTAGCTCTGGCACCATAATTTCGAGCCGTCGGGTTTGGTTGACCAACTCCAACTCGCCCGTGAGATGGTAATGCTGGGGCTGATAAACCTCCAAATTCCATTTGCCCGCCGTCATGGCCAGAGCATTGCCAGGGCGACGGCGATATTGCCACTCGATGGCTCCCCACAGGCTCAGAACCAATGCGCCCACCCCAACGATTATCTTTCCTACAACCACGCCTACAACCACAACGTCTCCACAAAAACTAAGCGAGCAAAAAACTAGGCGAGCAAAAAAACTAGGAAAACCTAGAAACGAAACGGACTTAGACACTCAGCCATTACGAAATGAAAAGATTCGCAACATCAAACATGCCATCAAAAGCAAGGAGGCAAAATATCTCAAGCCCATATCTAGCAACACTTGAGGGAGATAAGCCACAAGTTTGGCACTCTAGTCTAGGCGCCACTGCCTACGGCATCACCCAAGCAACATAGAAGCAGGGGACGGGAAGGACTGCAAGCAAAAACACCTACCTCTTCGGAAGAATAGGCTAAATTCATCCCAAATTTACAAAGATTGGAACTCTGCGGTAGGATTCAAACACTGGCTTTTTTAACATTTGTTAAGTATTCTCTTGATTAGGTTCTCTCTTAAATCTCTGTCAGCAAGTCTCTATCGGGGCTATTTAGGCAAGCCTAGGGCTGGGTTAGTGAAGATTCTAGCGATCCCAATGGGCATGATCCTCCCCGCCAGTTTGGTTCATTCCATGCGGCTCGACAGGTCTTCCAAAATTCTTAGCCGAGGATTGGGTTCATTCCAGCGCTTTTATGTCAGCCTAGCGATTGGCGCATCGGTGCCAGATCCGCTGCCGCCAGAGGTCGCAATGGACAATGCATCATCTAGTAAGGGTATTATCTCTATTTTTTCTTATTCAATTTTTTCCAGAAGGCTTTTTCTAGGAAGCTGCTAGGGAAAGGGGGCGCACTTCACGGGAAGTTGCAAAACCTGGTTCAGTTCTCTTCATTTACGGCATGGGGAAGTGTGATGACGAAATGGCAATCGGTTGAGCGGTTCTGTTTGATAGGGCATTTGGTGGCAATGGCCTTTGGGTTGGCTGGGCTGTTGCTCGTCATGCCCCATCCAGAGTTTCTGCAATCCATTCCCTTTGGCCCCCAAGCGTATGCTGTGAGCATGGCCGGTGGCGGGGTGGTTTACATCTTGCTGGGGACGATCACCGTCACTCTCTACGCCATCCGCACCTTAGGCACGCGGGGATGGCTCACTTTTATGATCCCGTCCGTCGGCATTTCCTTGGTCAGCGAACTCCTAGGAACCAGCACGGGCTTTCCGTTTGGGGATTACACCTATCTGAGTGGGTTGGGGTATAAGATTGCAGGGCTGGTGCCGTTCACGATCCCCTTGTCTTGGTACTACCTGGGGCTGTCGGCCTATTTGCTGGCACGGGCTGGGTTACGGAGTGATGAAGCTGGCCAGGGCAATGCCGCGCTGCGGTGGCTAGGGGCGATCGCCCTCGGAGCCGTTCTGCTGACCTCTTGGGATTTTGTCCTTGACCCCGCCATGAGCCAAACGGCTCTGCCCTTCTGGTATTGGCACACCCCCGGCGCATTCTTCGGCATGCCCTACCAAAACTTTGCAGGCTGGTTTGGTACTGGCGCAGTGTTTATGACCGTTGCCGTGCTGCTCTGGGGCGATCGCGTTCCCTCTGTCCGTCAGAGTGCATTGAACCTGCCGGTAGTGGTCTACCTTAGCAACATTGTCTTTGCCACCGTCATGAGCCTAGCCGCTGGGTTCTGGGTGCCCGTTCTGCTGGGCATGGTCACCGGCACCCTCCCCGCGATCTGGTGCTGGAAAGCCGGACAAACCCCAGTGTTGCGCCTCTCTGTCTCCGATGTTGCCCCTGTTTCGGGGGATGTCAGCACCGAGCAGCAAACCGTCACCGCTGGTAGCAAATAAGGGGCTTTTGTGGATTATTTGGCACCGATGAGCGGTCTGGATCTAGGGTTGACGATCGGGGCGATGATTCTGCTGACAGGGCAACTTCCGGCGATCGCCATTTTGCTATCACGGCTGATCCAAGGCGCAAACCGCCTACGCCCCCTGACCCCCCAATCTCCCACGGGAGATCTGCTAGGAGCCGTCAGCGTAGTCGTGCCGACCCTCAACGAAGAAGCCCGCATCCAACCCTGCTTAGATGGCCTCACCCGGCAGAGTTACGAGCTGCGAGAAGTGGTCGTTGTCGATAGCCGCTCAGTGGATGGCACCGTCGATCGCGTGAAGACCATGCAGCAGAGCGATCCTCGGTTTCGGGTAATCACCGATGACCCCCTGCCGCCCGATTGGGTAGGGCGACCCTGGGCGCTCCACAATGGCTTCCTACATAGCTCAGAAGGAAGCCGCTGGATTTTAGGCATTGATGCCGACACCCGCCCCCAACCGGGGTTAATTGCGAGCCTAGTGCAAACCGCCGAAGCCCAAGGCTATGATCTGGTTTCCTTGGCTCCTCAGTTTGTGTTGAAAGGCGCAGCAGAATGGTGGCTACAGCCTGCCCTATTAATCACACTGCTCTATCGCTTTGGAGCCGCCGGAGCGCCACCCGAAAACCCAGAACGGGTGATGGCCAACGGCCAATGTTTTTTGATCCGGCGATCGCTCCTCGCTCAGCTAGGGGGCTACAGCAGTGCCCGCCGATCCTTTTGCGATGATGTTACCCTAGCGCGCCATGCCGCCCGCCAAGGGGCACGGGTGGGCTTCTTAGATGGTGCCAATCTGCTCCAAGTGCGGATGTATGAAGGCGTACAAGAAACCTGGCGAGAATGGGGACGCTCCCTTGACCTCAAAGATGCCACCTCAGCGGTGCAAAAATGGGGAGATTTGCTATTT
>Ga0105049_10010055_pt1 | contig 10863 bp, 8 predicted proteins | sample MAT06_FD_78087 | JGI IMG/M metagenome (GOLD analysis project Ga0105049, IMG submission 78087) | Freshwater microbial communities from Lake Fryxell liftoff mats and glacier meltwater in Antarctica - MAT-06 | ecosystem: Environmental > Aquatic > Freshwater > Ice > Liftoff microbial mat | place... | reverse complement strand
AGGAGCCCGTCTTCTTAAGAACGCCGGATGCCTTGGCCACGCTGGTCTCCGTGTCTAGTAGGTGTGGCGTGTGGGGTTGGACTGGTTGGAAGCGTTGGTGTGCAATGGTCGGAACGCGGGAGACTTGGGCTTAGAAGCCCATGCCACCCATTCCGCCCATGCCCCCCATTCCACCCATTCCTCCCATGCCACCCATTCCGCCGCCGCCACCGCCCGCAGGTGCCGCGCCCTTGGGCTCGGGCTTGCTGGTGATGACGCAGTCGGCGGTGATGAGCATGGTGGCGACGCTGGCGGCGTTGGTGAGCGCCAGGCGATCGACCTTGGCGGGCGTGATGACGCCCATCTCGATCAGGTCGCCGTACTCGTCGGTGAGTGCGTTGTAGCCGAAGTTGCCCTTGCCCTCGCTGACCTTGCTCACGACGACCGAGCCCTTGACGCCAGCGTTCTCGGCGATGGTCTTGAGGGGAACGGAGAGGGCATCGATGACGGTCTTGATGCCCGCCGCGGTGTCGTAAGCGAAGCGGCCGACATCCTCAGAAGACTTCTCTTCGCCCTTGCCGGGCTTGCCGTAGACGGCCTTGTACTCAGGGAGGTTCTCGAGGGCCTTGATGGCGCGGACGAAGGAGACGCCGCCGCCGGGGACGATTCCCTCGGCGACCGCGGCGCGGGTGGCGTGCAGCGCGTCCTCGATGCGGGCCTTCTTTTCCTTGAGCTCGACCTCGGAAGCCGCGCCGACCTTGACGACGGCGACGCCGCCAGCGAGCTTGGCGAGGCGCTCCTGGAGCTTCTCACGGTCGTAGTCGCTGGTGGACTTGTCGATCTCGGAGCGGATCTGGGCGATGCGGCCCTGGATGGCCTTGGTGTCGCCCGCGCCCTCGATGATGGTGGTGTTCTCTGCGTCGATCTCGAGGCGCTTGGCGAGGCCGAGCTGCTTGATCTCGACCTTGTCGAGCTCGATGCCCAGGTCCTTCATGATCGGCGAAGCGCCGGTGAGGACGGCGATGTCCTCAAGCATGGCCTTGCGGCGATCGCCGTAGCCGGGGGCCTTGACGGCGGCGACCTGGACCGTGCCGCGGAGCTTGTTGATGACGAGCGTCGAGAGGGCCTCGCCGGTGATGTCTTCGGCGATGATGAGCAGAGGCTTCTTGGCGGCCATGACCTTCTCGAGGAGGGTCACGAGCTTGGCGGCGCTCTCGATCTTGTCCTCGTGGATGAGGACCAGGCACTTGTCGAAGAAGACCTTCATTGCGTCAACATCAGTGACGAAGTTGGGGGAGAGGTAGCCACGGTCAAACTGCATGCCCTCGACGACATCGACGATGGTGTCGATGTTCTTGCCCTCTTCGACGGTGATGACGCCGTCCTTGCCGACCTTATCAAAGGCGTCGGCCATGATCTTGCCGACCTCGGCGTCGTTGTTGGCGGAGATGGTGGCGACGTTCTGGATGTCGGCCTTGCCCTTGATGGGGGTGGCCATAGCGTCGATCTTCTCGCAGGCAACGAGGACGGCCTGCTTCATGCCGCGGACCAGAGCGTTGGCATCGACGCCCGCCCCGATGTGGCGGAGGCCCTCGCGGAAGAGGGCTTCGGCGAGGACGGTCGCGGTCGTTGTACCGTCGCCAGCCTCGTCGCTGGTCTTGCTAGCGGCTTCCTTCACGAGCTTGGCGCCCATGTTCTCAGCCTTGTTTGAAAGCTCGACTTCTTCGGCGACAGAGACGCCGTCCTTGGTGACGGTAGGTCCGCCCCAGCTCTTGTCGAGGACCGCGTTACGGCCGCGGGGCCCGAGGGTCGCTTTCACGGCCCGGGCCAGCTTCTCAACACCGGCGAGGAGGGACTGACGAGCATCAACGTCGAAAACGAGTTCCTTGGCTGCCATGGGTCAATCTGCTCCTGTTGAGGATGGTCGATTCGCGGCACTCAGCGGCCGCACCGACTTCCAGCGTTCTATCTGGGGTCTAGATCCAGCTTCGTCCGTTCGGAGCCACTCTTGTCGTTTGCAGGCAAGGCCTCGCAAAGCGACAGCATGAGCTCAGGACCCGAACTTGGTCCTAGGAAGACGCTCGGCAACGCACGTGCCAACCGGCGCGGGGTGCCGGGAGGGCTCGCTCCCCCACCCATGGCCCCTCAAGGCCCTTTGCCACCCTGTCACGACGCCGAACGAGCGGCTCTAGGCTGCCGAAGTGGCAGCCGCAGCATGCGGAGCGTGGCCGAAGCGGGCACCTGTCGAGTCGTCCGCGTCCTCACGCCGGACGCGCGGTCGGCTGCTATCCTCTGGCCTCGCATGACAACCCTCGCAGACACCAACCTCCAGAGCTATCTTCCCATCGCTCTGATCGTACTTATGGCGATCAGCTTCGGCGTGGCCAACGTGGTCCTGAGCCAGCTCATCGGGCCGCGCCGGCCAGGACGGATCAAGGGGCAGAGCTACGAGTCGGGCATGAACCCCGTGGGCACGGCTCGCAAGCGGTTCAATGTTCGGTTCTATCTTATCGCGATGGTCTTCCTCGTCTTCGACGTGGAGATCATCTTCCTCTACCCGTGGGCAGACACGTTCGTTGATCTCGCGCCGCGCAGCGCTGATGGGTTGCTGTGGTGGAGCCGCATCATGTTCTTCCTCTTCACGACGGTCGTGGCGTATGCCTACGGCTTCCGCAAGGGCGTCTTCAAGTTCGACTGAACCTGGCGCGTGGGCCGTGGATAGGTGTGATCGATGTTGGATCTTCCATCAACGCCGCCTCGCGCTGCCCTCGCACTCCGGACCAGCATCGGCGGTCGAATGGTCGCCGCGATTGTCGCGGCAGCCATGCTCTCGGTGCTGATCGCGGCCGCGTGGCTCACACCCAGCGCTTCGGGAACGGGAACACACACGCAGCTTGGTCTTCAGCCCTGCGGCTGGATGGTCGTCATGGGAAAGCCGTGCGTTACCTGCGGCATGACGACCTCATTCGCATTCGCGGCCGAAGGCCAGTACCTTCGGAGCTTCATCACCCAGCCGATGGGGATGGTCTTGTGCCTCGGCGCGGCGATGGGGTTCTGGATCCTGCTCCACGCAGCGCTGACCGGCGGCAGGACGTGGATCATGTTCGAGTTTCTAACGAGGCCTCGGACGATCTGGGTCGTCGCGGGTCTGGTCGCCGCGGCCTGGGTCTACAAGCTCGCGGTGACGTAGACTCTGGAGGCGTTCCTATCGCCACTTGATCACGCAGCGGCGGAGGGCGGAACGCGAAAGGGCGGGACACAGGGGCCGCGGCCCGACCGCACTCCGCAGCGACACCGCCTGCCGTGATGTTCTTCCGCTTTGCGCCACAAGCCTCGTCGGTGGTACGCACCTAACTCGCCACGTTGATTGATCATGACCAAGGAGTCCAGAGCCGTGCGAAAGATCCTTGCGACCACCGCCGCGACCGCCACACTCTCGCTGGTGGGACTTCTCGTCTCGACTTCCGGCGGCTGCGCGCTCGTCGGCGGCATGGCGGCGGTCTATCAGGAAACTTCAACCAAGACCGTCCCCGCCGAGTTCGTTGGGCTCGAGGGCAAGAGCTTTGCCGTGATCGTCGCGGCGGACCGCTCGCTCCAGGGCGAACATCCCGGATTGCTCGAGGCCGTCACTGTTCGAATGACCGAGCGATTGGCCGCTTCGACCAACCTCCCTCGCGCGGGCGGCTTCGTGCCCCCGGCCGATGTGCTCTCGTTCCAGTACAACAACGCCGGATGGGAGGCACGCCCTCGCGCGGAGCTCATCGAGTCGCTGGGAAAGGTTGACCGGCTGATCTTTGTCGACATCCTCGACTATCGCCTGCACGAGCCGGGCAACATGTACCAGTGGGACGGCGTCGCGGCGGGCACGATCTCGGTCATCGGCCGCGGCACCGAGACCGCTCTCTTCCAGCGCAACGTGACGGTCCGCTTCCCGGGCAAGGCGGGCATCGGGCCCGACGATCTGAACCGGACGCAGGTGACCTCTGGCCTCCTCAGCCGATTCATTGATCGCTCGACGTGGCTCTTCTACTCACACGAGGAGCCGTACAAGCCCGAGTACTAGAACGACCACAAGACCAAGTGGGCTCATCGGCCACGCCATCGCCCCCTCGAACGAATCCGCTGCACCCTCGACGGAGTTTCACCACGTGCGTCCATCCGCCATCAGCATCGTTCTTGCGGCCGCGCTCGGCGCGTGCTCGCTCTCAATGACCGCGTGCAACATCGTCGGTCCCGCGGCCCTTCTGATCGAGGGGCCCCCCACTACGCCCGCGATGCACGATCTCGCCAAGGAAGCGCCGACCGTCGTGTTCATCGACGATCGCGCCAGCCGCCTGGGTCGGCGCTCGCTCCGGCTCGTGATGGCCGAGCAGGCCACGCGCGACCTGATCGACCGCGCGAGCATGAAGGCGATGGTCTCGCCTCGTGCCGCGCTCGACGCCGCGACCGGCGAGTCACCATCCGATCCCACCGATCTCTCCACGCTGACAAAGAACGCGCAGGCACAGGTGATGATCTACGCAACCATCGACCGCTTCGAGATCTCGACCGACCGCGTGAGCTTCACGCCGATGTGTGTGATGCGTGTGAAGGTCATCGATGTCGCGACGGAGAAACCGCGCAATTGGCCCGAGGAGTTCAAGGGCCACACGCTCGTCGTGCCGTTTCCTCAATCGCCCAGGGCGCTGCCGCGCTCGGCCGCGGAGCTCGCGGCACTCGAAGAGTCCGTCGCGCAGCAGGCTGGCAAGGCGCTGGCGAGGCTCTTCTTCAAGTTTGAGACGCGCGAGGAACTCGGTCCGCGAAACTGATTGCGCGTCCGGTTTCGAGCCGTCCCAACTACGCTTCGCGCTCTTGCCTTGGTCATCTCTCGCTCGGGTCTTCTCTCTCGGGGCACCGCTACAAAGTGCGAATTCTCCACGTCATCTCACCAGCGCCTCTCGCACCACACCGCTGGTCCGGGCCGGGCCCCTCCGATGAGCACGCAACGCCCGATGCCGCGATCTGCCTTCTCGCGCGTGCCATCAAGCATCGCAGCGATCTTGAGCACCACGTGCTCGTGATCGGGTCCGCCGCGGCCGCACGGCGCGCGGCCGCGCTTGGCATTCGCGTCCGGTACGCGGTGTCTCTTCCGCTGGGGATTCCGAGCCTGGGCCTCTCGAGCCTCAGGCGCGCGCTCGACACACTCAATCCCGGGGCGGTCTTCGAGTGGGAGGGCGGCGCTATCAACGCGTCGAGCCTCGAAGCGCTGCACTCATCACCCACGTTCCACATCAACACGCTCTCGGGAGCGATCGGCCATCTCGCGGAGTTCAAGCCGCTGGCGTACCTCCCGGCGTGTGTATGTCCCGTCACGCCCGTCACGCCCGTGACGGCCCACGCGAGCCGCGGCGCCAGTGCTCGCGCCGAGCTGCGAACTTCGCTCGGTGTTCCTGATGGCACACTGCTCATCGCGCTCCTGGGCGATCATCCGAACGTCGCGTCGGCCATTGCCTTTGCGAGCATGCTCGGCATCCTCCACGCGGCCGGGATCGACGCGATGGGGCTTGCGTCTCCCGCCGCGCTGCAGCACGATCGAGCCGCGCGTCTCGCGGCGGCGTCGGGCTACATCCCGCGCATCATCTCCGGCGGCGCACTCCCCATGCTTTTGCAAGCGTGCGATGCGGCGGTCCTCTGCCCGCCCGGCGCGCATCTTCGAGGCGAGCCACGCGAGACCGAGTTCATCGAAGGTCTCGAGGCCGCACTCGCGCTGGGCGCGGGCGTGCCAGTGATCGCTCGCACCAGTGAAGCGCTGCAACGCCTCTGCGGCCCGCACGCGCAGGCACTGCTCACCAAGGACTCCGAGCCCGCAACCCTCGCCCGCGCACTCGCGGGCGCAACGCCCGACATGGCCCGCGCGCGCGAGTTCTCTGTTCGCATCGCTTCGCTCAATAACGATGGGTCGCAAGCCGTCGACGTGGCCGCGACGAGCATGCCCAGCATCTCCAGCACACCCGCGCGCGACACGTGCGACGGCATCATCGCGGCACTGGGCGATGCGATCTCGATCGTGCCATTCCTGCGAGAGACCAGCCACTTCTCGTAACGTGGTCATCCGCCAATGAACCAAGCACCAAACGATCCTTCGTCGCTCGCGCCATCACGTCACGCGTTCCTCTTCGTGTGCCTGGGCAACATCTGCCGCAGCCCGCTCGCGCTCTGGGTCGTGCGAGATCTTGCACGCGAGCGCGGCATGCTCGACCGCCTCATGCTCGACTCCTGCGGCACGGGCGCGTGGCACGCTGGCGGCCCCGCCGACTCGCGCAGCATCATGATCGCGCAAGCGCACGGGCACGACACCGATCACGTCGCACGCCAGTTCGAAGCGCACGCCGACGCTCGCTTTGATCTTCTGCTCGCCATGGACCAGACCAACGCCCGCACAATGATCGCCCGCGGCGCATCACCCCGAAAGGTCAAACGCTTTCGCGAGTTCGACCCGCTCGCGGTCAAGGCCAACGACCTCGACGTGCCCGACCCCTACCACGGCGGCGACGAGGGCTTCCGCGATGTGTACGCCATGATCCGGCGAGCAGCAAACGGCTTGCTGGATGGCATCATGTAACACCGATCGGTCTTAGATTTCCAGCAGCAGTCGCCTTGGGTCCTCGATGTAGTTCTTCACCTTCACCAGGAAGCCGACCGACTCGGAGCCGTCGATGATGCGGTGGTCGTACGAGAGCGCGAGGTACATCATCGGGCGCACCGCGACCTGTCCCGAGCCCGTGGGGTACTCGATGGGTCGATTCTTGATGGCATGCATGCCGAGGATGCCCGACTGGGGCGGGTTGATGATGGGCGTGGCCATCAGCGAGCCGAAGACACCGCCGTTGGTGATGGTGAAGGTGCCGCCCTGCATCTCTTCGAGCGTGAGCTTGCCGTCGCGCGCCTTGGTCGCGAGGTCCTTGATCCCCTGCTCGATCTGAGCGAACGACATCGTGTCGGCGTTGCGCAGCACGGGGACCACGAGGCCCTTGGGCGTCGAGACCGCGATCGCAACGTCGCAGTAGCTGTGCTTCTCAATGGCCATCTGACCGTTGTCGTCAACGATCGAGGCGTTGACCATCGGCATCTCCTGCAGAGCGCGCACCACGGCCTTCACGAAGAAGGACATGAAGCCCAGGCCGATGCCGTGCTTCTTCTCGAAGTCGTCCTTGTACGACTTGCGAAGCTCCATGACATTGGTCATGTCCGCCTCGTTGAAGGTCGTGAGCATCGCCGTGACCTGCTTGGAGTAGACCAGGCGCTGCGCGATGCGCTGGCGCAGCGGCGTCATGCGCTCCCGCGTCGCGCCAGCGCGGTTCGACGCCGCCGAGGCAGGGGGCGCGGCCGCCGCCGGCTCGGATGCGGTCACGGCCAGCGCGGCCGTCGATCCCTTTCGCGACTCCACAAATCCGATCACGTCCTGCTCGCGGATGCGCCCTCCCGCGCCCGTGCCACCTTGGATCACGGCGATATCGACGCCGTGTTCCGCCGCGACCTTCTTGGCCAGAGGCGTTGCTCGAACATCCTCGTGCGATGCGCCCAATCCATTCGAAGTCGCCGCAGCAGCCACCGGCGCGGCGGCCACAACCGCCGCGGGGGCGGGTGTCGAGGCGGCGGCGGGTGCAGGGGCCTTCGCGGCCGGGGCCGGAGCGCCGGCCGTTGCCTTCTCATCGATCACCGCGAGCACCTGCCCGATCGCGACCGTGTCGCCGACCTTGACGCGCAGCTCCGTGAGCACGCCCGCGGCGGGCGCGGGCACGCCGAGATTGACCTTGTCGGTCTCGACGCTGACAACTTCCTCGTCGCGCTTCACGTAGTCGCCCGGCTTCTTCAGCCACTGGGCAATCACGCCGCTGGTCACGCTCTCGCCGGCCTGTGGCATCACGATCTCGACGGCCATGTCTGGCTCCCATGGGACGGGACTCTGTCCCGTACACCGTTGCAATCCGCACACGAGCGGCACGGGCCACGCTCGAAAGTCTCAGAAGCACGCTGGATCACGCGCCATCACGCACCATCACGCACCGTCAACCACGCCCACCACACCAGGCCCGCGCCCCATCTCGCTCCCCCAACTCATCGCTTGGCCTTGGCCGCGGCACCCTTGGCCTCAGCGCCACTCGCGTGGTCGCCGTTGGTTCCATTCGCGCCCGCCACGCCCTCGCTGCCGAGGATGGCACTCAGCACGCGCTCCTGCTCGAGCTTGTACGCCTTCTCGCTTCCGCCAGCGGGCGAGGCGCACGCGGCGCGGCCCGAATACGCGAGCTCAACGCCCACCTTCTCGCGGAACGCATCGGCGATGTAGAGGAACGCGCCCGAGTTGCGGGGCTCTTCCTGGGCCCAGACTCGCTTGGCGCTCGCGGGGTAGCGGGCGTCGATGCGCTTTGCCAGGTCCGCGTGGAAGGGATACATCTGCTCGACACGCACCAAGGCCGTGTCGGTCCGCTTCGCGGCGTCGCGCTTCTCGGCGAGCTCGTGGTAGATCTTGCCCATGCAGTAGATCACGCGGATCACGCTCTTGGGATCCGAACCACCCTTGTCGCCAGCCTTGCCAGCGAACGCGGGATCGTCGATCAGGTGCTGGAACTCGCCCTTGATGAGGTCCTCGATCGGGCTGGTCTCGACTCGCAGGAACCTCTTGGGCGTCATGACCACCAGCGGCTTCCTGAAGTTCCGCAGCATCTGGCGCCGCAGAAGATGGAAGACCTGTGCGCCCGTCGTGGGCGCGACGACCTCCATGCTGTCGTTGCCGCAGAGCGAGAGGAATCGCTCCAGCCGCGCCGAAGTATGCTCGGGACCCTGGCCCTCCTGCCCGTGGGGCAGCAGCAGCACAAGCCCGCTCCAGCGGTTCCACTTCACCTCGCTCGACGCGAGGAACTGATCGATGATGATCTGTGCGCCGTTGCAGAAGTCGCCGAACTGCGCCTCCCACATCACAAGGCACTTGGGGGCACCGCGGCTGTAGCCGTAGTCAAAGCCCATCACTGCGTACTCGGAGAGGAGGCTGTCGAAAACCGTGTACGAGCCCTGCTTGCCCGGACGCACGTTCGAGAGGGGGAGGTAGCGTTCGCCGGTCTGCTCATCGCGCAGCGCCGCGTGGCGATGCGTGAAAGTGCCGCGCCGCACGTCCTGCCCGCTGATGCGGCAGTCGTACCCCTCAACCAGCAGCGTGCCGATCGCGAGCTGCTCGGCATCGGCGTGCGCGATCTTGCCGTGCGTTGGAAGGTTGGCGCGGGCCGCGAGGAGGGCCTTGAGCTTGGGATGGACGTTGAAGCCCTCGGGCGTGCGTCCCATCGCCGCCGCGACTTCCTTCAGCGTCTCCATCGAGACGGCGGTCTTGGGCGACTCGAAGGTGTACTTGGTCGTGAAGCCCTTCCAAAGATTCTTGCCGGGGTCGTTGGCGGGATCGACGGGCTGCTTCTTCGCGGCGTCCTGGGCCGCGTCGAGCATCGCGTTCTCGCGATCAACAATCGCCTGGGCCGCGTCGTCGCTGATCACCCCCGCGCCCACGAGCTTGCGCCGATAGCTGGCTGGCACGCCCTGGTGCTGGTCAGCGAGCGCATACATCTTGGGCTGCGTGTAGCGGGGCTCATCCTGCTCGTTGTGCCCGTAGCGCCGGAAGCAGACAAGGTCGACGTAGATCTCGCGCCTGAACATCGCGCGATACTCCGCCACCATCCGCGCCACGGCCACCACGGCCTCGGGGTCGTCGCCATTGACGTGCAGCACCGGCGCGCCCGTGACCTTCGCGACGTCCGTGCAGTAGCGCGAGCTGCGCCCGTCCACGGGATCGGTCGTGAAGCCGATCTGGTTGTTGGTCGCGATGTGGATCGTGCCGCCGACGCTGTACCCCTCAAGACCGCTCATCGCGGCACACTCAAAGACCACGCCCTGGCCCGACATCGCCGCGTCGCCGTGCAGCACGAGCGAGAGGATCCGCGTGCGCTCTGTGTCGCCGACCTGATCCTGCTTGGCCCGCACGCGCCCGAGCACGACGGGGTTTACCGTCTCAAGGTGGCTCGGGTTATTGAGCATGGAAAGATGGACGCTCTTGCCGCTGGGGGTGACATAGTCGCAGCTGTGCCCGCGGTGGTACTTGACGTCGCCGAAGCCCAGCCGCTCAGGCTCGATCCAGCTCTCCTCAAACTCCGTGAGGAGCGAGGGCATCTCTTTCTGGAGGTAACACTTCAGGACCGCGAGGCGGGCGCGATGGGCCATGCCCATGATCACTTCCTGCGTGCCCAGCTCCGCCGCGCGATCGGTCATCCAGAGCAGCAGCGGGATGACCGCCTCGCAACCTTCGCCGCTGAATCGCTTCTTGCCCTGGTAGCGCTTACCAAGAAACTTGTCCAGGCTCTCGCCCGAGATGAGTTGGTCAAGGATCTTGATGCGGTCCGCGTCGGTCAGGCGATACGCGCCCTCGCCGCGCTCCAGCCGCGCGATGAAGAACTCACGCTCGCGCGGGTCCTCGGCGTACATGAACTCGGCACCGATCGAGCCGCAGTAGACGGACTCAAGGAACGCGAGCACCTCGCGGACCGTCGCGCTGCTCTTGCCGGGAATCACGGCAATCGAGGTTGCCGCGCCAAGCTCGGCCTCGCTGATGCCATGGAACGAGGGCTCAAGCGACGCGTACCGCGCCGGGTTCCGCCCGAGTGGATCGATCTTCGCGAAGGCGTGCCCCATCGAGCGGTACGCCTGCACGAGCGCAAAGACCTTGAGGTCCAGCTGTGACCCATCAGCCCCACCAGACCCACCAGCGCCCTCAGCCCCGCCCACCTGCGGGCCCTCGCCCGAGAGCGCAAGCTCAAACCCGCGAAAGAAGGAAGCAAGGTCCGAAGGCACACCCGAAGGGTTCGCCTT
>Ga0105049_10010053_pt1 | contig 10863 bp, 5 predicted proteins | sample MAT06_FD_78087 | JGI IMG/M metagenome (GOLD analysis project Ga0105049, IMG submission 78087) | Freshwater microbial communities from Lake Fryxell liftoff mats and glacier meltwater in Antarctica - MAT-06 | ecosystem: Environmental > Aquatic > Freshwater > Ice > Liftoff microbial mat | place... | reverse complement strand
TCGGCGTCTTCGAAGTGGAACAGCGCGCTCGGGTGTTGCTCCGAGAGTGAATCGCCAGCAGTGCGCCGCCGCGCGCCGTCGACAGTCTTCGCGTCGCAGAAGAAATCGGCGATCACCAGGCCGCCATCGCGCACCAGATCGCGTAGCAGCCGGAGCAACCACAGCGAGTCTTCGTAGTTGTGGTGGATGAAGAAGTGGCGTCCGAACGCGATGTCGACCGACTTCGCGAGCGTCTCCACACCCGCTGGATCGTAGAGGTGGAAGTACCGGCACGTCTTCGGTGACGTCAGCCGCGCGATCGACAGCGCGAACTGCGAGACATCGATGCCGGTGTAGCTCTTTGAGAACCGGCCGGAGATCCGGCCGAACACGCCGGGCCCGCAGCCGATCTCGAGGACATCCTTGCCGACGAGGTCCGCGCCGGCTGCCCATACCCCACCCGCTATGTTCTTGTAGAACTTCGTCGAGTAGACCTCCTGCGCTGACATCTTCGCGATCGTGTTGGGACCGATCCCGAGCGCGTAGGTGTCGCTGCTCATGTCGTAGAAGTAGAACCAGTAGTCCTTCCCCGCCGAGAAGTACCGCATCCACTCCTTGTCCCAGCGGTGGGTCTGTTCGGCGGCGTTGTCCTGGAAGGACTTCGACAGCACGTGGGCGAGGCCGTCGGGCCGCGACAGCGTCGAGCTCATGTGCGTCCATACCATATGCTAGGTTCGCCGCGTGAACGACGACCGCGTCAGCGAGCTCTACCTGGGCACAGGGAACTTCGCGTTGACGATGAGTCACAAGCCGTGCCGCGCGCGCATCGACTGGATCGTCTCGGAAGTTCGCGGCCGCACCCTCGATATCGGAAGCAGCCAGGGCATGGTGTCGATCCTGCTCGGACGTGCAGGCCACGACGTCGTGGGAATCGAGGTCGAGGAGCCAGCGCTCGCCTATGCGAAGAACGCGCTCGAGGCAGAGCCGGCAGACGTTCAACGGCGGGTGCGGTTCATTCACGCCGACATCTACGGCGCGTTCGCGCACCAGCAGTTCGAGACCGTCGTGCTCGGCGAGATCCTCGAGCACCTCGCGGATCCGCGCTCGTTGTGGCTACGCGCTGCGCACTTCGTCGCGCCCGGCGGCCGGATCGTCGGGACCACGCCCTTCGGCCTCCATCCGCATCCCGATCACAAGGTCACGTTCTACCTGCGCTCGTTCATCGATACGATCGCCGGCGTCGGGACGCTCACGCATCTCGAGATCGTCGACGGGTTCATCCGGTTCGTCGTGCGCACAGATCCCGAGGCGGTCGTGGTGGCTGTCGATGGCGAGGCGCTCCTCGCACGCTCCGAACAAGCGTTCCTCGCGATCCAGCTCGCGACCGAGGTGGTGCGAGTCGAGCTCAAGGTTCGCGGCGATCGCATCGCGACCCTGAACGAGCGGGCCAGGATCCTGACACAGCGACTCGAGCACGCCAACGCGGAGCTCGTCGAGCAGCGCCACGAGGCGCTCGCGGTGCAGCGCCGGCTCGAGAGCTACACCCAGCTACCCGACGATGCCACACCACGAATGCGCGGGTTCAGCGCCCTCCTCTCGTCGCTCCTGCGCGAGGTCAACACCGGCGGCCTGCGCGCTGCGCCGCTCGAGGCGCTCCGCAAGACCTATGCTCGCGTGCGCCGAGCCGCGAGCCGCGAGCTCAACTCCGGCGAGTGAACAGCGCGAGCTCGCGCAGCGAGGTCTGCTCGGCGCCGCGATCCTGTCGCACGCGCGAGGCGGCTGCGGTCGACATGCGCTGGAACCGTGCCGGATCGTTGTACAGCGTCTCGATCGCCGAGGCGAGCTCGAGCGCGCTCTCGGGCGGCGCGAGGAACGCACAATCCTCGTCGACAAACTCCGGTACGGCGGCGATCCGGGTGGTGACCGGGACCAGGCCCGACGACATCGCCTCGTCGCGCGAGACGCCCTGAGAGTCCATGCGCGTCGGGCACAGGAACACGCCATACCGGCGGTGCAGCGCGGCAACCTCGTCCTGACGAACGAACCGGCGCTCGACCCGCACGTTGCGGAGCTCCAGCAGCGGTGCCACCGTGGCCTCGAACAGGGCGCCGTCGCCGATGATGTGGAAATCGAGCTCGCCGAACCACGGGCGCCTGGCGAGCTCGAGGATCGCAGCCACCGTGAGATCGTTGGCGTACGTCCGCGCCGCGAACGGCCGGATCGAGAGGATCCTCGTGCGCTGCGCTGCCGGCTTGGGCTCGTAGCGGAACAGCACGGTATCGATCACGTTGTGGATCACCGAGTGCTGCGCTGGCGAGAGCCTGATGCCGTAGTCCTCTTCGATCTCGTTCGCCAACGTTCGCGACACCGTGATCAGGTGGAGGTTCGGAGACCGCAGACCCAGCACGCGGTTCCACAGGTCGGTGCGTAGGGTGCTCGACGTCTTCGCACTCTCGAGCTCCTCCGGGGTCGTGTAGTTGAACCTCCGGCGGTGCCACGGCTGGACCTCGGCGCCGTGAATCCACACGTAGACGTGCAGCCGGTCGAGCCGGGGCAGCAGCTCGCGCCACATCTCCTCGTCGAGAAAGTGGACGAGCACCGTGTCATACGCGTTGGACTCGAGCATGCGCTGCAGCACCTCGGCGCGGCCGCTGACCACATCTGTCCCCTCGAAGGTGTGATAGCTGATCCGCTCTCGCGGCCGGTGGCAGTAGACGTCGACGTCGACGCCGGCCCGGCGATAGTCGAGGACGCGGCGGTGGACGAACCCGTTGCGGTATAACGCCTCGGGCGACGGGTAGCCGTTGGTGACGACCAGGATCCGCGAGCGGCCGATGATCCGCGTCGGCTCCTCGGTCGAGACGTGGCCGAGGACGAGGCGACGTACCCGGGCGCTCCCGGGACCGACCACGAGGATGCCGAACCGGACGTAGGCAGCCTTCGCCGGTAACTCGGTCTCATGATTCATCGCGGCAATCCGGATCACGTCGCCGATCCGCTGCTTCTCCTGATCGAGAAACAGAAACACCGCTTGCAACCGCAACCCGGCGGTGACCTCGAGGTGAAACCGAACGGTCGATTCGAAGCCGAACGTCGAGAGCGGACTCTCCCCACGCTGGTAGAGGTAATGGCGGCCGTCGACGTCGAGCTCCGAGTCGATCGTCATCCCGTCCGAGCCGTGGCTGACCGACAGCTCGGAACGAATCCCGTCGGCGAACAGCGGCACGAAGTCGGTCGGGCCGAGCATGCGAAGGTCGAGGTCGGCCACGGCGACCTCGACGCGATCGGCGTGCGCCAGCACGACAGAGAATGACACCCCGGTGTTCAGCTCCGGTTCGCCACCCGGATGCGTGTACTGGTAGTCGTCGATCGCGAGCGCGTGCTCGAGCGTGCGCTCGTCGCGCGCGAAGTCGGCGAGCGGGGTCGTGCGGAGCTCATCGCGCCGAACGATCGCGGCCGCAGTGGAGACCGTCTGCTCGGTGCGGTACCGCGTGGTAGGCGGGCCCATGCCGATCACCGGGCCGTCGTAGTAGAGGGTCGCGAGGGCGAGGTCCAGGAGGTAGTGCTCGCCGTAGTGGTCGCCGTCCGCGAAGCGCGCGACGTACTCGCCCTCGATCGCGGCGACATCGGGTTCCGATCCCGGCGTCACCACGACGAGTTGCTTGTGCGGATAGCTCTGGCGCGCGAACGCGGCCGTGAGTGCGGCGCGCTCGTGATCGGTGCTCACCGCGCCGACCACCGTGATCGTCGGCGTCAGGCGAAGCGGCGCGATGCGGTCGAACAGCTTCGTGACGACGTACGCGAGTCGATTCTGGTAGGTGTGCTCGCCAAGCGCCTTGCGCAGCCCGGCGAGCCGGCGCAGCCGCGAGGTCTCCTCGTCATCGAGTACGGCGAGCGCAGCCCCGAACTCCTCCGGGGCGTCGGTCGCGACGACCAGGTCGCCGAACAGCACGCGGATCCCCTTGGCGTAGTTGCTGACGGTCAGCGTGTTCGAGGCCAGCAGCTCGAAGACGCGCCGCGCGAACATCGTCTGCGACGTCTTGATCGAGTTGATGTTGATCGCGTAGCGGTAGCCCTTGTACGCGCGATCGATCTCCGAGAACGGGAGGTTGCCGACGATGTAGTCGCGGTACGACGGCGGGAACTGATAGTCAGCGTCGGTCTTCCCATGGTTGCGATCGAAGATCTCGACCGGCCCGCGTTCGAGGAGCTCGAGGAGGATTCTCAGGAAGTCGCGTTGTCGCTCGGGATAGCGCGCGTAGTAGGCGCCGGCGAAGCACGCAGCGTTCTTGCGCTCGAACTTCTCGATCGGGTTGTGCTGACGCGGCTGACACGCGAATGGGAGCACGTAGACGCGTTCGTGGCCGAGGAGCTCGCGATAGCGATGGAGGCAGTCGAAATCAGTGGTGAACACCGCGTCGAACAACGTCGCCGTGTTGAGGAAGGTCCCGAAGTGGACCGGATCCTCCTTGTTCCAGAACGCTGTCGGGATCGCGCGCTCGCGACACTGCTGCACCAGCTCGCGAAGCTCGCGCGCGCAATGGTTGATCTTGCGATCCCACGATCCACCGGCACCCTGCCACGCCGATTCGACGAACAGCAGATGCGGTGGATGCTCCGCGAGCTGCGTTTGCCACGTCGCGGCGTGCAGCGAGATCAGCTCGCACTCGGGAGCGAAGGCGTGGGCGGTGAACTCGTCGAAGATGCCCGCGACTCGCAGGCGCTTCAGATCGGCTCCGGTCGAGATCTCGAACGGCGGTGAGAAGCGCTTGGCGGGCACGGTGGTCCGGACTGCGGTCGCCGCGCTCGGCTTGACGACCGCATTGCCCCGATCGCGAAACCGCGCGAGACGCCGAACAATCCGGCGCAGGCCGTTCGCCGCGTTCTCGCCGCCCCGGCGGGAGTTCGCGTCCTGCTGCAGGTTCCACAGCACCTTCGGCAACTCGAGCACGCCTTCGACGGACTTGGTCTTGTGGATCAGCGCATGACCGAGCCGAAACGACAGCGTGCCCTTGAGCTTGTCGGTCTGCTGCTGAGCGAGCCGGAGCTTGCGCTCGAGCGCTTCCTTGCTGGAGATCGTATCAGTGTGCCGGCGGTCGGCCTCGAGCAGATCGATCGTCCGCCGGCGCATCGCGTCCTCGGCCTTGTGAAGCTGTTGCGCCGCCTCGTGCTGGGCCGCCCGCACCACTCGCACCGCCTGGTCGAGGAGGCGCGTGATGTCACTCTCGGGGATCTCCGACGTGACCTGCGCGCGTGCACAACCCACCACGCCGACCCCATCCGCGGCGACGCGGATCCCGGAGATCTCGAAGTAGCGCGAGACCTGACGTAGATCGTCGGCGAGGCTCACGCTGTTGCCGGTGTCGGGATGGACGTAGATCAACAGCTCGCCCGCCCCGGTCGCACGACGGCGCGCCACATCGAGGGCTTCGAGGTCGAGTCCGGAGATCAGCGGTCCATCGAGCATGAATCGGTCACGGCGAATCGTAGGCGATGTTGAGTCGCAACTCGCAGTCTCAGAACTGAAAATAGATGAACGGCTTGGCGACGCGGGGATAGAGCAGCGCGATCGCCATCAGGATCACCACCGCGCCGACGATGGCAACCCCGACGACGATCGTGGCACGGCCCAGGTTGGGAGCGCGCTCTGGCTCCTTCGCCTCCTCGGCGGGTCGCGCGGTGTTGGCCAGAGGTTTGAGCCAGGTGTCGACGCAGAGCGGCACGAGGAAGACCAGGGTCCACAGCCAGTCGCGGATGTCAAACCCGCCCGGCCACTTGAAGTGGAGGAACATCCGGTCGAGGATCTCCTTGGCGGTGCCGAAGTCCTGGGCGCGGAACGGCACCCAGGCGATCAACACCAGGAGCTGGGTCAGGAACCAGGCGCCAACAAGGCTCAGCGGGCGCAGCACGACTGGTGTCGGGCCGCGTCGTTCGCGCCACTCGCCGTAGAGCTTGTCGGCGACCAGATAGAGCCCGTGCAACGCACCCCAGGCGACGAACGTCCAGGTCGCGCCATGCCAGAGACCGCCGAGCAGCATGGTGGCCATGAGGTTGACGTACGTCCGCACGTGCCCGCGGCGATTCCCACCCAGCGAGATGTAGAGATAGTCGCGCAGCCACGACGACAGCGAGATGTGCCATTGGCGCCAGAACTCGGTGATGCTCTTCGCGGCGTACGGGAAGTTGAAGTTCTGCGGCAGGCGGTAGCCGAGCATGAGCCCGCAGCCGATCGCCATGTTGGAGTAGCCGGCGAAGTCGAAGTAGATCTGGGCGTAGTACGCGAGCATTCCGCGCCACGCGCCGGGCGTATCGATCGTCTTGGCCGCGAACAGCTCGTCGGCGATCGGCGCGAGGTGATCGCCAAGCAGCGCCTTGTAGACGAACCCGAGCAGGTAGAGACGGAACCCGGCCCAGAACACGCGCGCCTCGAAGGCCTGCCGTACTCCGACCTGATCCATGAACTCGCTGGCGCGCACGATCGGACCGGCGACGAGTTGCGGGAAGAACGCGATGTAGAACGCGACGTCTTCGAGCGTGTAGTCGTCTTTGACCTTGCCGCGATGGACGTCGATCGCGAAGCTCAGTGCCTGGAACGTGAAGAAGCTGATGCCGACAGGCAGTGGAATGCTGGGGAACTGCAGCGTCAGACCAAACCAGCTAGCGATGGCGTCCAGGTTCGCTCCAACGAAGACCGCGTACTTGAAGAACGCCAGCAACAACAGATTGAAGACGACCGTGCAGACGATGACCCGCCGTTTGAACAGCGGATAACGTCGGCCGAGGTACGCACTGCCCCAGGCCGAGACGATCGACGCTAATAGCAGCGCGAGGAACCGATAATCCCAGTAGCCGTAGAAGAAGAAGCTGGCGGTCAGGATGAAGCGCTGGCGCAGGCGCACCGTCGGGCACATCCAGGTCGCGCCGAAGGCAAACAGGAAGAAGATCTGAAAGATGCCGTCGGTGAAGACCATCAGTGCTCGGCCAGCTTCTGCGCGAGACGCGCGGCCAGCCATCCTGTGAAGCTCGCGGCGCCTGACGGCGACAGGTGACCGACGTCCATCCACCTGTCGACCGGCAAGTGCGCGCGGACCTCCTCGTCGGACATGTAGAAACACGGGCCGAGCTTCGCCACGGCCGCGCACGCACGCGGGGCGGTCGCTCGCATGTCGGGACCCGCGGTCGGCGGAAAGAAGAACAGCAGCTCGACCCGTCCGGGAACGAGCTCTGCCAGGTCCTCGGCCAGCTCGGTGCGCACGATCGCGACGAGCTCGTCCCGGTCACTCGGCGGGGAGATCGAAGTCGCCGACATCGCGAGTGCATCGCGGATGTCTTGGATGACGCTCGCTGGGGGCAAGGTCGCGTTCGGCGCGAAGCCGTTCTCGGTGCCAGGCGAGGCCGGTGGTCCGAGGTCGAACAACAGGCCGACACCCAGGTAGTGCTCGGCGGTGTGGGCCAGTGCGCGCAACAGCAGGCGATACGTATAGGCCGGGTGATCCGCATTGCCGGACCGTGCGGTTCTCCACATCCGCAGGTTGGTCAGGAACACGCCCGCGTCGAAGAACTCGATGCCACGTCGCGTGGAGATCAGCGCGTCCGGCACGCCAAGATCGATCTCGGTTCCGAGCTCGACGAGCACCGTGAGGTTCTCGGGATGCAGGCGCTCGAGGAGCTTTCGCGTCGTGTAGAGCTGCTCGAGGGCGTACTGACCGGGAGAGGAAAACTGGAGCACCTGCACGTCGCGTCGAAGCCTGGTGTCGAGCTGCTGCTCGAGTGCGGCTCCATCGAGGCCGAGCGTCGAACGGCTCGAGCCAATGATCAGCAACGCCGGCCGCTCGCGCTGGTACTTGCGTTCGAGCTCGGCGATCAGCGAATCGAAGGTGCCCGTCTTCTCGAAGTTCGGGTTGGCGCCGAGTGTGGAGACCACCAGGTGCAGGCAGACGCCGGCCAGGGCGAGCGCGCCGCAGACGGCAACGCCAACGGAGCGTCGCGGCAATGAGATCGGCATCAACCGCGCGATGACCAGGAGCAGCGCGATCGCGATCCACATCCACCAGCGAATCGCCGGTCCGAGCTCGAGCGCGAAGGGCGGGCCCGTCTCCATGGCTCGATGGGTTATCACGTCAGGCGACGAGACGAGGGTCGCTCCACCGCGAATCAAGAGCTGTCGAATAAAGCGGGCTGAGGACGATTCCGGAACTACCGGCGGCGCGTAGGCTGTTCTCGCGGGCATGGGTGACGAACAGCGCAAGCCTCGAATCGCGGATCCGCAACGCAAGCAGGGCGTGATTCGATTCGAGATGCCGGAGGATACGTTGCCGCCGACGCACGCGGCACGCGTGTTGTGGGATGTCGTCGGGACGTTGCAGCTGTGCGTTTCTCGAGGGCGTGAAAGCCTTCGAGGGCACCAGGGTTCATTGCGTGACTCGCGCAAGAGTTTGGGTGTTCGGCGTCGCTCGACGGGACCACGAGCGTCAGATCGATCGGTTGCCGCGCGCTGTCCCCGGCGCGACCCCAAGTCTTGCGAACTCCGAATTTTGGGTCTTCGTCGAGTAATCCGGATCACTTGGCGAGCACCGCAATGAACCCTGGGCACGTTGGGGCGGAACACGCTGTCGCCGCAGATGAAGCTGACGTTGTGGCTGTCCGCGATCTCGGTCGGCGTGGGCAGCACGCGAGAGATCGCCCGCCTGGTGGAGAGCGACGACGCGGATCGTTGGATCGTGGGCGATCTTGAGGTCGGGCATCACACGCTGTCGTCGTTCCGCGTCGACCACGGCGCCGCGCTCGACGGCCTGATGACCGACATCCTCGCGTCTCTGATCCACAAGGACGTGCTGTCGCTCGGACGGCATCCGGATTCGCGCGGCGGCGACGGCGCCATCGTTTCGACGCTGCGAGTCGCTCGAGGAGTGCCGCGAGCAAGCCGCATTGCATCTCAAGGCAACGCTCGACGCGCGCGAGGCGGCGGCACGCGACTTCCAACGTCGCGTCGAGGAGGCGATCTCGACGGTGACGGAGCTGCAGAAGGCACGCAGACCGTCAGAGAAACCGGCGCGTGCCTGTGCCTCGACGACGGACGCCGCGGCGCGCGTGATGAAGATGGCCGACGACGGGTTTCGTCCGATGGCGCCGGCTGGATCGCCCTTCGGAGGGCCGCGCACGATCGTCGGCGTGCAGGTCACCAACGTCGGCAGCGACATGGGCTCGATCACGCCGATGCTGGGCGAAATCCAGTGGCGCACCGCCAGTTACCGAAGCCGCTGCTCGCCGACGCCAACCACGCCGCGCACGACTGCATTCGCGCGGCGACTGCGGCCGGTGTTGACGTCCTGGTCGCCGTGCCCGAACGCACCTCTTCAGTCGGCTGTTCGCACCGAGACGCGCTTGAAGTACTTGTTCTCCGGGTTCGAAACCTCGCGGGCGAAACCCGTCACGTCCAGCGGATCCTTGGCGGTCAGATCCTGCGGATCGAATACGAATTCGCACTGCTTGCCGTACCACTGTGTCGCGATCCGCTCGGAGCCCTTCAAGAGATAGAACGCATACTCGACGTCACCCGTGAGCACGCCGTCGGCCACGCTTACCCTCGCGACGACCTTGCCGTCGGCCTGTCGAATGGCAGTGACCGTGATGGGGCCCGTCTCGACGTTCAAGTAGGGTGCGAGCTCGTCCGCCGTGAGTTGCTCGGCCTTCGGATTGAACGGTTCGCGAAGCATCGTCGGACACATGTGTTCCACGCACCCGACCATGCTGTCCCTCGAGACCTGCCGGTCGAACGGCATCGCCAGATAGGTCGTCAGGACCCTCCGGCAATTGAACAGCGACACCGTGTCGTACGCCATGTCGCTCTCCAGCAACAAGGCGCCATGCCACACGGGCATCAGCAGCTCCCAGTAATAGAGCGCGAGTAGATCGAAGCGATGCGAGCTCGCGATCAGATCAGTCTCCTTCAGATATCTGGAGAACTCCGCGTGGATGAATTTGTGTGGGCGCGCCCGGGTCCACTGGCAGTAGATCCTGGCGAGCTTCTCGACTTCTGTCGGAGCGTCACGAAGCAGCTCCGTGAACGGGGCGGTGTGGTAACGCGCGCGGCCGATCTCTCCGATATTGGATCTCACGTGCAGCGCGGGTGGATGGTTCGCGACATATGCATATGCGAGTGAATAGAAGTGCTCGAATCGGGTGTTGCAGCGTGCGACCTCGGCGAACTTCAGATAGTCCGCATGATGGTTGTCGCTCGCGGTGATCTCGTGGGTCCAGGACAGCTTCTGGTGCGCGAGCCCGTTCGCCTTTGCCACTCGACTCGCGACGATGGCATCGACGGCGTTGACCCGATCCCCGCGGCGAACATAGGTGAAGAACGAGACGCGATCGGCGAGCTTCGAGAACGCCGCCGCGGTGATGCGACTATCGAGACCCGCCGTCAGCGAGATCGCCAGCGGCCCGAGCGCGGCGAACTTACCGGCGAGATCCTGCAGGTAGTCACACACCTGTTCGAGCGCCCGCTCGAACGGCATGCCCTCGATCGCACCGCGCGGAAACACCCGACGGATCGTTCCCGTATCGAGGGCCAGGCAGGTGTTCGGCGCCAGGAGCCGGATCCCATCGAAGGCGGTCGCGAAGCCGGGCAGGAACGACATGTTGTACGAGCTCGCGCCCGACGCTTCCCAGAACTCGATCGCCTCCGCCGATTCAGGTTTCGCGAACACCTCGGCCAGGAGTGCGGCGTGCGAGGCGATGGCAACGATGGGCTCCGTCGTGAAGCAGATCATCTTCATGCAGGTCGCGTCCCCCACGACATGCACGCCGGCGCCGGACGAGTAGAAGCAGACGAAGCGCCCGCAACACGCATCCATGGCGGTGTGGAATGCGTCCTCGGACTCC
>Ga0105049_10010052_pt1 | contig 10865 bp, 11 predicted proteins | sample MAT06_FD_78087 | JGI IMG/M metagenome (GOLD analysis project Ga0105049, IMG submission 78087) | Freshwater microbial communities from Lake Fryxell liftoff mats and glacier meltwater in Antarctica - MAT-06 | ecosystem: Environmental > Aquatic > Freshwater > Ice > Liftoff microbial mat | place... | reverse complement strand
ATGGGAAATACGGTAGTATTTAAACCTGCAAAGTATGGTGTGCTGTTTATAAAGCCATTGTTGAATGTTTTTAAAGAGTGCTTCCCAAAAGGCGTTATCAATATTATTTACGGTAAGGGAAGAGAGACGGTAGGTGTACTGATGGAAACGGGTAAGATTGATGTGTTCGCTTTTATCGGTACCAACAAGGGTGCAAGCGATATTAAAAAATTACATCCAAAGCCGCATCGCCTGCGAAGTGTGCTGGGACTTGATGCAAAAAATCCTGCTATTATTTTACCCGATGCAGCTATTGATACCGCAGTAAATGAAGCCGTGGCGGGTTCACTTTCTTTTAACGGGCAGCGATGCACTGCCCTAAAAATCATTTTTGTGCATGAAAATATTGCAGGCAGCTTTATACATAAATTTACTGCCGCTGTTGCTACATTAAAATGTGGTATGCCATGGGAAGAAGGCGTAAAAATAACACCCCTGCCGGAGCCTGGCAAAACAGCTTATTTAACTGGCCTTGTAAATGATGCCAAAGAATTTGGTGCGGCTGTAATAAATGAAAATGGTGGGGAGGTTAACGATACGTTTTTTTACCCCGCTGTATTGTATCCGGTAAATGAAAAAATGAAGGTTTATACTGAAGAGCAGTTTGGACCTGTGGTACCCATCGTGCCGTATAAAAATATTGAAGACGTAATTAATTATATTGTACAGTCTAATTTTGGACAGCAGTTAAGCATATTTGGAAACGACCCTAAAACAATTGGACATTTAATTGATGAACTGGCAAACCAGGTTGGCCGTATCAACATTAATGCACAATGCCAACGTGGCCCGGATGTGTACCCGTTTAATGGCAGAAAAGATAGTGCAGAAGGTACATTGAGTGTAGCTGATGCATTGAGGGCATTTAGTATCCGTATTTTAATTGCAACAAAAGACAATGCTGTTAATAAAGAAATTGTGCAAACAATCGTTCGTGGGCATCAAAGCAATTATTTGCGGCTCGATTATATTTTTTAATCTTTTATTAAATTATTTTAAAGGGCAAAGCATCATCTTTTTGCCCTTTTTTTATTGGTGAAAAATATATTGTTTGAGTTGTGGGAAAAAAAGTATCCACCATATTTTGCAAATTCTTTTCGTTTCAAATTCTTAGGTTTAGCAGTATCCTCTTTTATTTGGTAAATGGGCAAGGCAACGGCCGTTGCCCCAAAAGGTGCAATATTCCGGATCTAAACAGTAACCACAGGTGCTTTTCCACTTTGCCTGCAATACCAATGTGTGAAGTGTGTAACTTTTAGCAGGAGTTATGTAATGCTCATTTTGATGAATTGATAAATCTTTGCCTGTTGCAAAAATGATATCATTTTAAAGAGCAATTAACATGGACGAATTAGAAAAACAGGTTGATCTTAAAATAGCTGTTGAGGCTAGCCCGGCATCAAACAACAGTAACAGAAGCCACAACCCGGGGCTTAGAGCATTACTTTCGATAAAAAATTTTAGCACCATACTGCTGCAGGATTATGCCAACCTTCTTTTAATTGAAAAGGAACTGGATGAACTGCATAAAAAGGGGTTATTAATTATTGAGGAACAAGCGGAGACAGAAGGGGCTGGTAAGTTTAAACTAATGGCAGCAGCAGTTACAGACGCCATTGCAGGTATCAAAAACCTGTTGAACACCGCTAAAGAAAATATTGAGAAAAAAGAAACAACGGGTATTGCTGAGCTTTGGCAGCAGTTAAGTTTAGATGTGAAACAATTAAAATTGGGCGTTAAAAATTTAATAAGTACAGGCTATAAAGTGTTACCCGAAACACAATTTATACAATGGGATTCAGCATTTGTACATGTTGAAGAACCACTGGTACAATCCCTGGTTGATCATGTTGATTCATGCAGGGTACTGCTGCAAATGATTGAAAAATATTCCCCGGATGAACTAAATAAAATTACCAAGCTAATTGTAGATCAAATTCCACAGGATTTTACTTACGAAGAAGCTGTGGTATACCAACAAGACTATTATAAAGCCCTGGTGAATTTTAAAAAGGAATTTAAGGAAGAGAAAAATCTGTGGGACAAATTCCTGGATATCTTGGCCGATGGTACGCACCAGACTCCATCCGAACGGGTAATGCTGGAGAGATGGATTGAAGGAGAAAAAGGAGATTTAGAATAAAATAATTTTATCGGTGTGCCTTCTTTATGCTTCAAATTTCTTCCATTGTTAAATATTTTCTCCACAAACACCGCTCACGTGTGTAGTTCGCAAAGTTCAAACCGTTGTGCCTAACACCCGTTCTAAAACTAAAAATAGTCAACGAAATAGTGTTTACTCCCCAATCACCCATGTTCTATCTCATATTTTCTTTTTACAAAACTTATCATAAGCAATACGGCAATTATCGGCAGCATAATAAGGGCTAAACTTTTACCGCTGCTAACTGCTCCAAAATAATCGGTAATGGGAAAAAGGTTTAGGTTAAAATAAGTGATGCCGAAAAAAAGTATTTCAAATAGTTTTTTGCCTTCGCTCAATATGCCAAGGCACACTGCTAATAAAACTATAAAAACTGCACCCATAAAAATATTTAACACAGGCAGTAAATCTGCTGCTAACAAATAACGGATCAGTAAAGGCAATGCCAGTGTAACTGCTATCACTATTCCAGCAATAATCTGCGAAGTCAATAGTCTTTTAAGCGGCTGGTAAGCAGCATAAGTGAAATAATGAATGCGGTTTGTTTTTTCTTTGCTGGCAAGGTCGCTCCAGCGGCCAACCTGCATAAACCAGACGATGGGCAATACAAACTGATGGGCTATTTTTATTGGAATAAAAAACATTGCTATCATGCCGCCTATATTCACCAGCCAAAACCATTTGGGTCCTTTACGAAAAAGCATTAGCAGTTCTGTTTTTATAAAAGGTAATATGCCATAGTCTGTTAGTATGGATGGCAATGCGGAGCGTTTTATTTCCTGCAAAACATTTCTTGCTTCAATATTTTCTGTAATAATATTTTTCTTTTTCCTGCTGCTGATTTTTTCCTTTACATCAAAACGGTGAAAGAATTTTGATGCTATAAAAATGGCGAATATGCTGATGCCAATCCATAGTAACCTGCTGATGATATAAAGTGCTGACCAGGAAATTCCTTGAAACAAAAAAGTTTTTACTTCTTGCCCGGACGACAAATTGAAACCAACACTTCCAACTGTTGCAGTAGCATCATACTGCTGCCGTACTAAATTTTCCATTCCTGTCATTACCATTTTTACACCAAAAGGGTCAATCAATATTTTAGCAGTGGTGCCGGTTCCCGGTAAAACATTTGCTGTTATTATACCAAATAAACAAAAGAACCCTATATACTGCAGTATGGGCCATTTGCCCAAAAACACTTCTGCCAAAACTGCCAGAGACGAGATAAAAAACATGCAGGGTAATGTGGTAAGCAGGTAGGGTAAAAGAAATTGTACGATATTAAAAGGGGTACCATTACTTCTTGCAAAAACTAAGATAATACCCATGATGCTTACAAGCCCGGTAATGGTAAGCAGTACCATAAAATTACTCAGCACTTTTGTAAACAGGTATTTAAAATTGCTAACGGGTGTGGTAGCTATAATCATCCCAACTTCCGTATCCCTGTCTTTTTTAATGCTGCTGTTTATTAAATAAAAACCAAAAAGAGAAAGGAATACGCTTGTCATCATGGCGGTTACATGTCCAATCCATGCAGTATTATTTTCGCCAACATATTTTCCAATTTTAACGGTGGTGTAATTTGCTCCCGGGGCAGGAACAAAAGTATAAGCCAGGTACAAACTAATGGCAAGGGTAATAAGAAAAGCATAGCTTCTTGTTCTTTGCTGATAATCACCTTTGATAATGCTTTTATAATTATTCATTTTATGCATTATTTTTTGTGAGGAACAAATAGGCATCTTCAAGCGATGCGGTGCAGGGAATAGAGGTATTTACAACGCTATCACTTATATACCGGAGCCTTGTGTTTTCTTTTTGCCTGATACTATTTATCACTAAATGTTTTGTTTTAAAATCATTAACAGCACTGCCTTCCATCACTATTTCAAATACTTTGCCCGCCACAGACTTTATTACATCGGGTTGTGTGCCTTTCGTAATTAGCATGCCGCCTTTCATAACCGCTACTTCATCTGCAATGGTTTCAATATCAGAAACTATATGTGATGAAAGAATGATAATGCAGTCCTGTGCCAGGTCGCTTATCAAATTGCGGAAGCGTACCCTTTCTTCAGGATCGAGGCCAACGGTGGGTTCATCAAAGATTAAAACCTTTGGGTCGTTTAACAATGCCTGTGCAATGCCGATGCGTTGTTTCATACCCCCGCTATAGGTACCGATGGGTAGTTTGGCTGCTTCAATAAGGTTCACTCCTTCCAATAACATTTCAATCCGTTTGCGCAGGTTGGGGCCGCCCACGCCTTTCATGGCTGCGATGTATTCAAGAAATTCATAAGCATTCAGATTTGCATACACGCCAAAATCCTGCGGCAAATAGCCGAGTATCTTTCTAATGTAATTGGGTTCTTTTACAATATCCCGCCCATCAAGTGTTATGGTTCCCGAACTGGGCTTACTGATGGTTGCAATAATTTTCATAAGTGTAGATTTACCTGCACCATTGGGGCCAAGCAAACCAAGTATACCATTTTCAATGTTGAGTGAATAATCCCTCAACCCAAATTTTTCCTTACTGTATTTTTTTGAAAGATGCTGAATGGACAGTACCATGCTGTAGATTTAGCTTGTAATGTATAATTATTTTTACCTGTTACCAACAGTATTTCAGCTTCGTCATAAGAGAACACTCCAGAAACTCATTGTTATTACTCTCTAAATCAGGGTAGGTGTTTAATTAATTTAGATAGTTTTTTCGATGCAACTTCTTACATCGGCAACCCATTTTTTGGCAACGGGTTTCATGCGGTTAAATGGCAAGGAGGAAGATGTTGCCGGCTAGTGGAGTAATTGTTTTACTAGTTTGGGATAGTAATTTTAAAGGACAAAATATGCTCAATTTTAGTATTGGCAGAACAAGAGAATTTACCAGCAGTAAGGCAATAAGAAACTGAGCAGGGGAGTAGTTGCCCTATTGTTACTCCCCTGGCTCAGCGCTGATATTTGCCCCTACCTGGTGATTCAATGTAGATTTTTCATGAGGAGAGATAAAAGTATCTTCCTGAAATTGGATATTAGGTGGTTTAGGAATTTAAAATTATTATTTTTCGAAAGAAATATTAATAAAAGATTCTAACCTTAAGTTGCTGTTAGTATGTTTTGCCTTATCAATTATTTCAATAACTTTTTCTTTGGCTTCTTTTAGGTATTCAATTCTTTTCTTTGATCCTTCAATTGATTTGCCAAAACGCTCTTCTGAACTGAAATTTTTTAATGAATGAAAGTTAATCTTATGGTTTATGAGTTCCATTAATACTTCTTTTGCTTCTTCAGGAGTAAACTTTCCTTCAATTAATTTGATGGGTTCTTTTAATTTCATACTATTTATTTTACTATTTGGGTATATTGGAAACAAGGCGGGAAAGATTAAGTGCTGTAATTAATGTAAGAGCGCTAATTAGATGGCTGATGGTAATATCCCGCATGTAAAAAGATAGAAAAAGCCCTGTAAACAATAACAGCATACTTAATAGAATCTTTAACGAAACTTGCATTTTTTATTTTTTTTTTTAAACAGGTGTTACAGCATTTACGAAAAATGTACTACGGACTCTATTGAAATTGATTTCCCATTTGCAAGAATATATTCCCTTGCTGTATGGAGGTCTTGTTGTAAATCTTTGATTCTCTTTTCTCTCATTTTTGTAGCTTCTTCTCCATCGTTGGCTTCTATTTTATTTTCATGAAACTTTATTTTCACATTAATTAATTGGGTGATGATGTCAACAGCATCCTGTGCGCTAAACTGACCTTGCATAAGTTGTATATTCATACTATTTCTTTTTATTTTTTATTGGCCCTGCCCCAGCGAGAAGGATGGCTTGCCATCAAATGAATAAAGGTTTTCTGTTTTAATTGTATCAATATTTTTTTCTATTGCTTTGGCCAGTAATGCTACAATATGGTTTTTATTGAAATTATTTCCATTAACTGGTTTAAAACGACAGCGCCAGTGGTCGGTGCAGAAAGTTTCTTCAAAACCCTCCGGCCAAACTTTTATTCCCCTGTTGGTAATCATGGTAAGTGCTGCATCTGTACTATTTAATTGCCCGATAATATCAGCCAACTCATCAGGGTTGCTTCCACTCCAGTGTACAAAAACATCTACGCCATCCAGTTCTTTATTTTTTGGCTCTTTTCTTTGATATTTGGGAAGAATCAAAGCAGCGTTTTTATCAAACTGAACTGATTTTAACAGGGCGGGCTGTTGCCCCAGGTTATTGATTACTGCTTCAGCAAATTCATTGGTACCTACTTTTTGTTTACTGATGCCTTCCTTGTAAATATCATAAGTATGTATGCCATCCTCGATGGTTTTAAGCCAGGCGTTCTGTACTTTTTCTGCTACGGCTCCTTGTCCAATATGGTTCAGCATCATTACAGCGCCCTGCAATAAGCCGGAGGGATTTGCTACGTCCTGATTTGCCCTTCTTGGTGCAGAACCATGTATGGCTTCAAACATGGCGCATTGCTCACCAATATTAGCTGAGCCAGCTAAACCAACCGAACCGGTTATTTGTGCAGCCACATCAGATAATATATCTCCATATAAATTAGGCATTACAATCACATCAAAAATCTCCGGCGTATCAGCCATTTTTGCGGCGCCAATATCAATGATCCAATGTTCATTTTCAATACCGGGATACGCTATAGCTATCTCATCAAATACCTGGTGAAACAAGCCATCTGTTTGTTTCATGATATTGTCTTTGGTAAAACAGGTTACTTTTTTACGCCCATACTGTTTGGCATATTCAAAAGCATACCGTACTATTTTTTCGCAACCGGGGCGGCTAATCAATTTTAAACACTGCACCACTTCATCTGTTTGCTGGTGTTCAATTCCTGCATAAAGGTCTTCTTCATTTTCTCTGATAATTACAATATCCATTTGTGGATGTTTGGTTTTTACAAACGGATGAAGACTCATGCATGGCCGCACATTGGAATACAATCCTAAAAACTTACGGGTAGTTACATTGAGGCTTTTGTAGCCTCCACCCTGTGGGGTAGTGATGGGTGCTTTTAAAAAAATCTTATTCCTGCGGATAATATCCCAGGATTCTTTGGCAATACCTGCAAGGTTACCTGCCAGGTAAACTTTTTCGCCCACTTCAATTTCATCGATGGCAATGTCTGCACCGGCTGCCATAATAATTTTTAAAGTGGCATCCATAATTTCCGGACCGATACCGTCACCTTTTGCAATTGTAATATTTGTCATTGTTAAAAATTTTTTTGTGCTGTAAAATTGCATTGGTTTGGTTATATACTTTCATTTATCTTTATTATACGAACCATAAACTAATTTTATGAACTTTACTTTGCATCAGCTAAAGGTTTTTATGATAGTGGTAGAAAATGAAAGCGTTACCAAAGCATCTGAAGAACTGCACATGACACAGCCTGCCGTTTCTATCCAACTAAAAAACTTACAGGCTCAGTTTGATATCGCACTAACAGAAGTGGTAGGCCGAAAGTTATATATCACAGATTTTGGCCAGGAACTGTACCAGATTGCCAATAGGATTTTAAAGGAAGTGGCATCCATTAATTACCAAACCCAAAACTTCAGAGGCATGCTTTCCGGCAGGCTTAAAATTTCCGTTGCATCTACCGGAAAATATGTAATGCCCTATTATTTGAAAGGTTTTTTGCAGGCCAATCCCAACATAGATTTATTAATGGATGTAACCAACAAAACAAAAGTTATTAAAAGCCTGCAGCACAATGAAGTTGATTTTTCTTTGGTTTCTGTATTACCGGAAACATTGGATATAGAACAGGAGATATTGTTGCCCAATAAATTATTTTTAACAAGTGCTGCCAGGTCGGATATTGAAATTCTAAAACAATCCAGCAAAGCTGTGTTCGACAACCTGCCACTCATTTACAGGGAAGAAGGTTCAGGTACAAGGGTTACCATGCAGCGGTATTTTCAAAAGGCCAATATTGTGCCGAATGTAAAACTGGAATTAACTTCCAGCGAAGCGGTAAAACAAGCAGTGATGGCTGGTCTTGGTTTTTCCATACAATCTATTTTGAGTATTAAAAATGAATTGAAACTAAAAGAAATTAAAATTATTCCTGTAAAAGGTTTGCCACTGGTAGAAAACTGGAGATTGATCTGGTTAAAGCAAAAAAAAATGTCGGAAGTAGCCAAAGCATTTCTCATTTTTATAAAACAAAACAAGGATGCTGTTTATAAAAAGAACTTTGCCTGGATAGAGGATTATAATGAATGATTTTTATTTATTGCAGCAAGTTTTTCGTGGTAAAATAGTCCCGCTAACTTCTTGCCTGCCTGTTTTACCTTCCAAAAAGCATGGCTCTTGTAGATACTAACTGAGGAGTTAAAGGCAGTATGTGAGAAAAAAATCACACTATGTTATTTATAAATGAGGTGAATGGTGACCCGATAGCTATCGGGTAGTGAATGGTGAATGGTGAATAGTTTATAGTGTATGGTCAATGCTGAGATATTGACCATACACCATAAACTATTTAAACTTAATGTAATAGTTATTGAATGAGCCAATATCCTTATTACTAAACAAAACAATCACAATTCAAGCAGTCAAAATAAGGAAATAAGGTCCACTATTTTTAATTACCAATTCTACTAAGGTTTAAAAGCAAAAAGGTGCTTGGGCTGTTACTATTTTATTGCTTTAAGTGTACACTTTTCTTCGTCATCCATGCTAATTCAGCTTGTCAGTCATAAATGCTACAAGTCCGTCGTCGCTCATTTTATTAACTGTCGATTCATCCGTACGGGTATTTTTAAACTGCGGCGTTTCTGCCAGGTAATGAAGAAACTGCTCCTGTACCTGCCCGGTTCCCGTTACATGTATATAGGTAGCATTTTGAAGATGGGTAGCAATCTCCTTAAAGAACTTTGCCTGCAGGGATTTCTCGTGGTTGTGTGTTGTTTTTTCGCTGGGTTTGGAGGTTGCTTTTTCTCCGGCTACTGTAGCTAATATGGAAACGGAATCAGACTCCGGCTGTTCTTTTCCTATAATAACCGCTGCCTGTGTATCCATCCATATACCAAATTGTTTTTGATTACTCATGTTTATATATATTAATGTAATGGAGTGGTGGCAATTACCATACCGTTAAAATATTCCCCACTTTATGGTCATACAGGACAGGATAATTTTCGCTCATTCAATTTACCAGGTATTTTCTACCGTCATATTAATAACCAGTAATTTAATGTCTTCTTCACTTTTTTATCTTTTGTTAAAGACACCTGCCTTAAATAGCCAGAATGCAGATGACAAACATAAAGTAACCTTGATGGTACTTATCAACGACCTATAGAAATTATAAAATAACCAAGCGATGTTATTTTACAATTTGGTAACACAGAATTAAATATTTCTTAATATAGGGGAATTACTTTTAACCCCTAAAAAAATATTATGAGAAAAATAATGTCGTTGCTGCTTTTGGTATTTGTTCTTCAGGCATGCAACAAACGGGATTTTAAAGAGCGGGGCATTACCACCGAAAATTTAGTAAATGAAAAAGGAAATGGGTTATCAGCCATACCGGAAACTGCTTCATTTTCTTTACTTACATCAATTACTTTAGCCGGTGGTGAAGGTGCAGCGGAGATCAGCGCTTATGACCCTGCAACCAAAAAACTTTTTGTAGTTAACAATAGTGCAGGTGTAAGCCGTATTGATATCTACAATCTTGCCAACCCGGCAAACCCAGTGACTGCAGGCAATATTAATACAGCGGTTTATGGCGGAATTGTTAACAGTATTTCCGTAAGTCACGGTAAACTGGCTGCAGCTATCGAAGCTCCGGACAAAGTAAGTGCTGGTAAAATACTGGTATTTCATATCTGCGATAATTCAGTGCTTGCCAACGTAACTGTTGGTTCCTTACCTGATATGGTTACATTTTCCCCCGATGGAAAACTCATCCTGAGTGCCAACGAAGGCGAACCAAACAATGCATATACCATTGACCCCATCGGTACAGTTTCTATCATCAGCGTAGCTGATAATTATGCAGTAACCACCCTCAATTTTTCGGGTTTTGAACCCCGTGCTGCTGAGCTAAAATCAAAAGGCTTCCGCATTTTTGGATTAAACGCCAGCTTTGCACAGGATATAGAACCGGAATATATTGCTGTTGCTGAAAACTCAAAAAGAGCATGGGTTACCCTGCAGGAAAATAATGGAATTGCTTTGATTGACCTTACCACAAAAACAATTGTTGATATATTTCCCCTGGGATTTAAGGACTACAACAATCCAATGAACAGCATTGATCCAAGCGACCAGGATGGAGGCATATTTTTTAACCCCTGGAAAGTAAAAGGGGTTTATATGCCCGATGGTATTGCGGTTCTTCCAAACAGTAATGTTCCATTTGTTTTTACCGCCAACGAAGGCGATTCAAGGGATTACCCAGGCTTTTCTGAACAAAAAAGAATCAGCAGCAATTCAATTATTTTGGATCCGGCTGCTTTCCCCAACGCAGCAGTATTAAAAACACCAGCCAAGCTGGGCAGGCTTAACATTACCAACACCCTTGGTGATACGGATAACGACGGCGACCTGGATGAACTGTACAGTTATGGCGCTCGTTCTTTCAGTATCTGGCATGGGTT
>Ga0105049_10010051_pt1 | contig 10866 bp, 9 predicted proteins | sample MAT06_FD_78087 | JGI IMG/M metagenome (GOLD analysis project Ga0105049, IMG submission 78087) | Freshwater microbial communities from Lake Fryxell liftoff mats and glacier meltwater in Antarctica - MAT-06 | ecosystem: Environmental > Aquatic > Freshwater > Ice > Liftoff microbial mat | place... | reverse complement strand
CTCCGCTTCGTCGTCCACTACAACTTCCCGGGCTCGCTCGAGAGCTACTACCAGGAGGCCGGCCGCGCCGGTCGCGACGGCGATCCCGCCGATTGCGTGCTGCTCTACCAGCCCGAGGACAAGCGCATCCAGAGCTTCTTCCTCGGTGGTCGCTATCCGACGCCCGAGCAGACCCGCGCGGTCGCGGAAGCGCTGGTTGCGATCACCAATGGCAACGTCGTCAAGGTCGACGAAGAAGGCGACCCCGTCGATCCCGACGACCCGGTGTTCGTCCCCGTGAAGGACATCGCCGAGCGCGCGGATGCACCGGTCAAGAAGGCGCGCGTCGTGCTGTCGTTCCTCAAGGAGGTCGGCTTCGCGGCCGAGGCGCCGGGTGCGCGATTCGCGCCGCTCGCGACCGAGCCGCCCAGCATCGACAACCTCGCGCGTGCGGCGAGCCGCTACGAGCAGAAGCGGTCGCAGGATCGCGCTCGGCTCGCGTCGATGCTGCGGTACTCGCAGTCGCACCTCTGTAGGACCCGGCTGCTGGTCACGTACTTCGGCTACCTCGATGCACCGTCGTGCGGCAACTGCGATAACTGCCAGCGCACGGCGCGGACCGCGAACACGGGCTCGATCGATCGGGTCGATGTCGCGCAGACGCTCGCAGCACGGCGCGGCATCGGAGACCCCGACACGCGTCGCGCGTTGCTCGAGGAAGCGCTGCGCCGCAATCGTGGTGCAGGTCGTGGTCGCGCGCTGAAGATCGAGCGCGTCAAGCGCCCGGTCTTCGGCCCGCTCGAGAAGGGCGACCTGGTTCGCCACGCGACGTGGGGTGAAGGCGAAGTCGTGCGCGTCGTCGGCGACAGCGTCTACACGTTCTTCCCGGTGCACGGCGAGAAGCTGCTGAAGTCCAGCTTCCTCGACAAGCTCGGCGCTTGACCCAAGAGGTCGAAGCGCCGTTCGCGACGGATCGACGCGGACCACGACCAACGAGTCGCGATCTTCGCGAGTGCGTCGAGGATCTTCGCCAGTGCGTCGAGGCCGATCTACTTCTGCGAGCCGACGTCGATCGCGGCCTTCGGCCACGTCTTCTGGATCTTCTTGATCTCGGCCTCGCCGAGGCGGTTGTAGCCGAGCTTGAGCTCGGTCAACGCGGACAGCTGATAGAAGTCCGCAGGCAGCTTCGTGAGGCCGTTGAACTCGAGGTCGAGCTTGGTCAGCGCCTTGAAACCACCGATGCCCGCGATCATCTCGGGCTTCAGGTCCCCGCGTGAATTGCTCCCCTTCGCGCCACCACCCCAGCGATCGATGCGGAGCTCCTCGAGCGCGGGCAGCTTCATCGCGAACAACGGCTGCAGCACCGCGTGCCGCGGCTCCGCGACGCCGGTGTGCGAGGTATTGCCGCTGACGTTGAGCTTCTTGAGCTTCGGTAGCTTCGAGAGATTCGGCAGCTTCTTGACGAACCCGAGCGCGTTGCCGAGATCGAGCTCCTCGAGCTGCTTCAGCTTGCCGAGGTCGGGGATGGTCGGGAAGAAGTTCCCGCCCAGGTCGAGGCGCTTGAGGTTCGGGAAGCTGGTGATCCAGGCCGGGAACTCTTTCAGGTAGCTCCAGCTCGAGCCCTGCATCTCGATCACCTCGACGCTCGGCAGCCCCCACATCGCCTTCGGGATCACGAGGTTCGTGCCGCTCGCGCGCACCACGCGCAGCTTCTTCCAGTTCGCCGCCGAGGCCGGGAGCTCGAACGGCGTCATGTCCGCCAGCCTGCCCTCGCGCTCGCCGGTCTGATCCGAGAGCCCCGAGACATCGATCTCCTCGAGCGCGACGAGGGAGCCGAGGCTGGCCGGCAGCTTGATCGGACGCGCAGTCTTGGCGGAGTCGTCCTTGTTGCCTCCGATGTTGAGCACGCGCAGCTTGGTGAGCTTGCCGATCGTCGCCGGCAGCGTCTTCAGATCGCAGCTCGCGAGGGACAGCTCCTCGAGCTCGGTCAGCGTGCCGATCGCGTCGGGGACCTTGCCGATCTCGTTGTGGTCGAGCACCAGCTTGGTCAGCTGCTTCATCTTCAAGGCATCGGCGGGGAACGCCTTGAGCTTGGTGGTCTTGATGATCAGCTCCTGCTGCTTGCCGGTCTTCGCAGCCGAGATCTCGGCGAGCGCGCGCTCCTTGTTGGTCTTCGCACCGGCGACCAGCACCGGCTTGCCGGCCTTGAGCTGCTTGTAGAACTTGTTGATCTCGATCTCGTCGCCGTCGCGCACGCCGGCGACGAACGAGACCGCGATAGTCTCGGACCCGAAGTCGTAATCGTCGTCGTCGCCGTAGTTGTCGATCGTGCGAGCCTTGTCGGACGTGACACGCAGATCGTGGTCCGAGTTGATCACCCACGGCGTCTTCAGATCGCCGGTCTCGAGGGTGCCGTCGTTGTAGTAGCCGTAAACGAAGTACGTGAGCTTGGCGTCCTGGATGTAGATCTCGCAGTCGCCACCCTCGAGCGTCTCCGCCGTCGTCGAGCCGCCGACGTAGAGCCCCGGCAAGCCCTCGTAGAGCTGGATCCGGCCGTCGACCTTCAGGTTGCCCTCGATCGCGATCAGCTCGTACTCGCCCTTGATCAGCGTCGCGATGCCGGCTTCGAAGTCACCCTGGATCGAGACGTCGCCGGGGAACACCGCGACGGTGCCGTAGCCACCCTGAAAGTTGGCGGACAGCGCGCCGTCGAGATGCTTGTCGGCGTCCTTGAACGACAGGACCGTCGGGGTGGTGATCTTCTTCGACGACGTCTTGGCTTTACCCACGCGGGGATGAAACCACAGTCCGTTGCCGGCGGATCTCGTACAGCGCCAGTGATGCGGCGACCGAGACGTTGAACGAGCCCACCGCTTCGCGCGCCATCGGAATCGATGCGTGGAAGTCACAGCTCTTCGCGACCAGCGGGCGGACCCCGGTACCTTCGGCGCCGAGCACGAGGCAGAGCTGGAGCGTGCCGTCGATGGTCTCGATCGACTGCGATTGCGGCGAGTCGTGGACGGCGACGCGCCACAGCCCGAGGTCGCGCAGCTCGTCGAGCGCGCGCACCAGGTTGCCGACCATCGCGATCGGGATCAGCTCGCTCGCACCGGCGCTCGCCTTCGAGACCATGGCGGTGACCGGGGCGGCGCGATGCTCGGGGATGATCACGCCGCCGGCACCGAGCAGGTACGCGGAGCGCAGGATGGCGCCGAGGTTGCGCGGATCCTCGACGCCGTCGAGCGCGAGGATCAGCGCGGGGGCCTCGGAGACCAGCGTCTCGAGCTCGGCGTACTGGAACTCGCCGACGAAGGCGATGACGCCCTGGTGATTGGCGTCATGGCCTGCCGCGCGATCGAGGGCACCACGATCGCGATCCTCGACGTGAAGCCCGGCGTTGCGTGCGGCGACCACGATCGCGGCGATCGGATCACTCGTCGAGCGACCGGCGCGTCTGGGATCAACCCACACATGCTTGACCGAGCCCGGCTTGCGCTTGATCAGCTCGCCGACCGGCCCTGCGCCGTAGACGAGGCGGTCTTGCGGCGCGTCGTCGCGACCCATCAGCGCATCTCTTCGACGATCGCGCGGGCTGCCGCGGCTGGATCCAGCGCATCGCGAAGCGGCCGGCCAACGACGACCAGATCGGAGCCTGCGGCACGTGCCTCGCGCGGCGTCATCACGCGCTTCTGATCACCCCTGTCGGTGCCCGCCGGGCGAACGCCGGGGGTGATGACGAGAAACTCGGGCGGTGCGACCGAACGGATCCGCGCGACCTCGTGCGGCGACGCGACCACGCCATCACAACCCGCCGCGACCGCGAGCCGCGTGCGCTGCTCGACCAGCTCGGGCAACGGACCACGTGCGCCGATCGCCGTCAGGTCTGCCTCGTCGAGGGACGTCAGCACGGTGACCGCGAGGATCTTCATCTGCGGACCGCGCGCCGCGACCGCAGCCTCGAGCATCGCGCGCCCGCCACCGCAGTGAACCGTCAGCAGCCCGGCGCCGAGCATCGCGACGCGCGAGGTGGCGCGCGACACCGTCTCCGGGATGTCGTGGAGCTTGAGATCGAGCATCACCGACAGCTTCTTGGCGTACGCGTCGACGACCGCCGGGCCCTCGGCGCAGAACAGCTCGAGCCCGATCTTGACCCAGCTCGGCACGCCGCCGAGCCGTTCGACGAGCGCATCCGCATCCCTCCGCGTCGGGGCGTCGAGCGCCGCGATCAGCCGATTACCGACAGTGAATGGCGCCACGCAGGCGGGTGTATCACTTGACCGTGCGGATCGCGAACACGCCGTTACCCTCGTCGATGACCGTGTAAAGCACGCCGGGATCGGCGCGGCGATGGTCGGCGTCGAACTTGATCGCGCCGGTGATGCCGTTGAGCGTGCCGCCCGCGAGCGTCGACGCGAGTGCGGCGCGTCCACCACTGCCGGCAGCGGCGGCGAGCTGCGCGGCATCGTACGCGTACGCTTCATTCGGCCCCGGTGCGCGAGCGAACGCGACCAGGAAGCGATCGAGGAACGGCTTCTGGATCGGGTCCTTGTCGTCGGGGTAGTAGCCCGGCGCGAGGAAGGCGCCCTCGGCGTGGCGATCGGCGTTCGCGATGAACGAGCCAGTGAGGCCCTCTGCGGTCGAGAGCAGCAGGATGGGACGACCACCGGAGGCGCGCTTGGTGCCGAGCGGCTTCGGGATGCGGCCGCTCGCCGACACCGCCGGTGCGAGCAGCGCGAGCTTGTCGGCCTCGTCCGGAACGAACAGTCCCTCGAAGCTACCGCTCAGCTTGCCGGCGGCGCCGACGAACGACTTGGTCGCCGAGGGATAGGTCACCGTGCTCGTGATCTTGCCGCCGCCCTTCTCGATCTCGTCGGTGAACGCCGCGGCGACCGACGAACCGTAGTTGTCCTCGGGAGCCATGATCGCGAACGACTTGAGGCCTGCTGCGAGCGCTCGCTTCGCGAGCACGCGTGCCCGCGCCTCCGCCGAGTGCTTCATGTGAAACACGAAGCGACCGCCGGTGCGCTCCTCGGGGCGCCCGGTCAGCGACAGCAGCGGTACGCCGAGGCTCTCCGCGCGACCACCGGCGGCGTCGACCGACGCACCGTCGATCGGCCCGACGATCGCGACGACGTTGTGCTTCGCGAGCTCCTCGACCGCCGCCGCGGCGCCCGACGCATCGGTGGCGGTGCGGATCTCGACGGCCACCACGCCAGACGCATCGGCGGCGCCGGCGGCGAGCCCGAGCCCGGCGGTCACCGCATCACCCGCCTTGGTCTTGCCGCCGGGCAGCACGGCGCCGACGAGCCCAGGGCTGCCTGCGCTATTATTTGTGACATTCGCGCGGATCGTCTTCGACAGTCCGACCGCCTGACGCGCCGGCGCGGCGAGCTCGCGCATCCGCTGCGCCTTGGTGATGCTCCCGGCCTGCTCGAGGGCGATCGCGAGTCGGCTGGCGACCGCGGCCATCGCCGGACCCTTGTTGTCGAGATCATCGAGCAACGGCTCGAGCACGTCCGGCGCGAGGCTGGCGGCGACCTCTTCGCAGCGCGCGACGATCAAGGCTCGCTCGGTCGCGGTGACGCGGGGATACAGCTGGTCGAAGATCTGGAGCGACGATCTGGGCTCGACCGTGGACGTCGCGTACGCAAGCGCGGCGAGATATTCGGTGCGCTCGGCATCGGTCTCGACCGCGGCGGTGGCGTTCTTGAGCAGCGGTACGGCGGCCCTGGCATCGCCGAGATAGTTCTTCGCGATGCCGGAGAACAGCTGCGCGCGACGCTGGAGCCCCTCGGGGACGTCCTTCGCGAGCACCTCGGCGAGCGTCGTCACCGCGAGCTCGTATTTCTTGTCGTTGACCGAGGCGATGCCGGCGTAGAGCTGCGCCCACGGCTTGATCGGATCGTCGGCGAACTCCTCCGCGATCCGCTGGAACTCCTCGCCGTTCTTGCCATCCTTGAGGAACCGCGCCCGGGCGTCGATGAACTGCGAGCGCGCGGTGGCGTCGCCGGTCGAGGGCACGTCGGGGACGAGCGTCTTGCGTCTGGATCTCCCACCACAGGCGCAGAGGCCGATGATCAGGAGCAGGACGATCGCGATGCTGCGCACCGCCCGACGATAGCGATCCGGACGCCCGGCTGCAAATCGCGCTAAGAAGCTGCAATGTCTCGCACGGATCGCCTGATCGCAGACCTCGAGCGTGGGTTCGAAGCCCTCGAGGCCGGAAAGCTCGACGCCGCCAACACGATCGTCGAGCGCTGCAAGCGGATCGACCGCACGCACCCCGACGTCGTCGCCCTGGGCGCGGCGGTCGCCGATGCCAGCGGCGATGCCGAGGGTGCCCTCGCCCAGTACCGCACGCTCGCCGACCTCCGCCCCGACGATCCGGTGCCGCGGATCTGCATCGCGCGCATCGAGCTCCACGACCTCGCCGATGCCGACGCCGCGCTCGTCACCATCGAGGCCGCGTTCGCCTTCATCGACGAGGAAGAGGAGCTGGTCGAGGCGATCTACCTCAAGGCCGAGACCCTGATCGCGCTCGATCAGCTGGGCTCCGCGCGCGAGGCGCTCGCCGAGCTGGCGACCAGCGCGATCGACGATCCCGAGCTCGCGTTCGACCTCGCCGAGCTCTGCCTGACCGCCGAGGACGGCGCCGCCGCGTTGCGCTGGGTCGAGATCGCGCGCAAGGCGGAGCCGGAGGACGTCAGCCTCGAGGCCGACACACTCCATCTGATCGGGCGGGTGCACGAGCTGAATAACGAGCGGGAGGCGATGATTGTTGCGTGGCAAAAAGTCCGCACGCTCGACCTCGCCGCACCGTCGGGGGAGCTGTCGATCACCGAGGACGAGATCGAGAAGATCGCACTCGCTGCGCTCGCCGAGCTGCCCGAGAACATCCGCAAGCACCTCGAGCGGGTGCCGATCCTGATCGACGACATCCCGTCGGAGGACATCGTCGCCGACGGCTGGGATCCGCGGCTCCTCGGCATCTTCCAGGGCACGCCACTGCCGGAGGATGTCGTCGGCGGGTCACCCACGATCACGACGATCCTGCTGTTCAAGAAGAACCTCGAGCGCAGCTGCACCGACGAGGCGCACCTCGCGGAGGAGATCCGGATCACCGTGCTGCACGAGACCGCGCACTACTTCGGGCTCGACGACGACGATCTGGAGAAGATCGGCCTCGGTTAGGGCGCTTCCACCCCCGCCGGTTCCGTGGTCACGCGAAATGTCACGCCGATCTGATCCATCTTGTTGCGCTCGATCGCCCCCGGCTGATCCGAGTCGTGAAAGATCAGCTCGACCGGGCGCACCAGCTGGATCGTCGACGACGCCTGCTTGGTCTCCGATTCGGTCTGGTTGACCCGCTCCTTCTCGGCGACCGCGAGGACCTCGACGGTGCCGCTGCGCACCTTGACCACGAGTGAGGCATTCGGGGCCAGCATGCCGCGCGACGCGCCGTGGCTCGCGCCGACGGCAAACAGGTAGACCTCGGCGATCGTCCGCGGGGTCTTGTTGATCAGCGTGACCTGGTGCGTGGCGGGGCCACCACAGGTGATCGTGAGCATGACAACCACGAAGCCGATCACGTACGGGGCGCGCATGACGCTCATCGTCGCCGAAATCCTCTACGCTGGCGAGATGCGTTCCTGCTGGATAGCGCTCGTGCTCGCGGCCTGCACGCCCGCGAAGGATCCGGCGACGCCGAAGCTCGACATCGCCGCGACCGCCCTCGCGACGATGGATCGCGACGCGCCCGCGATGCTCGAGCTGATCCGCGCGCTCCATCTCGAAGCTGGCGTCACCGTCGCCGCGAACCTGTCGCTCGATCTTGGCAAGCTCGATGACACCCGCGCCAGCTACGACGACACGCTGATCCGGATCACGCTACCCACGCCGTCGAGCTCGCCCGACGAGGCGCGCGCGTACTGGCAGGCGTGGGGCAAGCTGACGAGCTGGGAGAGTGACCAGGCCTTCGCTGACGACATCGAGCTGTCGCGCCTCGCGCGCTACGCCGTGTTCGTGGCGCTCGCACACGAGGTCGGGCACTTCCTGCATCACTCCTACGTCGGCGTGCTCGAGCCTGGTCCACGCGAGCTGCTCGCCGATCGGCTCGCGATCGCCCTGCTCGATCGCCTCGCCACGCGACCCGAGCTCGCGGATCTGCTGAGCCGATATCGCGCCCTGCTCACGAGGTGGTACGCCGCGATCCCCGACGACAAGCGCGTCGTGATCCCCGAGGGCGCCGACCTCGATGCGTTCGTCGCGAAGCAGGGCTTGCCTTCCGATCCTGCCGCCGCGGCCTCGCTCTCGATCGCGCGCCAGCTCCGGCTGCTCGCGAAGCCCCCCAAGCTCAAGGCGTTGATCGCGGAGACGCTCCTGGTCCCGCACGATGCCCGGCTCGCGAAGATCGAGTATGGCTCCGGGAGGCTCGTGGTCACCACCGGCCGCGATGCACCGGCGGGCTACGAGTCGTTCTCGAGTGCGCGCGGCGAGCTCCGCGATCTCGCGACCACCCAGCTCGATGCCGACGGCAAGTTCCAGGGCATCGTGTGCAGCGGCGGCGTGTGTGTGTACGCTGCCGAGACCGGCGCGTCGAGCAAGCTCGCCATCGTCAACGTGTTCGGCGCGGAGCTCGCGGCCTTTCAGCGCGTGCACGATGCGGCGATCGTGAGCGACAAGCTGTGGCTCCTGCTCGGCAACGAAGTGGAGACCGAGCAGGCCGCGCTGACGATCATCGATCTCAAGCGCCCGGATGCCGCACGCCAGGAATCGGCGTGGCAGCAGGTCAAGGGTGGTCGCCTCGCGGTCAGCCCGTCGGGTGCGGTCTCGGTGATGCTGCTGCGCTCGGCCGGCTGGACGGTCGAGCGCTTCGAGCCGCAGTCGACGAACCGCCCGAGCTGGACGTTCAAGCTCGCCGACGGTGGCGATGCCGACGGCAAGAATGGCTCCGCTGGTGGTGCGCTCGGTGACTGCACCGCGAACGATGCCGGCACGATCTACTGCACGGCCGGCGTGCGCATCCGCGTGCTCGAGAAGGACCGGCTGTGGACGCTCGCCGGCGGCGTCGCGCGTGACTGGATCGATGCGACGGATCCGCGCAAGGTCGCGTTCACCAGCCCGGTGCGGATTCGCGCGACCCGCGAGGGGCTGCAGCTGGTCGATCGCAAGTACGCCGACGACGGCACCGCGACCTGGAAGATCCGCGAGATCGCGCTTCGCAAGTAGTCAGCCAACGACGCGGGGGATGCGCTCGGGCCGCAGCAGCAGCCTCCACCGGATCGACGGTGCACACCTCGGCGAACGCCGTCGTCGCGGTCGGCACCAGGCGATGTGCCGCCACGCTCGGCTTCCGCGCGAGCCCCGAGCGCCGCGTCCTGCTCGCACAGTTCCTCGCCGTCATCCTCGCGGTCGACACGCTGACCCGCATGGTTTCGTACGCGTCCATGGGCGCGCTGACGACGGGACAGACCTCCGACGTCGGGTACATCGCGGAGCACGTCGGCGGCCACTACAAGCTGTGGGGCGTGGTGATCACCGTGCTCGCGGTGAGCATGCTCGCACTGAGGACGTGGGTAGCGTGGCGCCCGCGCACGAAGTCAGCGTGAGCCGGACATGGCACGCGCGGTGAATTACCCACGGCCATGGACATCGTCACTCTCCTCGTTGTTGGACTCGTCGCCGGTGTGATCGCGTCGCTGCTCGTGGGCGGCACGGGATACGGCATCCTCGGCAGCATCGCGGTCGGCATCGCCGGCGCGTTCCTCGGCTCGTGGATCTTCACGAAGGCCGGCTGGACGTCGCCCGTGTCGGGCCTCGGTGGCAGCATCCTGGTCTCCACGATCGGCGCCGCGATCTTGCTCGTGATCCTGCACTTGCTGACCTCCGCTCGGCGAACCTGAGCGCGGGCGCACGTCGGAAGAACTCGCGGTCCGAGGCACAGTCGTTGCATCCGTCGCGACTCGATGCTCGGAGCCTTCGCTGACGATCACGGAACGATGTTCCGGTTGTGGACCAACCAGCACGCAACCTGCGACGTCGCGCTGATCGACGCGGAGCTCACCGTGCCGCTCGTCTCGAAGGGCGACGGCACGTTCGAAGCGCGCCTCGCAGGGATCGGCCACGGCGAGCGTTACTGCTTCGTGCTCGACGGAGAACGCGCCTCCGATCCCTACGCACGCGCCCTGCCCGAGGGCATCGGCGGACCCGCGATGGTGTATCGCTCGAGCTATCGCTGGAAGCACGATCACGTCACGCGTCCGCTGCGCGAGCACGTGATCTACGAGCTCCACGTCGGCACGTTCACGCGAGACGGCACGTACGCCGCCGCGACGCACCGGCTCGGTGCGCTGGCCGAGCTCGGGATCACCGCGATCGAACTGCTGCCGATCGTCACCTTCGGAGGCCGTCACGGCTGGGGCTACGACGGCGTCGCGCACTACGCGCCTCACTTCGCGTACGGCACGCCCGACGAGCTGCGTGCGTTCGTCGACGCCGCGCACGGGCTCGGCATGTCGATGCTGCTCGATGTCGTCTACAACCACTTCGGTCCCGCCGGCAATCACCTCGGTCAGTACAGCAGCGACTACTTCTCGAAGGTCCCCGGTCCGTGGGGCCAGGCGCCCGACCATGCGAATCCGCAGATGCGGCGTTACGTGCGCGACAACGTCCGCAGCTGGATCGCCGACTTCCGGTTCGACGGTCTGCGGTTCGACGCGGTGCACGCGATCGCGGATGAGTCGATGACGCGTGAATGCATCGAGGTCGCACGCGAGGCGCTGCCAGCCGCGATCTTGATCGCCGAGGATGATCGCAACGATCCGGGCCTGGTCACCGGGCTCGGCTTCGACGCGGTGTGGGCCGATGATTTTCACCACGCGGTCCACG
>Ga0105049_10010050_pt1 | contig 10866 bp, 9 predicted proteins | sample MAT06_FD_78087 | JGI IMG/M metagenome (GOLD analysis project Ga0105049, IMG submission 78087) | Freshwater microbial communities from Lake Fryxell liftoff mats and glacier meltwater in Antarctica - MAT-06 | ecosystem: Environmental > Aquatic > Freshwater > Ice > Liftoff microbial mat | place... | reverse complement strand
GGACGTTCGATGAGCATCACGACCGCCGGCGATTCGATGGGCGCTGCGCCGATCGATCTGTTCGACCGCGCCGGGCTCAAGCCCGCAATCGCAAGGACCCCGCTCTGGCATGAGTTGCTGATAGCCATCATCGCCGTGTATCTTCTCGATATTGCCTCGCGCCGCATCGCGTGGGACCGGCTCATCAGTCGTGAGTTTGGGTCCTCACTCAAGCGTGTCGCGGCGGAAAGCGTGCAAGAGCGGGGGGCGCAGGCGGTTCGAGCGGTGCGGAGGCTGCGCGAAGTCGAAGCACGTGCCCCGGCCTTGACGAAGACTCAGCAGAGTCTCAGCAAGTTGTCAGCGCTGGATGCGCGAGCGATTGTGGAAGCGGAAGCGGAGCGACGGAGGCAGACACGCATCGCCGCGCGTGCGGCGGCACGACGCGAGCCAGCTTCCACTCCTGAGCAGGCAGTAGACACCGTCAAGACCTCGATGTCTGAACCTACATTGATCGAAGGCTCTGCCGCAGATCCGCCACCAGCACCGAGTCTGATGGAGGCTAAACGCCGCGCACGTCGCAAGATGGACGATGCTGAAAGTGCGTGAAAGCGGGCGGTGTGGGTATGGGGAACGAGTGGGGTGAAGTCAGTGGGTCGTGGTCAGGGAGACGGGCTCAACAACCTCGCCGATCAACGAGAGCGGTCGGCAGTCGGTGATGCGGATCTGCACGACTTGCCCGATCATTGATTCGGGCGCGATCCCCGGTGGAGCATCGACGTGAACGATGACATCGCCCTCGGTCCGCCCCGAGAGTTGAACGGCTGTGGCGACGGGTTCGATGGCCATGGTGGTCAGTGTGTGCGAATCATCTTCGCACGCACCGGCGCAACAGGCATCGCCGTCTGTGCTGGTCGGCTTGGCATCATCGGGCCGTTTGGCGCTGATGGTCAGGCCGATCAGCCCAGTGCGTTCAGGCCGGCGCTTCTTCAGTTCGCGCTCGCTCAGCCCTTCGATGAAGACGCCCATCGTGGTGCCGATGAAGTCGCGTTAGACAGCCGCGCTGATGGTGTTCTGCACCGCCAGCAATTTGTTGTTCCGCCTGCGCTTCACCTCTTCGGGAACATCATCGGCGATCTTGTCGAAGGCGATGGTTCCCGGGCGAGGCGAGTACTTGAAGATGAAGCAGTTCTTGTAGCGGGCCTGTTCGAGCAGACCGATGGTGAGTGCAAAGTCCTCATCGGTCTCGGTGGGAAAGCCCACAATGATGTCGCCCGCGATCGTCAGCGGCCTGCCGATCTGCGGCTGGTGCAGAAAGCTCCGCGCCCGGTCGAGAAAGTCGAGGTATTCCTCAGCGGTGTACCCACGGTTCATCATGGACAGGATGCGGTTCGAGCCACTCTGGGCCGGGACGTGCAGGTATCGGCAGATGCGAGGATGATCGCGCATGACCTCGAGCACATCATCGCCGAAATCGCGCGGATAGCTGGTGACGAAGCGCAATCGCTGGATGCTCGGAACCTCATCGTGGATCTGCGCCAAGAGATCGGCGAACGTGGTCGTCTGCGCTCCGGCGAAGGGGTCACGTGTATGGCCACCCTTGTAGCTCCGGCCCTTTTGCGGCTGCATCACGCCGCCAATCGTGACTGATGAGCCATGCTCGAAGCGGTAGTGGTTGACGGTCTGCCCGAGCAGCGTGATCTCGACCACACCGCTCTGCGCAAGCCGTTTGCACTCATCGATGATGTGCCTCGGCGGGCGGTGAACCTCTGCTCCGCGTGTGAAGGGGACGACGCAGTAGGTGCAGAACTTGTTGCATCCGCGCGTAATGCGAACGTACGCGCTGCGGGTCATGCCGTGATCTTCGGGTGAGACCGCGCGCGAAAGATCCAGCAGTTCGAGTGTGTCTTCGGCGGCCGCGAGTGTCGCGCTCCGCCTTGAGGTGTTGCCCTGCAGCGCAACTTGTCTGGCCGAGGTCATCACGGTGGGTCGAGTCAGATTGGTATCGGTGGCGAAGCCCCCCGTCATCGAGCGTGTGCGCACCGCGTTATCAAGGAGCCCCGGCAGCTTGTCAAGCTCGCCCGGCCCGCAGAGAATGTCCACCACGGGCATGCGTTTGATGAGGTCTTCACCATCGCGCTCGGCCATGCACCCGAGCACACCCACAACGATCTCGGGCCGATCGAGTTTGCGAAGGCGGTCCTGACCGAGCCGCGACCAGACCTTCTGCTCGGCGCGCTCGCGCACTGAGCAGGTGTTGTAGAGCACCACATCCGCACGCTCGCGGTCGGCTGTGAATGCATACCCCACGGCCTTGAGGCTGCCCATGACCAGCTCGCTGTCGAGCTCGTTCATCTGACAACCGAAGGTTTCAAGGTAAATGGACGGCATGGGGTATGGGCGCGGGGGGGAGGGGGGGGGCGGTGTTGGGGTGGAAACGACCGAGGGTGCCTGTTGCACACGCGGTGGGTGAAGGTTAGGCGAGCATGGTGCGGGGATTGTGCCGCGAATGGCGAAGGGCGAAGTGGGTAGGTGCGGGATCTGACTCGTAAAGCCGAACATCGCCCAAAGATGACTCTTGCTTGAGGCCGACAACCGCCACTCCGCCACTTCCCCTAGACTCGCCATCATGTGGCGCGGCATCTCACTGGCCAACAAATGCCTTCTTCTCTTCGGCGGCGCCGTGCTGCTGGTGGTCTTTGCCGCGCTCTCAATTCCCTGGCTCCGGATGAACGCGCTCGTCGATGAGGCCCAGAAGGAGCTTTCACGCCAGTTGGTTGAAGTCTGGCGGCACGGGTTGGAGCAGACGACGGCGGTCGGGCCGGTCTCCGACCCCGCAGTCTCCGACCGTATCGGCGATGCTCAGGTCGAGTACATGCTCCCCGAGGTGGCGGCCTCGGGTGGGGGACGGATGGCGGGGGGGACGGGGGGCGATCGTCCGCGCGACAAGTTCGTTGCTGCGGCGTGGAAGAGCTTCCGCGAACGCCCCGACGATACCGAGCGCCACCTGGCGGCGTGGGTCGGGACCGACCGTGAATACCGCTATGCGCGGGCCGACCGTGAGAGCGACGGCCGCCTTCGCGGCATGTACCTGCTCACACGCACATCGACCGGGGCTGCGCGGCTGCTGGTCATCAACACGGCCTATTTGTTGAGCGCAGGGCTGATCGCGCTCGGGCTGGCGGTGCTGGTCTTCTACCTCATCACCAATCGGTTGATTCTTTCGCCGGTTCGGTCGCTCAAGGAGACGGCCGAGATGGTGCGCGAGGGCAACCTCGCGACGCGCTCGGATATCCAGACCGGTGATGAGTTTGAGGAGTTGAGCGAGACGTTCAATCAGATGCTCGAGAACCTGACCGAAAGTCAGATGCAGCTCACCTCGATCAACACCTCGCTCGATCTCAAGGTCAACGAGCTGAGCGAGCGAAACGTCGCGCTCTTTGAATCCAACAAACTCAAGGGGGAGTTTCTGGCGAATGTCAGTCACGAGCTGCGCACACCTCTCAACTCGATCATCGGCTTCACCGAACTGCTCCTCGAAGCGGCGGACAAGGAGGCCGAAGCGGGCGACGACTCGTCGCGGCTGAGCAAGCGCCGCCGCTATCTTCAGAACATCAACAACGCAGGCCGCTCGCTCCTTGAAATGATCAACGGCCTGCTCGACATGGCCAAGCTTGATGCGGGCAAGATGGAGATCAAGCTCGGCCCGGTGAACCTCAAAGAAAGCTGCGAGGGATGGGCCGCGCTCTTCCGCCCGCTGGCCGACCGGGGCGGGGTCGAGCTTGTGGTCGATGCTTCTCCAGATCTGCCCACGGTCGAGACCGACTCGGAGAAGCTCCAGCAGATCGTTGTCAACCTGATGAGCAACGCGATCAAGTTCACCAGTGAGAAGGCTGAAGATGAACGCAAGGGAACCAGCGCGGGACAGGCGCGGGTGACGTTGCGGGCCGAGCGGCTGGTGGCGCGAGGGAGCGAGGGGCACGCCGCCGAAGACCGCGTGCGGATCAGCGTGCTCGACACCGGCCCGGGCATCGCGCCCGAGGATCAGAAGAAGATCTTCGAGAAGTTTCAGCAACTCGACAGCGGGCACACGCGCCGACACGCGGGGACGGGCCTCGGGCTGGCGATCTGCAAGGACCTGACCGCGATGCTGCAGGGTGAGATCCAGGTCGAGAGCGAGATCGGCCGCGGATCCATGTTCAGCATCATCCTTCCGCTTTCGCTGAGCCACGATCGGGCCAGGGAAATGCGGCTGGAGATGGCGTTTCGCGGGCAGCTTGCCGGCCAGCAGTTGGGCCAATAGTTGGACCAGCAGGATCGGATGCACTCGGGTGATGAGGAACCTACTCTTGCACCCCCCACAACACATCGAATCATGGAGACAACGATGGAAACCACGCTCATTATCTTCAAGCCCGACGCCGTTCAACGCGGAATCACGGGCCGCATCCTTGCCCGCTTTGAAGACAAAGGCCTGCAGGTCGTCGGGTGCAAGCTGATGCAGATCGGCCCCGAACTGGCCGCCACGCACTACGAGGCCCACAAGGAACGCGGCTTCTATAAGGGGCTTGTCGCGTTCATGACCAGCAGCCCGGTGCTTGTTCTCGCCCTGCGCGGCAACAGCGCGATCACCATCGCCCGCAACCTGATGGGCGCGACCTTTGGCAGCAAGGCCAACCCGGGCACCATCCGCGGCGATTTTGGTGTGAGCAACTCGTTCAACCTGATCCACGGCTCCGACAGTCCCGAGGCGGCCGAGCGCGAACTCGGCCTCTTCTTCGGCAAGGGCGAGGTCCTTAACTGGAAGCGTGCGGGCGACTCATGGATCTACGACATGAGCGGTGGCAAGGCCGAGTGAGGTTGACCGATATCGGTTGCCACTCAGGCTGGACCAAGCGGTCCCAGGCATTCTCCAAAGCCATCTGGAGAATGCCCAGAGAGACTGAAGTGGCGGAGTTGGCGGCAAGTCGGTTCGATTGAGGTCGACAGGCCAGCGGCCCGTTTTACGCAATGCCGTTCTTGTTGATGACGCCGATCACCTGTGGGCGATCTTCGACAATCTGATTGGCAACCTCGCGGCGGTGGACATCGATGTTGCGTGGGAAGTCGAAGGCGAGTCGGACGCGGTCGCCCTTGATCGAGGCGATGCGAACAATCCCGATCGGATTGCTCGGATCTCCGATGACGACTTCTTCATTTTCACGTCGAGTGATGACAAGCACTTGGACCTCCAGTCCCCTTGGCCGTGTACCCCGTGCCGCGTTTGTGACCTCAAGGTCTCAAACCGACACCGCCATCATACCACAAAGGCCGCACGGGCCAAGCGTAAAGTTTGCAGTCGTGTGCGAGAGAAAAACACCCTGAATAGGTGGATTCAATCGACCGAAAGAACGCCGGTAATCTCCGGAATGTGCTCACGGAGGTTTCGCTCGATCCCGACTTGGAGCGTGACCGCTGAAGATGGGCACCCGACGCAGGCCCCGTGCAGACGGATGCGGACCTGTTTTTCCGGGGTGATGTCGATCAGCTCGACATCGCCGCCATCGGCCTGCACCGCGGGGCGAATGAGGTCGATCACCATCGCGACGCGGTCGATGAGCGCATCAGAGCGCGGACCGTTGGGGGGAAGCGGGGTGGAGAGGGGCTGAGGAGAGTTGATGGGAGCTGGATTGGGGTGTAGGCGGGCCACGGTCAATCGTAGGACCGCTGCTGGCCCGGGCGTGCGCGGATGCGGGGCACTACGCTTGATTCCATGAGCAACTTTCTGCTGAGCGTATTGGTGGGTGGGCTGGTTCTGCTGGGTGCCGCTGGGCTGGCAAATGGCGATCCGGTCGAGGACACGGCGATCGTGCTGGATGCCGAGGCGGGGCTGAGCAAGCGAACCGCTGCACTGGAGCGCCTGTGGGCGGCGGGTGGTGTGGGGGGTATGGGGGAAGAGGGGGGGGCGGGGGCGGGGGTTCGGGCGACGCTTAAGAACTTGATCTGGAAGAGCAGCGCGCCCTCGCCACTTCGACAGAACGCGCTCGCCAAGCTGCTGGTGGACCGAACTCCCGCAGTGGAGGCCGACACTCGCAATCTGCTCCGGCTCCGTCTGCCAACCGAGGCGCAGTGGCCGGTGATCGATGACATCTGCGCGGCGGTGCGGAAGCGGGTCGAGGGGGATGGTGGGAGCGAGTGGAAGGAACTGACGGGTTCGCTCGTGCGTTCGTATGCCCGCAAGGTGCCGGTGCCTCCGGATGCGGATCGGCCTGAGCGGGGCGCGCTGCTGGCGCTCTATCCGGGGAAGACGATCGAAGAGATTGCCTTTCAGGTGTATCTGAAGCCCGAGGGCGAAATGGTGGGTCTTTTGGAAGGGCAGATGGCGGAACTGCTGCACAAGCAGCGGCTGGCGGCCTGGGAACTGCTCGGTCGGCTTGATGCCGATGGTGCGCAGCGGGCCGCGATGCTTGAGACCGCGGCAACGGATGATCCCGCACTGGTGCCGATCCGGAAGGCTGCGACGGAGTTGAAGGTTGTGCCAGTGACGGGTTCAGAACTGGCATGGGTGACGGGGTTGCTCGATACCAAGGATGCGGGAGCCGATGCGTATTGGAGCGAGGCGAGCGCGGCGGTGCAGCGGCTCGGGCCGGATCAACTGAAAGGTGTGGGGGGTGTGCTTCAGCTTCGCAACGTCGAGGCCGTTCGATGGGCGGCAAAGAATCAGCCGGAATGGCTGGTGCGCAATCGATCACAACTGCTTGCCGAGTTCGGCGAACGGTTGCAGGGCCGCCGAAAGTGGAGAAAGACGGCGGATATGGGCGACAGCGGACGCTTGAGCAAAGAGACGTTGGAAGATTGGCAGAATCAGATGTCTTGGGGAGATCTACTTACGGTGCTGGTGGTGGATGAGGCGTTGAAAGATGCGGGTGTATTGAAATCGCTTTTCAAACAGGCGGGCGCTGATCGTGCGGATACAAGCTCGGAGTATGGTGGCGGGTTGTGGTCGGTTGACACGGTGCCGGGTGCGCCCGCGGCCCCGAAATGGGGTGTTAAGCAAGCGGTGGACGGGGCGGGAGCGGGCGGGTTTGTGGCGCACGGATATACGCCGCGACCGGGGCAGCGCGTGAACGACCGAACCTTCGTGGCTCCAGAAGAAATGTTTACTGCCGAGGGTGCTGGAGGGCGTGCGCTGGCACACTACCACTTTCATGTACAGTCGATCAGCAACTCAGACTACGCGGGGCCCGGGGTGGGCGACCTTGAATATGCCGCGACACACGGGCGTACGTGCGTGGTGTTCACGAGTGTGCGCGAAGGTGTGCTGAACGCGGACTATTACCAGCGGAACGGCGCGATGATTGATCTGGGCGAGTTTCGGGAAGGGTCGAAGGAAGACCGATAGTTGCGTGCGCGGGCTGCTGGCTCGCGATTCGAGAGGCACGGATGCTGCACCTCATCATCATGGCCATGTTCGTGGTGATCGTGCTGCACGATGCCGTTGTGCAATCGGGCGTGTCGGAGGGAGCGCAGAGCAGCCTGCACGGTGCGCAAACTCTCGCGTCGGGATGGGTCTGGGCCGTTGCGGTAGGAATGCAGGTGCTGCTCGGGCTGGGAACCGTCCTGATCGTAAGAGCGTTGGCGCGGGATGTGGAGAATCGTGGGGCGTGGAGATCGATGGTGCTCGCCGATCGCACGCTGCAAAGCTCGCGATGGCTGGCGTTGGCGCTTCACGCCTTCAACATTCTCGTGCTCGGCTGGCTGGATGCGGTTCGTGCCTTTGCGGGCGATGTGGTTGCGCTGGATGAACTGGTGGTGATTGTGCCCCCGTTGCTGGTGATTGTCGCAGGGTGGTGGGCGTACTACCCGATCGATTGTGCGATACGAAACGCGACCATGTATCGGCTGCTCGAGACGGGGCGGCCGCTGTATCCGCCGATTTCACGCGGGCAGTATGTGCTGCTCAATATCCGGCACCAGATCCTGCTCTCGCTGGTGCCAATCTTGATGATCTCGGCGATGAGCGAGGCCATCGACCGTGCGGTTGCCATGGTTGTGCATCGTGCGGGCGAGGCGGGTCTGGTCGGTGAGGTGGGCGGGTGGCTCGCGAGCGAGCAGAACATCGGCCCGACCAAGTTGTGCCTGCAGATCGTGGCACTTGTGGGTATTTTCGCGGTCAGCCCGGTCATACTCAGGCGGGTGTGGGATACCGTGGAACTCGGGCCGGGTCCGATCAACGATCGGCTGATGAATCTCTGCCGCATGAGCAATGTCCGTGTGCGGCGGTTGCTGGTGTGGAGGACGCAGGGCACAATGATCAACGGCGCGGTCATCGGATTGATCGGACCGCTGAGGTACGTTCTGCTGACCGATGCGCTGCTCGATCAGCTTCCGGAGCGACAAGTTGAGGCCGTGATGGCGCACGAGGTCGGCCATGCCCGGCATGCGCATATGCCGTGGCTCGCGGCCACGATGATTGCTGGGGTGAGCGGCTCGGCGTTGATGCTCGGGCTGGTTTCATGGGGTGGTCTGAGTTTGATCACGATTGCCGGGCACCCGCAACTCGCAGATGCGGTGTCGGGTTCTCTTGGGTTGTCCGGGGTGCTGGTTGTCGGGTCGTTTGCTGTGGGGATCTGGTGGTTCGGCTTCGTGAGCAGGCGATTTGAGTGGCAGGCGGATGCGTTTGCGGTGCAGCAGCTCAGCCGCGTGCTGCGGCACGAGGAGCCTACGAGCTGGGAGCGCGAGTTTGATGCCGGGCCAAGCGAGGGGGGGGGGCGCTCGGTTCCGAAGCCATCGGCGATTCGACGTGAGGCAGTTGAAGCGATGGTTGGCGCGCTCGACTCGGTGGCATCCCTCAATCACCTCTCACGCACGCGATTCTCCTGGCGGCACGGATCGATTGCGTATCGGCAGCTTCGATTGCGGGCGATGGTGAGCGACTGGGATGGCAAACCGCCGATTGACCGCACATCACGATGGCTGAAGCGGGCGATGGGGATGGCGATGGCGCTGCTGGTCGCGGCGATGGTGATCGAGTGGATGGCTGCCTCACCGAGCACCGATCAGCAGATCCCTGTACGATCGGGAGATCGCAGCCGATGAAGATCAGCTTTGTGAAAATGCACGGATGCGGGAATGACTATGTGTACATTGACGTGATCAATGAACCGAGCATTGCTGTACATATGGCGAAAGAGACATGGCCCGGTGTCGTTCGTCGCATGAGCAATCGCCACACGGGCATCGGGAGCGATGGGGTGATCGCGATCTGCCCGCCGACAGCGCAGAGAAAAAGACAATGGGCACACGTTCGGATGCGGATGTTCAACGCCGACGGGAGCGAGAGCGAGATGTGCGGCAACGGAGTGCGGTGCGTGGCGAAGTTCGCGCATGACCGCCTGGGTGTGCGCAGCGATGAGATCAAAGTGCAGACCGGCGCAGGTGTGGTCTCTATCGAGTATTCGCGGCGTTCGGGCGTGCTGCACACGGCAACGGTGAACATGGGCAAGCCGGGGTTGCGACCCGCGCAGTCGGGCGTGCGGATCTCACGGCTCTCGTTCGCCGGGGTCAAGCACGCATATGGCCTCGAGCTTGGATCGAACGAACGCATAGTCTGCACCGGGACGTTCGTCTCGATGGGCAACCCTCATATGGTATTGTTTGATGATGAGAATCCTGAGCTCTTTGGAGGACGAGCCGGGCTACAGAATCTTGATCTGGCCCGCATGGGGCCGTTGGTTGAAAATCACCCGGCCTTTCGCAACCGCATCAATGCCCACTTTGTGTCGCGGCAGAGCCGATCCGAAGTCACGATGCGTACATGGGAGCGCGGCAGCGGAGCCACTCAAGCGTGCGGAACGGGTGCGTGCGCGGTGCTGGTTGCGGGCGTGACGACGGGTCGGCTTGCACGGCGCGCGCTCCTGCACCTTCCGGGAGGAGACCTGAGCATCAACTGGGAGAGAGCATCGGGAACTGTGTTCATGACCGGTCGTGCGGAGGATGTCTTTGAGGGGATGTGGGATCTCGGGAGCCGTTCATGAGCCTATCCGAGAATGAACAGCGCGTGTGCGATCTTATTGCTTCGCGTCAAGGTGACCTGTTCGCCGATCTTCAGTTGCATGTTGGCCTGGCGACGGGTGGCCGAAATGTTGATGCGCTCAATGTCTCGCGCCGTGTGTTTACCGAGCGGGCAGCGGCATTGGGGGCGAGAGTTGAGCTTCACGCGGGCGATCAGAGACCTGTGTGGCTGTATGGAAGCCCGGGGTATGGTGCGTTGGGAAATGCTGCGGATGAGGCGAAAGAGGCCCCGCCCGTGGCCATATGCCGACGCGAAGAACTTGGCCGCGATGCGGGCCATGCGCCGCTATTGATCGCGGGGCACCTTGACACGGTGCATGATCCTGCGGGCAGCTTTCAAAGGTTGCAGGTGGATGAAGCGGGCAAGATCGGTATCGGGCCGGGGTGCGTGGATATGAAAGGTGGGCTGGTAATCGCGCTTGGCGCGCTCGAAGCTCTTGAGGCGTGCGGGGTGATGTTGCCTTGGACGCTGATGCTGAATAGCGACGAGGAGACCGGCAGTTACCACAGCCACCGCATAATCACGAATGAGGCCGCTCGCGTCGCTCAACTTGGGGGCGTGGGCATTGCGCTCGAACCAGCGGGCGCGGGTGGGTCAATGGTCATCGAGCGCGCGGGGAGCGGGCAGTTGTTCGTGGAAGTTCAGGGCAAGGCGGCGCATGTCGGGCGTGACTTTGCAAAGGGTGTCTCGGCGGTGAACGCGCTTGCGGCGGTGGTGCTGCGGATGGCGGAGTTGAGCGATCCTGACCGCGAGCGCATAGTCAACATCGGGCCGCTCGAGGGCGGGCAGGCAACCAACGTTGTGCCGGATCGCGCCCGCGCCTGGGGCAACATGCG
>Ga0105049_10010049_pt1 | contig 10867 bp, 5 predicted proteins | sample MAT06_FD_78087 | JGI IMG/M metagenome (GOLD analysis project Ga0105049, IMG submission 78087) | Freshwater microbial communities from Lake Fryxell liftoff mats and glacier meltwater in Antarctica - MAT-06 | ecosystem: Environmental > Aquatic > Freshwater > Ice > Liftoff microbial mat | place... | reverse complement strand
TCTACCGTCCAACGTCTATATATCCTCCACATAATCCAAATCCCGGTCAAAAGTCTCTTTCATGCCCCAAAGGGCTATAAAAGCGATCCCTAAACAAACTGCCCCTACAATGTAGCCTGCTGTAATAATACTCCCGGTTACTGCTGCGCCTTTTAGATATTTGAACGACTCGTTGATGGGAACTTGCATGCCTCGGGCAAAATTTGGTACCGAAGTGGCCACAGTGGATCGAAGGTTGGTGCCAAACTGCTCGGCCCCTATGGTAACGAAGATCACCCAAAAGCCGACCGAAAACCCTAAAATGAAATGGCTGACATAAAACATGGTTGGGCTGCTGAATGGCAGTGCGAGGTAAGCCAATACTGCCAAAACATTTAAGCTTAGGAATATGGCCATCACTTTTACCCGACTGCGCAGTAGTTGGCTTAACAGGCCGGATGCCAGATCGCCTAAAATCAGGCCGATGTAGGCAATGGCAATGGCATTGGATGCCAGTATCCCTTCCAAGCCTTTAGCTTTACCAAATTCCGGGGAAAAGAAAATCAGCACGCCAATGACAAACCAGGTAGAGGTGCCGATAAATATGCACCGAAGAAAGCGGGAGAGCCGGTCCCAACTGGTGAAAAGGGCAAAAAAATTGCCCCGACTGATATGTTGTTGCTGTTGTACCTGCTTGAAAATCCCTGATTCCGATACTCTGATGCGCAGCACCAGCAGCAAAATGCCTAAGCCTCCGCCAATGAAATAGCAGTCTCTCCAACCAAAAAAGTGTTCAATAACCCAAGCCAGTAGCGCACCTGAAAGCCCGATACTAGCCACAAGCATGGTTCCCAGACCACGCTTATGTTTGGGTAGTACCTCGGCCACCAGTGTAATTCCTGCACCCAATTCACCAGCCAGCCCAATGCCAGCAATAAAACGGTAGAACGCATAATCGGCGTATCCAGACACAAAGCCATTGAAAATATTAGCCATGGAATATAGGGCTATGGAAAAATAGAGTACTCGAACGCGCCCGCGTTTATCCCCTAATACCCCCCAGAGAATTCCACCCACGAGCATACCGAACATTTGCCAATTTTGGAGAGACAGGCCTTTGTCTGTTAGTTCTTGTCCGGAAAACCCCAGTTCGGTAAGGCTTTTTACGCGCACAAAGCCAAAGAGAAGGAGATCATAGATATCTACAAAATAACCCAATGCGGCTACAATGACGGCGGCGTTTAAGAGTTTAACAGAAGGGGTACTTTCGGTCATAGTTTAAAAGTAATAATTGGACAAAAAGAAAAGGGAAACCGCGATTTTCAGACCGGTTTCCCTTTTAATCGACCGACCAAAACGGCGCGGACGAGCTGCAAAATGATGTAGATTGTTTGAAGGTTGTTTTTTTAATGCGTTGCGTTTAGCTCAGAAAGTATTTGCTGAGCGCGTTCCAAAATTGTGGTGTCCTCAATATGCACGATGCCGCCATTTGGGCCGGGTTCGAGGTGGAATTCCACCACTTCTCCGTCTTTGTACTGATGCGCCCCGAAATAATTGCGAACGGTTTGTTCATCCAAATTCAGCTCCTGAGCGATTCTGGCTACGCTGCCATGAGGCAATGCATGCTTGATACGACGGAGTTCCTCGAAAGTGATATTCATAAGCAAATTGTTAAGGAACGCGGCACTCATAACTTAGTCATTTTAGGTCAATCATTTTTTCATCAGACAACCCTATTTTTCTGCGAATAGTGGGGCTATTTAATGAAAAATAGCGGCCTTATGATGGAACAAAGGGTGGCATCAAATGACTAAGTTATTGGTGCTGCGTTCCTAAGTGAACGTAGATAGGTCAAAAAATTTCTCTAAGGTATGAGAAACTGTATGGGTTAAGCAAGCGAAAAAGGGAAATTTTTTCTAAAATAAAAAGTGCTCAAATTTAGGACTGGGTGAATAATAACTTCCGGGTTTTAATTCTGCATATTTCCACCTGCAAAAACATCCTACCTTTACTGCTCCGATTCCAAAGTGACGAACAAAAAGTTGCACGACAACCTACCGCTGATCCATGTTTCTCCACATCATCTCTTTTGATATTCCTTATCCAGCCAATTACGGCGGGGTTATTGTTATTTTCAACCAGATAAAAGCCTTACACGCTCAAGGGGTGAAGGTCATTCTCCACTGCTACCAATATGGCGAACGGACACCCCAGCCGGGGCTCGCCGCCTATTGTCACGAGATTTACTACTATAAGCGAAGCCGTTCTTTGTACTATCAGTTGAGCTTGCTTCCTTTTATTATGCGTACACGTCAAAGTAGTGCGCTCCTAAAACGCTTGCGTAAAGATCGGCATCCAATCTTGTTTGAAGGGATGCACACCGCGGGGCTCATCTGGCATCCCAGCCTTCGCAGCCGCCAAAAGCTCATTCGGATGCACAACATCGAATGGCAGTACTACGAAAGCCTGGCGCAACTTACTTCCGCAATCGCACCCTTAGAAAAGGCGTATTACTTCTCAGAAAGCATCAAACTTCAGCGTATTGAACCCAAAGTGGTGCTTCACGCAGATGAGATACTTACCCTTTCGGGTACAGATGAAGCTTATTATCGCGCATTAAAAGCAAATACCCATTACATCCCAGCCTTCCACCCCAATGAAGCAGTCGACATTCAGTTGGGAAGAGGAGAGTATGTGCTGTTTCATGGCAAATTAAGCGTTCCCGACAATGAACTTGCGGCCACCTGGCTTATTGAAGAAGTATTTGCCGAATTTGATATTCCATTCCTTATTGCAGGTATGGATCCTACAGACCGTTTGCGCGACCTCGTAGCACAGTATGAACATATTAAACTGATAGAAAACCCAGATGAGGCCCAAATGAACAGCCTGCTCAGCAAGGCACATATCAATTTGCTCGTTTCATCGCAGTCTTCAGGCGTAAAATTGAAACTGATCAATGCCCTATTCCGAGGCCGATTCTGTATTGTCAATGAACAAATGGTGCGCGGTACAGGGCTTGCCAAGCTTTGTTATGTCCGTAACTCCGCTGCGGCCATGCGCCAGACCATCGAAGCGCTTATCAATGTGCCTTTTGAACAAGGAAAAATCACCGAGCGACGGAGTGTTTTAGACCTTGAATTTTCCAACGCCGAAAACGCCAAAAAGCTAATGGATTTGGTGAAATGGTAGATCGTTTTGGTCAACCACATCCATAAAAAAAACGGCCAGACAGCGCTTTTGCTGCCTGACCGTCCTCACGAGATTGAACAGGGATTAGAACGGAAGGAAGATTAAAACTTAAAGTGGATTAAAGCGCGCCCTGAATAAAGAGGGCAGGTAGGTGTCTTATGCCTATTCTTAAAGATCTAAGGGCAAAAACCTATTGTTATAATTTTATTGCGCTTTCAAGTTTGAGCCATGAGCGCCCCAACGTTTTGGGGCGCCCACGACTGCAGAAAAGAGCAACTTTTCGTCTTTTTGTTGGGGAATTGGTGATTCGACTACCCAAGCTTGGCCACTCAAATCACCAATTCCCCAAAATAACCAAATCACCAATTCCCCACTACTTTGCTTGAATCATCGTTTTCGACGCGCTGTCTGTCGCGGTCTCAAGGGTGTAGTAAAGTACACCTGAAGTATTCAAGAGTGCTTTTTCCAGCGGAATGGTATTGTAACCTTTCGGGAAATCGCCTTTTTGATTGTATACCAATCGTCCTGACTGATCGAACACGGATAGGGTAGCCGTTGCCGCATTGGGCAAATGGAAGCCTACGAGGGTGCGATTCACAAAAGGATTGGGTTGATTTTGATACAGTTCGAAGCCCACACCACTTATGGTACTTCCGTCTTTGCCATTGAATCGAAGTGCTACATCCAGCTTCGTGATCGCTTGCTCGGCAGACGGGCTGAGTTGGTATCCCTCTGCTTTAGTAATCCGGCTCGATACGGCAATCATCTTACTCAATTCTCCTGCTTTTTTGGCTTTGAATTTCAGCGTAAACTCTGCTTGTTGTGCGCCATTAAACGAAGTGGTGATGGCGTTGTCAGCTGCAAAGGAGGCAAAGTTGTCCGCTTTCATACCAGGGCCAGGCACGATATCTGTCAGATCTAAATCGTTGTAATTCAGCGTGAATTGGTATCCTGCCGCCTTTTCAGCTGCCTTGAATTTCACTTCAAATACTTCTCCTGCTTTTACGATGCGATCTTCCACATCAAAGAGGAAAGTGCCGCTTGTACGTTCTTCGGCACTCATCAATGAATTAGCGATAGCGGTACTGTTTACGTCGCCTACTTTGATGGCTACGAAGTTGTCATCCATCGCATTTGCCTGAATATCAGCTACCGTTTTGCTTTCCGGGAAAGCTGTTTGGAAGGGGTTTGCTGTATTTGGGAAAACAAAGGACTTGTCTACAAAGCGCCAGCTTTCGTTGGCAGGCAATTCGTTATAGATGCCAAGAATCAGTTTGCGCAGTTCTACAATGTCGAATGTGGTAATGCTACCAGATCTGTTTGCGTCAGCAGCAATCATCTTGTAAGGCGTCGTGAACGGCTCAATACCGAGGATATGCTTGCTAATCAAGACCAGATCGTAAGTGGTCACACCATTGATCGGGTTGTCGTCCTTTGTTGGCGTGAGGGTATAATCGGCGTGCATGGGCACCGCATTACTGAATGAATATTGGCCTTCTTGATCCGTCATATCGAAGAGATTGAAGGTTGGGCCGGATAATTCTACGTCTGTTTCTTCTAAGCCTTCGCTCATTTCAGTTTTTAACTGACCCGCTACGGTAGCCGCAGTAGCACCACAATTGCCTGCATTATCCTGGACAATCATGTACGTTTCGCAGTAGTCGGTGTTACCGTAGGCGTCCTGTGCCCAGAGTTCAACACACTGAACGCCAAGTTCTGTGCAATCGAACGTGAGACTGATATTTGGGTTTCCGTTTCCGTCAACCGGGAAGCCAGCAGTGCTGTTACCACATTTTCTAAGCGCGAAAAGCAGGTCGTCGGCTGGTGTGCAATTGTCTTCTGCATGGAGCAAAAAGTCACTGGCATACAAGGTGATCATCCCAGTTAGCATCAGATTTCCAGTCAGGCCATTCATGCAAATGATCGTAGGTGCTTTGCAATCTTTTACCACAAAAGTGTATTCGCAAACACTTTCGTTTCCGCAGCCATCAGACGCTATCCACTTGATTTTGTGGGTACCATAAGGCAATTCGGGCACGGTGTAAATGGCTGGTGAAGCCGCAGTATTCCAACGTACTGATGCGCCGAGGCTGGTACCATTTACGGTAGTCTGCATCGTAAATTTATACTTTTGGTTTGCCGCAACGCCACGCTGATCGAACTGTCGAGGTGTGCCGCCTGAAAAATTGGCGGTATTCACATTATTGTAATTCACAACACCGGATGCAGGCGGGTTTGTGCTGCTGACCACGGTTTCCATCGTTCCATCACCATCGAGGTCAAGGAATAAGAGGTAACGAATGTTGAGGTTGGAGCCAGAGCAGAAATCGGTTGCCGAAATGCTCAGGTCTACAGGTGCTTCACAAAGATCATGTGATTGGCTGCGGACATCCCACCAGTAGGTTTCGTTCCAGAGTTGTGCATTATTTGTTGACAAGTCGCAGAATTCCACTGGGCTTGGCGGACACAACATGATTGGTGCTTTGGTGTCAATAATTTTAATGATTTGTTTGTACTCGTAGCAGTTTGCCGATGTGCTCCAAAAACTACTGTAGTTCGTCGGTGTATTATCGGTCGGTAGAACTTTTACTACAGTCGGTGCCCAGGGTGAAAGTGTTCCGAATTTTGAAACAATGGGGCCTGGAAGATTGCTGACATGGCTGCTATTGGTATGTGGTGTTGGGTTAGGTACAATGACACAGCCCGCTCCAGGATTGTAAGTACACCAGTTAATGATTTTCCAGGTGCGCTCAATCTTGTAACAAGCATCAGGCACGACGGTGTAAATCTGGTCTTGGAAACTGACCCCCAAGAGTTCGCAGTCCTCCCCAAAAAATTGTGGCTCACCATACAATCCGGTTCCGTTGCATTCATAAATGATGGCATCATCCGGGAATTTTATGAAATAATCCTGTTCGTAGGTGACGATGATCCGCTGTGTACATAGGGAAGATGCGCCATGGCAATCGAATGCGCGGAAGGTTCTTACGATGGTGCCTTTGTTGCAAACGGTGTCAAAATTGCTGTAATTAGCGGAGTGCGTCAAGCCCTTTTGACCTTGGTAGTGGTACGAAGTGTCAAGGCAGCAGTTGTCAAACACCGTTGGCTTTCCATAAGTCCAAAGGCTTGGATCAAAGTTTTCGCAGGTGACTGAAACGTTGAAAGGTGCGTCACAAATTGGCCTCAATTTGTCCTGTACTTTCACATTGATCTCGCATTCATTGTAAATCGGTGTGCCATCAAGATAGGTCGAAATTGACCCGTCGGCATTACACTGGTACACCCGCAGAATAACCATCAACTCTGTGCCTACTTCACAGCAATAGAACTTGATCGAGTCTGATTCTACGGTGGCCAATTCATACTCGCTGAATCCTTCAGCGTTGCCCGGGCAAGGGGCTTGACTAAGCGCTTTGATACAATCACTGTACGGAGCGGCCCTTCGAATGGTAAACTTAACTTCACTACATTGGTCGTAGGAACCATCATCGAAGGTAGTGGCACGTACCCAGGTTACTCCAGCGTATTCACAATTTGCAAAGTTGGCCAAGTAACAATCGTTCGGGTCGTCTTTACCAATGGCTACTACAGTCGTTTCATCGCAAGCTGCCACAGGTGGGGAATAGTCCACCACGGTAAGGTTAAATTCATACGTGCTGGTATTGCCACAGGCATCTTGAGCGACGTATCGTACGATGTGCTCGCCAACCGGAATACAAGGCGTAAGGGCAAAAGAAGCCAAAGTATCTGGGTTATTTGCTGGATTTCCTGGGAAATTGTACAGCCCGCCATTCACCACAACAATATTGGTTATGTCTCCGGTGAAAGGATCTTTGGTGATAATGTATGCTTGCACATTGTTGATTCGCGAGCATTCATCAGCCACCAATACATCTGGCAACTCCATGCTGCTACAGCAGTCGTATGGATCTGTGGTTTTTATAAGATCTGTTTCTGGCGGATCAATAAATACGGGCCCAATATTGTCTACCACCCGAATAATTTGGGAGTGTAAAATGAATTGCCCCGTACAATTGTCGATGATTGACCATTCGCGGTTAATGTTGTAAGCACCATCGCAAGTCCAAACTGCCTTGTCTTCATATTCTGCGTGAACGGTATTGCAACCGTCTCTCCGGTTGAAGAGATAAGGGTAACCCTGTAGTCCGATGCTCTCAATCCAGTCAGCACTTGGGTATATTCCTGAACAATCATCAAACAATTGCGCGTCAATGCCGTCATAATCTGGAGGCAGGGAAATATCCCGCAGGGTTGGCCGCAAGGATTCAATCTGCTGAAAGCAGGTAGATATATTGCCGCTGGCATCTTTTGCGCTCCAGCGACGCTCAATGATGTGAGTCAGACCGGAAGCACAATCCTTCGGTGTAGTTTGATCCGTGTACGTCAACGTAACATTGGAACAGGGGTCAAGCAGGCCCGCAGGCACTAAATAGCTCTGAAATCCATTTGGAATGACCTGTTGAGGGGTTAAACCATTGGGTAATCCGGCACCAAATACGCCTGTCATGGTGATCACCAATTCTACAGCTTCAATTTTGGAAACATCGGAATTTCCATCCAGGTCGCTTACCCGAACCTTCCAGTCGCCGTTAGCATCTTCATTGTCAAAACTGCTCAACACCCCAAAACCGAGGGGGACTTGGGCGTTTTTGTCCAGAGTATAATTATCGCAACTTAAAGTTGGCGAACCTTCGTCGTCGAACTGCGCCCAAATTGGGGCAGGTGCACAGCCGCCCAGTTGGTTCCAAAGGGTTACGACGGTGCTAGCCGGGCTTTCTGCCTGGATTCGGATATTGTTGAAAAAGGCATCTCCAGAGATTTTGACTCGAACATCTACGTCGTTCACAATGGCATTCATCGGCAGATTGACCGGTATCGTGAAGAGTCGGGTCTGAAAATCGACCACATTCACGGGCAGATTTTGGGCTTTAAATCGCAAGGTTAATTTTACTGACTCCGAGAAAAGCGGGCTGAAGTCAAATAAATCATAGTTGCAGGGCAAGGTGATTGGGCTTGGGCTACAGTTAATTGGTGGAGCAAGGTTGTCCACAACTTTGATGTCGCTGAAGCATTTATTGCCTGTTTCAGGGTCAGTTACGCGCACCCGATAGGTTTTACCCACATCTGGAGGGCCTAATACCGCAGGTACCCAAGGTCCGTTGCCGAAGGGTGGAAGTTTATCTAATTCTACTACGTAGATGTCGTAGCACTTGTAAGGACCACCTTCCAGTACCTGATCTGCATTCAAAGTAGCCGTGCAGTCGGGTCCCAAAGCAATTTGAGAGAGATCATTGCAAACCAAGGCAGTAACTGCATTTGGAAAGTCTTGAACAGTGACAGACCAAGAGCAAGTGGCCGTACGGCCAGCAGCATCTGTGCATCTAAATGTATTAATCGTCGTGCCAATCGGGTATGTTCCGCCAGAAGGAATTCCGGTTAATTGTTCTGCAGCATTGTTGGAAGGTATGGAGTATGTTACGTAGCCGTTGTAAGAACGGGGAGAGAATGTTATTCCAAAAGGGTAGGCTTTGCCGACACCTGGCGAGGAGGATACGCGCAAAGTGCCATCGCTGAATTGACGATTGCCATCGGTGTAATTAATCTGTCCACCTGAACTACTAGTAATGTAAATACCCCTCGTTTGGCCGGAAGGGACAGTTATGCCAAAACCAGGAACCGCGGTGCCAACTGCCGGGGTAGTGGACATCACGATTTGTGTTCCAGCCAAAGTCCAGGAACCAGGGCTGTTTTCCAATCCAGAAAAACTACCAACGTTGGTGGTATAATAAACCTCAATTGTAGTGGTGCCAGCTGAAATGGACGGCCCAAATTGCGTAAGTGTTAGGGTGTTAGCACCTTGGTTTGTGACATCAAACATGATACCTGCCGCCCCATTATTAAAGTTAATTGGGTGGTCTACCTGTCCGACCTGAGCGAATGAGCAGTTATCGGCACAAGTCACCTGGTATGTATAGTTGTTGGTTTGACAAAAACCACCTTGTAAGCTAATGGTCGTGTTTGTAGGACAAGTGATGGTAGGTAAGGTGTTGTCATTTACCGTAATCATTTGTACTGCAGCAGTAATTACACCGCCACCGCATGGTTCTATCAGTTCCCAGGTTACTACATTTACCCCTACTGGAGCAGAGATGGTCGTATTGATCGGATCAAGTACAATGGTTGGTATACCACCGTTTATGCGATATTGCAGTTGGTAACCCGCATTGCAGCCGCCTGGAAAGGTGGGTAATGGCGTAGTTACATTGACAAAGCAAGAAGCCGAACCAGCGCCAGTGTTTACTGTTTGCGAAACAGGCGCAGTCATGGTACAATTTATGATAGGTACCTGACGCACAATGGCACTCCATCCCGCAGCACTGATTGAATTGTCTGACCTTAATTGGAAAGTTAAGGCTTCGGCAGCATTTGCGCCGACAGCAGCAATTCCAGTATTAGCCGTTACAGTACCTGGGCTGATGTTTTGCCAGTTGCCCGCGGGAAACAAAAGTGTCGCACCCTGAGGGCCGGGCACTTGGTTGACCCCTACTGTATTGCTGTTGAAAATATAGAAAGCATCGAAGCCAGCCTCTAAGCCAAAGGCATTGAAGGAAACTTGGACGCGGTGGGTAGCGGGATTCGATGGCTGGAACGTTATATTGGCATTTGCGCCATTATTATAATTTGCACCAGGACCGCCGAAGTCGTAAAAATTGAAAAAACATGTGGCTGGCGGCGCAATGGAGAATGGGCTGCCAACGGTTCCGCCATTTGCGGCCATGTTTACGTTCGTTTGTGCATTCAATTGTGCACAGGCGAACATCCACAAAACGGCCATGGCTAAGATAGTATGAAAGTTGCTCTTTTTCATGCGAGGATAATCGTTGAAGAATAAAAAAATCGGCAAACGTTAGCGCGTTAACCCAGTGAACGTTTCGTTTTAAGCGGTTGGGAAGTCAATATATTCCTTTAATTAGTTGGTTAAAAGCACTCGGGTTTCCGTATGCAATGCTTTAAGCAAAATTTTGGGGGTATAAGAAGCTTCTTTTTCAAAGCCTAAAGTGGCAGCTGCCGGAAGTGAAAGTTCCAGGGCTTGTGCCACAGTAGCGCCTTTTTTAATTTCCATAAGAATGGCCTTAGAATAGGCTATCCGCCGAAGGGTGTTATCATACAGCGGAGTTCCTTCAGCCAGACCTGGCATCTGCTGATTGAGCAGAGACACCTGTGTGATCAGGATATTGGTCACGTCTTCTGGCGCTTTCCAATTGTAATTTGTTTGCTGTTGAATTTGGGCATTCCCAGTGGTGCTGGACATGCACACAAAAGCCAGCAGAAAGATTGCAGTGAGGAAGACATTTCCCAGCGATGCCAGGATTCCTCGATTGTTGAGACTGTTCATGTTCACAAAATTTAAATTGACTGTTTATAATGCTGGTTGTATAGTTTCAAGTATTAAGTTTCAAGCTGGGCACTGTTTGCCGCTCAAAACTTTCCACTTGCAACTTTCCACTTGTTACTTTCCACTTGCAACTTTCCACTTGCAACTTTCCACTTGCAACTTTCCACTTGCAACTTTCCACTTTCCACTTTCCACTTGCAACTTTCCACTTGCAACTTTCCACTTTCCACTTTCCACTTGCAACTTTCCACTTGCAACTTTCCACTTGTTACTTTCCAC
>Ga0105049_10010042_pt1 | contig 10870 bp, 6 predicted proteins | sample MAT06_FD_78087 | JGI IMG/M metagenome (GOLD analysis project Ga0105049, IMG submission 78087) | Freshwater microbial communities from Lake Fryxell liftoff mats and glacier meltwater in Antarctica - MAT-06 | ecosystem: Environmental > Aquatic > Freshwater > Ice > Liftoff microbial mat | place... | reverse complement strand
CTGAATGCTTCATACGGAGTCGGTATCCTTCGCTGCGATCAACTTCAGCCCGAGCGCGACGAACGGTTTGAAATCCGCCTGATTGACCGTCGCCATTTCAGCGGCTTCCACCATCGCCGTCGCGGCGATGAAGCAGTCGATCCGCGAACCGCGCAGCCTTCCACTTCTGTTGAAAAGATCAGCCGACTTCGCCGCCTCCAGTGCGCCGAACGGTCGGATATTCGCCTGCACCACGGCTTCGATCCGGCGGATTTCCTCCGGCGTCACCGGACCATTGAGAAATTCACTCCAGACGATCGCACTCACCGCCAGCGAGTGGCCCGCCCCGAGCCATTCATCCACCTCCGTTGCCACCCGCGAACCGGGCACTGCAAGACCGATGAGATAGTTCGTATCGAGATGGATCATGCCGCCCCTCGGTCCTCTGCGGCGAGCCGCTCAGCCCGCATTTCCTTCAGATAATTCTCCGCTTCGACTGGCGAGAGTCTCGCATCTTGTTGCAGACGGCGCAGAGCTTCGCGCGGCGAAAGCAGTTCGGCCTCTTCCTTGGGTTTCTCAGCACCCAGCGGACGCAATACGACCACCGCGTCTCCGGAGCGAATGCCGATCTCTTCCCCCGCGAGGGCTTGGCTCAGCCAGGTCGGCAGATTGCTCACCGCTTCGGCGATCGTCAGAGTTTTCATGGCGACAGACTATTGCGAGGGATTGCCTTCGGCAAGCGCGGCCCAAACAGGCTGAGCTCTCGTTATGGCAGGGTGATGATGCGGTAGAATTATTGATGTCTCGTTGCTAGCAAACGTGAATACCAATAGTCCCACCCGCACCCAGTTTGCCTTTGTTCGAGTTCCGGTCAAGCGGGTCGAAGAACTGAGCGAACTCGATTCGATCCGGTATGCCGTCACCATCAGTATCCACTTTCCACGGGTTCAAACTTAGGTCTGACTGTTCACCGTCACCGATTTTGCGCATTCCTAGCCCAAAAGTAGCTGCACACAAAGTACGCGCCAGATTCGAGATCCCATTCGAATTAACGGAATTCACTGTTGACGGTCATCGCATCGCGAAAAAAGAACGGCGCGCAACCCGTGCGATAATGGCAGAGGCGAGCGCTCGATCAAGTAGGCTGCGGGCGCCAAAAACGTTGTGCGATCTGAGTCGAGCGCTCTCACGTTTTTCTGAGCTATTGGCTCCCGACGCGGATTCGATAGAAGCAGCGTGGCATACGCGCTCTTGCGCCGTCGTCACTGAAGACCAAAGTCCGCCCGGTGCCAGGAACGTTCTCTGAGATTGGGGTCCATTTTCCGCCGACCAGATCGGTGCAACATTCGATTGTGTAGGTGCGTCCTGCGACAGTAGCGACTTCGAGCACAACATCGGCGCCAACGACTCGGATGCCGTTGAATCGCAAGCTGCTGGTTGGATCAAGCGGGTCCGTGCCAAAGACTGCCTCCTGGATGTCGGTGCTTCCATCCCCATCGCGATCGACAATTGCCAGGTTCGCCGGAGCGGCAGCCGCGGCGACGACATTGAGAGTCAGACCGGTCGCTGAATAAGCCGGCGCGAATTGGTTGCCATCGCCGATAACTGCACCATTAATTGTCGTAAACTGACCGCTCCTGGAGCCAAAACTTATTACTCCGAAGCTATCTCCTTGCGCTGGACTGTAGCCGTTGATCAAATTGAGGTTTAGTGTACCAGCAAGGGTTGTGGCACCGGAGACGCTTAGGCGGCCAAATTCCGACGCCCCAGAGCCGCTGAAATCAATATGCACGGTTCCAGTGACGCCGTTAGTGAAGTTGCCAACAATTGAAATAACTCTGCCAATTCCTGCCCGGAGGACGCCTGCATTTGTTGCGAGTGCGCTTACATTTAAAGCACCTCCAGAAGCATAGAGCGTCCCTTGATTCGTTATCTGGGACACTGTAATGGTATGACCAGTGGCGTCTGCAATAATGGCTCCTTGATTGATGACACGGTCGTTTGCGTAATAGCCTTGGATCACCCCGCCACGTGGACCGCGGATAGAAATTGTGGACCCGATCGTCAATGTTGCCGGGCCGGTTGATGTGTTGTTACCCTGGGCATAAAGATAGTTATTACCGTTGCCGCCGAAGATTACCTCGCCCGTCCCGCCCAGGGTTTGCGCGCCTAGTGAAAATATCACTGATGTGCTGTTCCCGGTGCCCTCAATTGTAAGTTTTGCGTTGTTCAGAGTCAGTCCGTTCCTCACCAGGAGCGTCGCGTTGTTCGCGACCGTCAGGCCTGCGGCCAGCGTCACCCCTTCCAAGGTCGCCGAGTTGCTCACGGGCACCGTCAGACTAGCCCCGCCGGTCGCGCTGATCGTTCCGCGTCTGATTGTACCCCCGCTGCCGACGTTCCATGAACCGGTGGTCCCATTGAGGGTCAGAGTCGTCCCGGTGTTGTTCAGGATCCCGGTCACGTTCACCGCGCCCCCGGTCCGGTTAAAGGTGCCCACGTTCGCCACGGTGAAGAGGCCGCCGAAATTCACCGTCGAATTGTTCGCCGCCAACGTCCCGGTGTTGTTCCAAGTGGTCGTGCCGCTGCCCAGGGTCAGGGTCGACGTATTGGCGGTAATCGTCCCCGGGTTGGTCCATAGACCGAGCAACGAAAGTTTTCCGGTGTTGAGAATACTGAGCGTCCCCTGGTTGGTGAAACTCGTCGTGTTGCTGCTGGTCAGCGTCGCTCCCGTCACCGTGATCGTCCGGGTCGCCGCATTCGTGAAGCTCTCCCCGGTCATGCTGATATTGCCAGGCCCCGCCGTGATCGTCCCTTCATTGGTCACTCGCGTCAGCGTGATCCCGTAGCCGGCGGAGTCCGCATTGATCGCGCCCTGATTGATGATCCGGTCGTAGCTGTAGTAGCCTTGGATCAGCCCGCCACGCGGACCGCGGACGGTGATGCCCGCTCCGATGGTCAGCGTCGCCGCTCCGCTCTGCGTGTTGTCTCCCTGGGCATAGAGATAGTTATTGCCGTTGCCATCGAAGATTACCTCGCCCGTCCCGCCCAGGGTTTGCGCGCCCAGGTAGAAGTCCAGTGTCGTGGCATTGCCCACTCCGGCCAGCCGCACCTTCGCATTGTTCAACGTCAGTCCGTTCTTCACCTGCAGCGTCGCGTTGTTCGCTACCGTCAGGTCCACCCCCAGTTTCACTCCGTCGAAGGTCGCAGAACCCGATGTAGTAAAGGTTTGCGCAACCGCGCCCGAAACAATCCTGGCATTCACCAAAGTCCCGCCGCTCACCGCAAATGAATTATTCAACTGCACCGTCTCAGCCACGTTGAGAATACCGCCGGAGAGTACGAGTGGGTTGTCCGTCGCAAGACTGCGGATCGCGGCATTACCCGTGCGGAAGGTGATCGGAACGTTCCCTGGCATGGAAATGAGCACATCGTCCGCGGGGCCAGGCACCACCCCACTCTCCCAGTTCGCCGGGACATCCCAGAATCCACCACCCACATTCGCCCACACCGCAGTGGCTGCCCGGACTATGAAGGAACTGGTAGTCGGCGTCGCTCCGAGCGCGTTCCCGGCGCGATCCTTCACTGCCGGAGCGTTAATCGACAAGCTATAATTGCCGAGTGCAAACGCTCCGTAGGTCAACCTCAGGCCGGCGCCGTTGTTGATAAATTGCACCGTCTGCGGCGCGACGTTCCGGTCGGGCCGCTCAGGGAAAAGTCCGACGGGTTGTAGGCGGAGAAGTCCATTGGCTCCGAAAAGCGGATCGTCATTGTGCGGAAGGCTAGGCCCCTCGCTTGGCCGTTGGTTGGGTCCACGCTAACGATGGTCGGTGCCACCGTGTCGGCTACGATTCGCAAGGTCAGCAGCGGCGACAGGCCGATGTTGCCGCCGGTGTCCGTCGCACGCACTTGCACCGTCGCGGTGGTGGCGCCGGAGGCGAGGGTGGGCATGGCGGCTCTCAGGTCATAGGGAAAGGCGACATCGTTCTGCACGACGACACCGTCGAGCAGCAATTCGACGTTCCGCACCTGCACGTCGTCGGACACTTGGACGGGTACCGCAACGAGCGAGCCATCATAGACCTGAATTTCTGGCTTCGTCGCGTCCACATCCATGGCTGCGGTGTTCACGCTTACGGTCGGAGCCACGCCTTGATTGTTGAAGAAGCGATAATTGACCACTTGCAGACCGGCAGTGCCGCTGGCGACGAAGGCGATTCCGGAGCCAATGGCGACGCTATATGGTTTAGCTGGGAGATCGAACCGGGTGATGAAAGCACCGGTGTTGGCCGGATCGGAAACATTCACCACGTCCAGCGCGTTGATAAACTCCGCACCTGGCCCCCGCACGCTACCGACGGTGACGGCCAGCCCCGAACCATTCGCGGCGACGGCATCGCCTTCGATATTTGCCGCATCGACCCCGCTGATGAGCTGAAGTGCGTTTGGATTGGAGACGTTTGCCGTGGCAAATCCGGCATTGTTGCCATTGCCGGCCGCAACGTAGGCGATGCCGCCGCCGACAAAGAGCTTTCCTCCGCCGGCGGGCATCGTGATGGAACCCCTGGCGACCATACCCGGTCCGCCAATATCGATCGCCCGAAGGACATTGCCACTGTCCATCGCAAACAGGATCGAGCCCTCCCGCGCCAAACCCGTAATATTCGCACTGCCAGGTGAAAGCACTTGGAGCCGCTCGCCGGTGAGCAAATTGAAGGCGTAAATCACCGATCCGGTCGTGGCGTAGGCGATGCCATCCACCACTTCCACCTGATTCGCTGTGGTGCTAATCGTTCGCAACAATGCTGGGTTGAGCGGATCGGAAACGTTCACGATGTGCAACCCGCCAGAGCCAGCCGCAACTGCGGCGATTTGGAGAGCGGAGTCCACGGCGACATCGGTGGCGTCGCCGGAAAGGGCGAGGCGGCTGAGCAAAATCGGCTGTTGGAATCGCGCGGCATTGACGATTGCCAGGCCCCCCAATCCCGCCGCGACGTAGGCGGTCTGCTGTGTGCTGTTAGCCGTCGAACCTTCGATGACTACTTCCTTCGCTTCGCCGGCCAAAGGCAAGTTGGCAATAACACCGGTGGCGAAAGAGTTCCCGCCAAGCGGGTCGAGACCTTGTTCGATCTCGGCCAAATCGCTGATGCCATCGTTGTCAGTGTCCCTTTTCGAATTGGATGTGCCATAGACCTCTTCAATGAAGTCGGGCAGTCCATCACCGTCGGCATCCGGAGCCGTGACAGGCAGTTTGAGCCAAGTGGGATGAGGAAACCGGAAACTGGCACTCGGGCTTGCATAGGGAAATGCGATCCCTACTTCCGTCGTAACGGGGTCGTAGAAACGAATGTTCTCAACCTGCGCGCCTTCCGCCACGAATATTTCGTATTGACCTTCTCCAGCCGTCTTTCCGCGGATCTTGAAGATCGTTCCATCCGCCTGCAAGATGTTCGCAACGTAAAGAACTGCATTGGGCTTTTGCAGCGGTTGTGCTTCATTACCATCTGCACCTAGCGCTGTTTCGATCTGAATCGTGGCATTCCGAAGATATTCGGCAGCGTTCCCGCCGCCCAAACTGTTCATTTCCCCCAGGAGTGCGTTCACTTGGTCGAACCGCTGCACGTCGGACAGGGTAGAATCATTGATAACGGCTCGGATTTGTTCCAACCTTGCAATGATTTGGTCCGCCACCGGGTCACCAGTCGCCGCAGCCGCAGTCGCCGCAGCCGGTTGGATCATCCCCGGTGTTCCGATAATCTGTAGCGCTCTAGGTTGACCGGCCGGCCCACATGGCGGATTCAAGCAATTCTTAATCTCCTGATTGAGTGTTATCGTGATATATTCAAGCGCGAGAACTTCGGCCGCCATTGCTCGAGCTATACAAAGAAGCCCGTCGAAGGTCGCGGCTGGGCAATCTAGGGGGACCGCACGGCACTTGAATATTGTTGTACCAGCGCAACGGGTACTTTCGATAGCCGCGATCCCAAACGTGAATAGGGATAATTTATTCGCTTTGCGTTCAGCGGCGGCGATACAATCTTCCACGCCGCCTGCAGCTGGCGCTGGGGCACTGGAACCGGAACACAGAGGCGGACGAGGCGGCTTCGCAGGCTTGCCCGGGGGTGCCAGCCCATGCCACCCGGGATGCGTGATGCCAGTCCCTGGGTCCGTGTGAACGGATAAGCCGTCGGCGGAAACAGTTGCGGTGCCTTCAAACACCAACCGGCCTGTGGTGTGGTCAAAAGAAAGGAATTGTTGCTTGGAGCCCGGAGCCGCATTGAACACATTCGGAAACGTCATCGGTGCCGGAGTGGCAAAGTTGGTGATTCCCGGCGCCTGCACCGTGATGTCGAAGGTGTGCTGAAGCACTCCGGGCGGGAGCATGTCGCGCACGAGTTCGGGCGGGACGACGCTGATGCCGACTTGGGCGTTTGTCACGGGCTGGCCGTTGTTGAGCAGACTGCCGGCCGGCACCTCGACCTTGAGATATTGCTGCTGTTCGGGGGGAAGATTGAGGGCGGCTTCCGGGCGCAGGGTGACGATCGTCGGTTGGCTAGAGGTCACCGGAGTGAGAATGCTGCTCGCGACGCGTGGCAGATACATGGTGCGCGCAGGAACAGGCACGCCATTCTCATCGCGCATGAGGTTGCCGTCGGAGTCGCGGGCAAACATCACGGCGTTGTCCGTGCCTGGGTAAAACGTAGTGTCGATGACCATCTCGGGAAAATAGTAGCCGGCGGGAGGATTGGTCGCGGTGCGGCCGTCGAGGACGACTTTCACATTGCCCACGGGCATATTCTCGAGACGGAAGCTGCCGGTGGCATCGGTGTAGGCGACCTTGGTCTCCTGGCCAATGACGTACACTTTGACCCCAGCGAGCGGGTAAAGATAGTTCACGCCGCTGGCGGTAAAGAAAACGTCGTCCGCCGTGCGCGGGAGAAGGTCCGGGCCGGGATCAGCGATGCGCCCGGAGAGGGTGGAGCCCGGCACCGGTGCCACACTCACGGTGCTGAAGTCGAAGGTGAGCTTGCTGCCCGGCGTACTAGTGCCGGTAGCGTCCAGCAGCTCGGTGCCGCCTTTCCGGCGGATGCTCGCGCCATCGACGGTGATCTGTACCTGCGAGGCACCCGGCATGGGATTGGTAAAGAAGAGCCAGGCAAAGGTGCCGTCGTTGGACGGCGTGATGGTCGCGGGGAGCTTCTGGCCAGCGAAGCTGGCGTATAAAGTGTTGGAGGTGAGCGACGCAGGATCGACGGGCTTGGAGAAGACGACCTGCGGGCGCACGGTGACGCCGACTTCGCTGGCGCTGGCCTGCGGGGTGTAGCTGCTGACGATGAAGGGCTGCTGGAAGGTCCAGCGCAAGACCGCAGGATCGAAGGGCACCGTGCGATCGTGAGCGATGCTGAAGGTACTGATGCTCTCGGCCGTGGCCGCTGGCCCGACATTGCCGAAGCTGACCGCGCCCTGCACGACAGTGGTGCGCGGAGAAGTGCTGGTGACGGTGGCGCTGAGCGAGGCCAGTGCCTTGCCGGCATTCGTGACCTTGGCCCGCATGGTGTATTCGAAGATCGTGCGGGCGATGCGGCGCTCGGAGACGGTCTCCGGGGCGCTGACGGATAGTTGGGCCTTCGCTGCCGGGAGGAAGAGGAGGATGAAGAGGAAGGGGCGGAGCGTTTTCATGGGTACGGGGAGGTGGGAATCAGGGAGCGGCGAGTTTCGGTCGTACGGGGGAAGGTCTGGGGAGCGCGCCCGTCCCGGGCGCTGATCGTCGCGTCTCGCGACGATGGACTTTTTGCGGCGAACGCACGCTGCAACCTGAACGCGTTTTGTAATTCACGCGGTTCAGGAAGTTCGTCGCGGCGAGACGCCGCGACCAACGCCCGGGACGGGCGCGCTCCCCGGAGGTGCGCGAGCGCGGCGCGATTTGGGCTTCGGTCGGCGGCGGGACGCACGCCGCTCCTTGGGGTTGCGCCTCGGGATTTCATGCCGCGGGAGATTTACCGGCTGCGGCGACGGAGGCGGCGCGTCCCGGCGGCCATGGCGCCCATCAGGAGCAGGAGCGAGGTGGCGGGCTCCGGCACGAGCGCGGTCTGGCCCTGCGCGATGGGGGTGAAGCTGGCGTTGTAGATCGTGAAGGGCTGGGCGGCGGGGGTGCCAGTGCCGAGCCAGACCGCGGTGACTTTGAAGTCATTGGCCAGCGACGGCGCCGCGCGCAGGGCGACAGCGTCGTAGAGACCGTTCGACGAAAGCGCGAGGTCGGGCTGGAGGGTGAGCACGACCCAGCCGGCATTGACCAACGGCGGGGGGCTCTGGAGCTTCTTGTAGAGGGCGCGGTCGAAGGAGATGGAAAAGCCTTCGCTCGCGGCGAAGGTGAAGCCGCTGATGTGATATTCGTAGAGCCACAGATCCTCCCCGGGGGTGGTGTCCGCGAGGTTGGTGGGGACGAAGGTGATCGTTGCAGCGTGGAGCGCGGAGCTGGAAACGAGAAACGCGCAAGCGATTGCGACGGCCTTCAGCCAAGACCCCGGGGTGTCGCTGAATTGTCTTTCAGACGTGGCAAAGATCCTTGGAACCTCCATACAGAACGGGAGTGGAGCGTGTCGAGTGGATCGACGTCAAAACGCATTTCGTATGACATTTTTGGAAAGGCGAGTTTCGCATCGGAAGACTCGCGGTGACCCGCAGCCTGCAATCTTTACAGGTTACCAAAATCCTGATTTCCATAAACGACTATGAGAACCCCTCGGATCGCCTGGCTTCTGGTTTGCGTTGCCGTGCTCAGTCCCCGCGCGTCGGCCGTGAATAGCGTTGCCCAGACTTGGGACGAGGCGATCCTTTCGGCGATCCGCCTCGACCGGCCCAATCCGCCGGTGCATGCGCGCAATCTTTTCCATCTCTCGGTGGCGATGTATGACGCTTGGGCGGCTTACGATTCAGTGGCGGTGGGGTATCTCTTCCGAGCGAAGCGCACCACCTCCGATGTGGCGGCGGCGCGGCGGGAAGCGATCAGTTACGCCGCTTATCGTCTCCTGCGGGAACGTTATGCGCTTTCGCTGAATGGCAGTGCGAGTCTGGCGGCGCTCGACGCGCAGTTGGCGGCGCTGGGTTACGACAAGAATAACCTTTCGACCGATACCTCCACTCCGGCGGGCGTGGGGAACACGGTCTTTGCCACAGTCTCGGGATGGTTCCTGAATGACGGGGCGCGGCAGGCGCAGAGTTACGCGGATTATCCCATCGGTGCCGGTGGCTATCTTTCGGTGAATCCATTCCTCGTGACGGGCTTTCCGGGGACCAGCACGGTCGATGTGAACCGCTGGAATCCTCTGGCGATTGCCAATGCGCTGGATCAGAACGGTAACCTGATCGGCAGCAACCAAGTGTACCAAGCCCCGCAATGGCTGGGAGTGCGGCCATTTGTGCTCGGGCGCACGGTGGCGACGGTGCCGTGGATCGATCCCGGCCCGCAGCCGCGGCTCGGGGGAGTGGGCGACGCGCAGTTTCGCAATGAAGTCGTGGAGGTGATCCGGCGGAGCAGTGAGCTGACGCCGGATGATGGCGTATTCGTCAATGTTTCGCCCGGGGCCTTTGGCAACAACTCGCTCGGAGCGAACGACGGAACCGGGCATCCGTTGAATCCGGCGACGGGCTTGCCTTACGCGTCCAACTTGGTGAAGCGGGGTGACTTCGCGCGGGTGCTCGCGGAATACTGGGCCGATGGCCCCAACTCGGAGATACCGCCCGGCCATTGGAACAAGATCGGCAACGCCGTCAGCGATCATCCGTCGTTTGTGAAGCAGTTTGGCGGAGTGGGACCGGTGCTCGATGATCTGGAGTGGGACGTGAAGCTCTACTTCACGCTGAATGCGGCGGTGCATGAAGCCGCGTGCGCCGCTTGGGCGATCAAGCGCTTCTACGATGGCGGACGCCCGATCTCTTTCATCCGCTACATGGCACTACTCGGGCGATCCACGCAGACCGCCGGCCCATCGTATCATCCCAATGGGCTGCCGCTGGTGCCGGGGTTGATTGAGCTGGTTACTTCCGCGACCGCGCAGACCGGACAGCGGCATGCGGGGTTGCCGATCAATGCGGTGGTCGTGCGCGCCTGGCCGGGCCAGCCAATAAACCCACTGACTCAGTATAGTGGGGTGAAATGGGTCCTGGGGATTAGCTGGCTGCCCTTTCAGAAGAACACCTTTGTCACTCCGGGTTTCCCCGGATACGTGTCGGGCCACAGCACGTTCAGTCATTCGGCGGCGGAAGTGCTCACGGCGATGACGGGGTCGCCGTTTTTTCCCGGAGGCATGGGTATCTACAACGCGACGGTCGGCACGACACTGACCTTTGAGTATGGCCCGAGCCAGGCGATCCAATTGCAGTGGGGGACTTACTACGATGCCGCGGATCAGGCCGGGCTCTCGCGGCTCTGGGGCGGCATCCATGTCTCGGTGGATGATCTCGGGGGTCGGCGCGTCGGCTCGCAATGCGGAAAGGGTGTGTGGGCGCGGGCGCAGAAGTATTTCGACGGCGCCGTAGTCGCGACAGACCCAAGCCTGACGATCCGCACGACGGCCCCCGGCCAGTATGAGATCCGCTGCGATACCGTGCGCGGCCTTTACTACAAGCTGCAATCCTCGCCGAGCCTGACCCAGCCCTTCACCGATGACGGGCCAGCTTTCACGCAAGCCCTCGACTCGACGATGTTCCGCACCGATGCGACGGCGGCGCCGCGGAAATTCTACAAGGTGATCAGCGCCCTCGCGCCGTAGCGGGCGCATTGGCGGGCGCGGCGTGATTCCCTGGGAGGGATGCTACCGGGGCTCGTAGTGTCCCTGGGCGTCCACCGTGATCCGCGGCACGCGGCGGGTGCGCTCGAAGGCGTCGAAGGCGG
>Ga0105049_10010041_pt1 | contig 10870 bp, 10 predicted proteins | sample MAT06_FD_78087 | JGI IMG/M metagenome (GOLD analysis project Ga0105049, IMG submission 78087) | Freshwater microbial communities from Lake Fryxell liftoff mats and glacier meltwater in Antarctica - MAT-06 | ecosystem: Environmental > Aquatic > Freshwater > Ice > Liftoff microbial mat | place... | reverse complement strand
GGCAATAAGCAGATTTCTCGCTTGGTGCGGCTCGGTTCGAAATGACATATCTCTAGTATTGGCGCGGCTCTTCAGCACAAAAGCCGCCAGGAGCCGCATCCCTTAGGGTTTCAATCAAACATTGGCGGGTGTTTACGAAGTCAAATGAGTTGACCTCAATACGTCCAACTCTCATGCCTCACCGGCAGCCGATTCAACTCTTCTCGGTAAAACCGCCACTTCGGCATGAACTGGTCCATCAGCGATGTTCTCAAAATCAGTGTCATTTCCAACCGCAGGGAGAAATCTGCTTTTCTTGCGTCAGGGAAAAGCAGATTTCCCACCCGATGAGGCTGGGGTGGAAATGACAGGTCTCTGGCGTTGGTGCGCCTTTTGGCGTGAAAGTGGCTGAAACGGCGCGTCTGGCGCAGACTTTGCTCGCGTCATTACCCAACGTTCCCGGCTAAACTTGAACCAAGGTACAAATCTTGCATCTGATAGTGCGGACGCGCGATGTGTCTTGCTGCGCGAGAGCGCAGCCCTCTAATCAGTCACAAAGGAAAAATAATGAAAAACGTTCTCGGAATCGCAGCGGTCATGTTGGCTGTTTCTGCGGCTGGCGCAGCGCATGCCCAGTCGATCACACCCTGGTATGGTGGCGTATCGGTCGGCGGCACCAAATCCAACGTAAATCCTGGTGAAGTGAACGACTTTTTGCGTTCGCTGGGCTATGGCTCTCCATCGACCTCTGCTGATGACAAAGACACCTTCTACAAATTCCTGCTTGGATATCGTTTCTCCCCAGTAGTCTCGCTGGAAGGTTTTTATGCAGATCTTGGCAAATACAGCACTAGCACCTCCGTGAGGACACCATTTGTAGGTAGCGTAAATGCCGACTACAAGTCCAAAGGCTATGGGGTGGATCTGGTGCTGTCGGCACCGATGACCCAAGAGTTCTCAATTTACGGACGGCTCGGTGTCTTGCAGGCGAAGACCGAAGCGGCATTCAGTTCCGCTGGCAGCATCGGCTTGCTCGCCAATCGCGGCAGCAAGAACAAGGTCGGGCAACATTTCGGTGTGGGTCTGCAGTACGAACTCAACCCTGCGCTTGCGCTACGCGGTGAAGTCGAAACATTCCGCAAACTCGGCGACGACACCACTGGCGGCGAACTGAAGGTTGATGTGCTTTCACTGGGCGCGATTTTCCGTTTTTAGTCGCCGACGCTTGTTGAAAACCAGTGAAAGGCCGCGCGCATCAATGCGCGCGGCTTTTTTTCGTTCCTCATTTTCGATCACTTTCCGCATAGCGTTCGGCAACTGTTGCAATCATGCCAGCCGAAACAATCATTGCGCCGCCAATCCAGTCCATCAGCCGCGTGACCTCTCCGGCAAGGTAGTGTGCGGCGGTGGCCGCGACTATCAATTCGAACAGCATGATGACGGCCGCACGATTGGCCGATAAATGCGACAGCCCATACTGTAGCGCGACGCTGGTGCTGATCAGGACAACGCCGATAACTGCAAGCAGCAGCAAGTGCGGTGCGATCATCGCCGGTAATTGCTGCATCGAAAGCGCGGGCGGCGCGAGCAATATGGCGACTGGCAGCGCCACAGCAAGCACGCCAATACAGCCGGACAAGGATTTAGCCTCAGGCGAGACCTGGCTTGCACCTTTTACCAGCACGTTACTCAACGCAAACGTAAAACCGGCACATAGCCCCATCCACTCGTAGACATTGCGCGGCTGCGGCAAGCCAAGCTCGGGCCGCCATAGCATGACCACCGCACCACTCATGGCCAGCAGCATGACCGCATAACCCATCAGCGTCAGGCGCTCTTTCAGGATGAAGTGCGCCAGTGGTACGGTCCATAGCGGTGCCAGGTAGAACAGCAGCACAATTCGTACGACCTCGGCTTGCATGATGGCAACCAGATACGAGACGTTGGTGATGCCGGCACAAATGCCGATCGCAACCAGCCACTTTGGATGTCGCAGGAATTCACTCCAAGCGCGTCTGAATGCGAGCCCGCCGATTGATACGGCGACCAGGTAGGCGACTAGGGTTGCCATGGGCGCAGCAAGGCCGCCGCCTTCGATCACCCGAAACGGATACCAGAGAATGCCCCAGGAAGTCGCGCCCAACAGGAGCGCAAGCGTGGGCATCCAGGCGGACGAAGGGGCGGACAGGCGGAGGGGAATCAAATGCGCTCTCGTTAGAACCTTATAATGGCCAGACAATCCAGCGCACGACATTGCTTTACGTCGTCAGAACCCGACCGGGGAGCGCATTTTAACAACCCATCCCGACGCATAACCAAAACTGCATGACAGACGCGCTTTCATTTACCGGCGAGAGATTTCACCCAGACCTGTTGGGCGAGATGTGGGCCGAACATTGGCACCGTTATCATTTTGTGTTGCCGCTGATCACGGGAAAAAAAGTTCTGGATGTCGCATCCGGCGAAGGTTACGGCAGCGCGCTGATGGCGACAGTCGCTTCATCCGTGAATGGCGTGGACGTATCCGGCGCCGCCGTCGCGCACGCGGCACAAGCCTATGCGGATCGCCAAAATTTGCAATTCACCGAGGGTAGCTGCGGCAAATTGCCATTCGCTGACGCCAGCTTCGACGCTGTGGTCTCGTTTGAAACCATCGAACACATTTTCGAGCAGGTGGAGTTTCTCGATGAGATAAAACGCGTGCTGAAGCCGGCGGGATTGCTGATCATCTCCTCGCCCAACCGCGTCGAATACTCCGACAAAAGAGGCTACAAGAACGAATTTCACGTCAAGGAACTTGATCGTGCTGAATTGGCGACGTTGATCGACGCCCGATTCAAGCACTCAAGGTGGTTTTCACAGCGAAATGCATTTGTGTCGCTGATCGTGCCGGACGTTTGCGGACCCCATTCCGCGTTGGCCTCTGCCGGTGAGACCTTGACCACCTCCAAGGACAAGCCTGATGCAGTCGCGCCGCCACTGGACGCGCTGTATTTCCTCGTTGTCGCCACCAGTGACGACGCCGCAGCGGACCAGTTGATCTCGCGCGTTTCAGTGTTTGCCGACCAGGAGGAGTGGGCCTACAACGATTACCGCAAGATCTACCAGTCGACGCAACATTACGCCAAGCGCGAGGACGAACTTGTAGCCCGCTGCGCCCAGCTTGAGCAGCAACTGGCGGCATTGAAAGCCGAGGCCAATGGCGTACCGCACGCCGTTTCCGCGCGGGCTGAGGAAAAGGAGTCCTGGCTCGCTCGCTTGTCCAAACGCCTCGGAAGTTAATTACTGCATCTAGTGTCACTTCATCCGTCGTACACTCTCACCACTCTCTCATTACACAACAATATGAACGCCGAACAAACGATCGTCGAGCAAGCGTGGGAAAACCGCGCCAGCATTAACCCGCAGACAGCCGATACCGACACCCGGTCTGCGGTGGACAGCGTCATCAAGCTGCTTGATCGCGGCCAGTTGCGAGTGGCCGAAAAGATTGACGGTCAATGGGTGACACATCAGTGGCTCAAGAAGGCTGTGCTCCTGTCGTTTCGTCTGGCCGACAATGCGCTGATGAACGATGGAACGGCAGAAGGTGCACGCTACTTTGACAAAGTGCCGACCAAATTCGCCGATTATTCCGAGGCCGATTTCCGCGCTGGCGGTTTTCGTGTCGTGCCCCCTGCAGTCGCGCGGCGCGGCGCGTTTATCGCTAAAAATGTGGTGCTGATGCCCTCTTACGTGAACATCGGCGCCTATGTTGACGAAGGCTCGATGGTCGACACCTGGGCCACCGTCGGCTCTTGCGCGCAGATCGGCAAGAACGTGCATTTGAGCGGTGGTGTCGGCATTGGCGGTGTGCTGGAACCCTTGCAGGCCAATCCGACCATCATTGAAGATAACTGCTTCATTGGCGCCCGCTCCGAGGTCGTCGAGGGCGTCATCATCGGCGAAGGTTCGGTGATTTCGATGGGTGTGTTTATCGGTCAATCAACCAAAATCTACAACCGCGATACCGGTGAGTTTACTTACGGCAAAGTACCGCCCTACTCGGTCGTGGTTTCCGGCAGCTTGCCCTCGGCTGACGGCAGGGTTAGCCTTTACTGCGCAGTCATCGTCAAACAGGTGGACGCAAAAACGCGCGCCAAGACCGGCATCAACGAATTGCTGCGCAGTTGAGATCAATCAGGAAGCAGGGGAGAAAAACATGGCGATGTTAATCAGACTTTTCGAATTGATGGCGCAAAAGAAGGCGTCTGACCTGTTCGTTTCCGCCGGTGCGCCAATTCACATCAAGATCAATGGCAACACCGTGCCCGTAAATTCGCAGCCAATGAACGCAGAGGACACCAAACGCGTCTGTTACGAAATCCTCAAGCCGCACCAGATCGAGAAATTTGAAAAGGATCTCGAATTGAATTTCTCCATGCCGATTGAAGGCGTGGGTAATTTCCGCATCAATATGATGTGGCAAAAGGGTAGCTGTGCAGCGGTTATTCGCTACATCGAAACCAATATCCCTGAATTCCGTTCACTCGCTCTGCCGCAAGTGTTGGCGCAACAGGTCATGGAAAAACGCGGTCTGATTCTGGTCGTCGGTGCGACTGGCTCTGGCAAATCGACTACGCTGGCATCGATGCTGGATTTTCGCAACAGCATGAAGCAGGGACACATCCTCACGTTTGAAGATCCGATCGAATTCATCTTCCGGTCAAAGAAATCGATCGTCAACCAGCGCGAAATCGGCAGCGACTCGCATTCCTTTCACGAAGCCATGCGCAACGCGATGCGGCAAGCACCGGATTGCATTCTGGTCGGCGAGATCCGCGATATTGAAACCATGAAGGCGGCGATGATGTATTCGTTGTCCGGGCACCTTTGCCTGGCAACACTGCACGCCAACAACAGCTATCACGCGCTCAATCGCATCATCAACTTTTTCCCTCTGGACCAGCGTGCCATTCTCCTGGCGGATCTCGGCGTCAGTCTCAAGTGCATTATTTCGCAGCGCCTAGTAAAAAATATCGAAGGAGGGCGTTCTGCGGCGGTGGAGGTATTGTTGAACACCACCAACATCGCCGAATTGATTGAGGAAGGCAAAGTCGGCGAAATCAAGGAAGCGATGGAAAAATCCCTTACCGCGGGTTCACAAACGTTTGAGCAGGATTTGTTCCGCCTTATCAAGCAGGACAAGATTACGATAGAAGAAGGCCTTGCCAATGCCGACTCGGCAACCAATCTTTCACTGCTGATTGGCAATTCCGGCATGATGCCGGTTTACAAGGATGGTCAGGCGCCACCGGAAAAAGGTCGGCCTGGAGGAGCGAGTTTCAGCGAATTCAAAATCAGTTAGGCGCTCTGCGCCACGCGGTTTACCAATAGCGCATGAACGGTCTGCCATTGGAATACAGGAAATAAGCGCGTGGTGTCCACGGGGCACCATGGACCCAGCCAAATCGGCTCGACACCCACAGGTCATCATATGCGCTGCGGCGCCCGGCACGCTCGGCCATTCTGAGTTGACCGCGTTGCATGAAATCGATCACGTCATCCGGCACGCCATCACGAGAAAGTTTCGCGTACTGTGATGCCATGACATCGTAGGTTGTTTCGGATTCGCGAATCGCGCGAATGACAGACGCGGCATCTTTGCCCTCCTTGGACATCGCGACGATCTGTTCCAGGGAAATCGGCTGTCGTTCCGGTAGGTTGATCGACGCGCAGCCGGACAGGGCAATCAACATCGCCGCAGTCGCCACGACACCCGCGTGTTTTACGTAACCGCCACAAGCGCGTAAACTATCGTTCATGTCACACCTCCAACAAGTTCGGCGTTCATCACGCCGTTGCGCCTTCCGATCCGAGATTTGGATCGTCGTAAAGCGCCGCGGTTCCCAACCAGGCATGCCTCCCCGCGTCTGATGATTTTAGCGCGGTGATTGAATGTCGTCCCGCCGGCTGTGTAACATTTCTTTGCGTAACAGATTTCCGTCCTGCGCCGGCGACGAAGTTGACCAGCGGTATCGTTGCCGCCCACGATAATTGACGTAGCTCGAGGAGAGAACAATGGCAGATCTTTTTGAAAACCCGATGGGGACCGACGGTTTTGAATTCGTCGAGTACACCGCACCTGATACCGAAGCTCTCGGCCGCCTGTTCGAAAGCATGGGCTTTTCGGCCGTTGCGCGGCATCGCAGCAAGCGCGTCACGCTCTATAAACAGGGCGGGATCAATTTCATTGTCAATGCCGAGCCAGACAGCTTTGCGCAGTCGTTCGCCCGCGTGCACGGCCCTTCTGCGTGCGCATTCGGCATTCGCGTGAAAGATGCTGCGGCAGCCTTCAAGCGCGCCGTGGAACTTGGCGCCAAGCCCTACGATGGTCCGGTCGGCCCGATGGAACTGAACATTCCGGCCATTCAAGGCATCGGCGGCTCGCTCTTGTATCTGATCGACCGTTACGGTTCACGGACAATTTACGACGTCGATTTTGTGCCCGTACCCGGAACCGATCCCGACCCCAAAGGCGTTGGCCTCGAATATGTGGATCACCTGACCCACAATGTCTATCAGGGCCGCATGGACACCTGGGCCGAGTTCTACGCGAAGCTGTTCAATTTTCGCGAAATCCGCTACTTCGACATCAAGGGCAAGAAAACCGGGCTCACCTCGCGCGCGCTCACCAGCCCCTGCGGAAAAATTCGTATTCCCATCAATGAGCCCTCGGACAAGAAATCGCAAATTCAGGAATATCTGGACGCTTACAACGGCGAGGGCATACAGCACATCGCGCTGGCCTGTTCCAATATTTATGAAACGGTGGAAGCGCTGCGCGCACGAGGCGTCAAGTTTCTCGATACCCCCGATGCCTATTATGCGTTGGTCAACAAACGCGTAGCCAATCACGGTGAAGACCTGGAGCGCCTGAAGAAGAACAAAATCCTCATCGACGGCGAAGGCCTGGACAAGCAATCGAAGGAAGACAAGCTGCTGCAGATTTTCACCGATACCGTGATCGGGCCGATTTTCTTCGAGGTGATTCAACGCAAGGGCAACGACGGTTTTGGGGAGGGCAATTTCAAGGCGCTGTTTGAGGCGATTGAGGCCGACCAGATCGCCAGAGGCGTGCTCTGACCATGGCGTCATTGACGTATCTTTCCGGCTTTGGAAACGAACACAGCACCGAGGCGGTCGCCGGTGCATTACCGCAGGGACGCAACTCTCCGCAGCAAGTCGCTTTCGGCCTATATGGAGAACAGGTTTCGGGTAGCGCCTTTACGGTGCCGCGTGCAGAGAGCCTGCGCGCATGGCAGTACCGCTTGCTACCCTCTGTCCAACATGCGCCGTATCGACTACGGAAGCATGCGCTGCTTCGCACTGATCCTTGTCATGAAATGGCGGCCTCCCCCAATCGCTTGCGCTGGGATCCACCGCCAATCAAAGATGGGCTGGACTTCATCGACGGCCTCGTAACTATTGCCACCAACGGCGATGCACGTATCCAAAAAGGGCTGGGCATTCATCTGTACACCGCCTCGCGATCAATGACCGGCGTGTTCTACGACGCCGATGGCGAGCTGCTGATCGTTCCGCAGGTCGGCGCGCTGACACTAAAGACCGAATTCGGCATCCTTGAGGTTGCGCCGGGAGAAATCGCGGTGGTCCCGCGAGGCGTGAAATTCCGGGTGGAGATTTCGGAAGGCGTGCGCGGTTACATTTGCGAAAACTACGGCGCGCCCTTGCGGCTTCCGGAACTGGGACCGATAGGCGCTAACGGGCTCGCCAATGCCCGCGATTTCCTTTATCCGACGGCGTGGTTTGAAGACGTTGCATCGAACACAGAAATTGTCGCCAAATTCGGTGGCAGACTCTGGGCCTGCGATTACGATCATTCGCCGTTGAACGTGGTGGCTTGGCACGGTAATTATGCCCCCTACAAATACGATCTGGCGCGCTTCAACACCATCAATACCGTGAGCTTCGATCATCCCGACCCATCGATTTTTACGGTGCTGACATCGCCATCGGAAACGCCGGGAACAGCGAACGTCGATTTCGTTATCTTCCCACCGCGCTGGATGGTGGCTGAAAACACCTTTCGCCCACCATGGTTTCATCGCAATTGCATGAGTGAATACATGGGGTTGATCCACGGCGCCTACGACGCCAAGGCCGAAGGATTTCTGCCCGGCGGAGGCTCACTGCACAATGCGTTTTCTGCGCATGGCCCGGACAAGGCGACGTTCGACAAGGCTACGAGTGTGGAATTGAAGCCACACAAGATCGACAATACCCTTGCCTTCATGTTCGAGAGCCGCTACGTGTTTGAACCGACGGAATTTGCGATGTTGGGAGGGTTGTTACAGACGGATTACGATTCGGTTTGGGATAACTTCGACCGGGCAAACATCAAATAACAGGACACTCCAATGAAACTCGCCTCCCTTAAAGGCCCCACCCGCGACGGCACCTTGCTGCTGGTCGATGAAAATCTCTCGCGCGCCGTCGCCGTAACCGACATCGCGCCGACCATGCAGTACGCGCTCGAAAACTGGCACGCGGTCGAACTACCATTGCTTAATGAGTTCGAAGCCATCGACTCGGGCACTGACCGGCCAATTCTCGATTTTCAACAGTTGCTCGAAGAAGGCAAAGTTGCCGCGCCGCTGCCGCGCACGCATCAATGGCTGGATGGATCGTCGTACCTCACGCACGTTGAGCGGGTACGGCGTGCGCGCAATGACACGGTGCCGGAGAGTTACTACCGCGAGCCATTGATGTATCAGGGCGGCGGCGATTCGATGCTGGGTCCGCGCGACGATATCGAAGTCTTATCCGAAGATTGGGGAGTCGACCTGGAAGGCGAAATCGGCGTAATCATTGGCGACGTGAAGATGGGGGCCACGCCTGCCGAATGTGCCGATGCGGTGAGGCTGGTTGTGCTCATCAACGATATCTCCTATCGCAAACTGATCCCCGCCGAACTCCAAAAAGGCTTTGGCTTCGTCAATGGCAAGGGGTTGAATGCGCTGTCGCCTGTCGCGGTCACGCCGGATGAGCTGGGTGGTGCCTGGAGCGATGAGAAGGGTGCAGGCAAGCTCGACCTGAGGCTGGTGTGCCACGTGCGCGGCTACTGGTTCGGCAATCCCAACTGCGCCGATGACATGAACTTTTCCCTCTATGACCTGATCTCGCATGCGGCGAAAACGCGTCCATTGATGGCCGGGACCCTGATCGGCTCGGGCACGATTTCCAATCGCGACAAAGCGACCGGTTACGCCTGCATCATGGAAAAGCGGTTGGTTGAGCAGGTTGAACTCGGCGCCGCGATGGAGGAATTCCTCAACTTCGGCGATGAAGTTGAAATCGATATGTTTGATCATCATGGCGAGACAATTTTTGGTTCGATCAAGAATCGCGTCGTTAACGCCAACGCGGCAGGGGACGAATAGTGGCCGGACAAACCGACCACGCGTTGCGTGGCGACTATTCTCAAATGCGGGCCGATTACACAGTCGAGCAGGATTATTCGCGTTACTCGCCGATTGAGCAGGATTTGTGGAAGCGGCTTTATGCGCGCCAATCGGCGCTGGTGCCGCAGTACGCATGCAGCGAATTCATCGACATTCTGGGTGCTCTCAACTTTGGCGCGGGCATACCGCATTTCGATGAGATCAACGCGAAGCTCAATCCGGCGACCGGCTGGACGCTGGTTGCCGTACCGGGATTACTGCCGGATGACGTCTTTTTCACCCATCTGGCCAATCGCCGCTTTCCGGTCTCGGTCTGGCTGAGAAAACCTGAAGAGTTCGAGTACATCGTTGAGCCCGATATCTTTCACGATTTCTTTGGCCACGTGCCGCTGTTGTTCAATAAAGTGTTTGCCGATTACCTTGAGGCCTACGGCAAGGGGGGCGTCAAAGCCAAGGGCCTCAACGCTCTCGATTACCTTGCGCGGCTCTACTGGTACACGGTTGAATTCGGCTTGATCCGCACGCGCAACGGCTTACGCACCTATGGCGCGGGAACACTCTCTTCGGCCGGTGAATTGCCGTACTGCATCAACAGCCCTAAACCGAACCGCATCCGCTTCGACCTGCTACGGGTGATGCAATCGAATTACAAGATCGATACGTTTCAGGAAACGTACTTCGTCATCGACAGTTTCAAGGAGTTATTCGACGCGACAGCGCCCGATTTCACGCCGTATTACGCCGAACTGCGATCGCGCAGCGATTTTGGCGCGAGCGAGACGATTGCAACGGATGTGATGGTGAAAGTCTAGTAACGGTACGGTTTATGGGATGTTGTTGCTCCGGGAAGCGCGCCACTGCTAGGTTTCACTAGAGGGAATTTCTAGAAACCCCATTCGCGCTGAGGTATCGAAAGGCTAACTCTGTTAGCTATTGATTCAGCAAAGCGCGCTTTGCCCCTCGATACCTCAGAGCTTGCCCCAGCATGCTTGAAGCTGGGGGCGACCGGATATCAAGTTTCGAGATGTTCCCTGAAGGACGTCGAAGGCCACAATCCCGATCCATTCGCATTTACGCAACAATGCAATTGCATTGCCATTGAAAATATTCACAAATTTCATCAGGTTTTGCCATGGCCTCTACAATCAAAGTGGAATCAACGCTGACAGAGCGCTATCAAACCGCAGTGCCGGAAGCTGTGCGACGCGCACTTTAAATCGGCAAGCGCGACAAGATACGTTATTCGATTCTTCCGGATGGCGAGGTGGTCTTCACGCGGGTGGCGCCCGTGGAAGTTGCCGACCGGATGCTTGGTAGTTGTCCTCTATGAGATCGACGATTTATCTGATCTGCCCCTGGCCTTACTTGATTGACTCAGCCACGGTGGGGGCTGCGAAAGCGCCTTTTGCCGACACATTGACGGCTGC
>Ga0105049_10010040_pt1 | contig 10871 bp, 9 predicted proteins | sample MAT06_FD_78087 | JGI IMG/M metagenome (GOLD analysis project Ga0105049, IMG submission 78087) | Freshwater microbial communities from Lake Fryxell liftoff mats and glacier meltwater in Antarctica - MAT-06 | ecosystem: Environmental > Aquatic > Freshwater > Ice > Liftoff microbial mat | place... | reverse complement strand
GCCGTCCAGAGTTGCGCGCCCGCGACGTCAACGTCGATCAACCCCGGCACGTCCTCGACCGATCCGAACGGAGTCTCACGTGCCGCCGCCACGATGGCCTCAGCACGCGACCGATTCACGGCGCGGGAGGCAACTAGCATCTCCGCGCTGGCCGTGTTCACATTCACCCTCCCTGCCTCGGGCTGGATCTTCCCTATGAATCGAGCCACTCCGCGAGCACCACCCTCAGTGAAAACCTCGATCTCATCATCCACTTCAGGCCACGCACCGCCGAGGATCGCCTCACGCTGCCCCGCCAGCCGCGCCATCACCGCCTGGATACCCGACCACGCCGCCGCCCGAGCCTGCCCGTGCTTCATCGACGCCGACAACGACGCGACCTGCGCATCGGCCCGCGAGAGCATCGTCCACCCGATCAAGGCCGACAGCACCACGACGATCAGCACCGCGAAGATCACCGCGCCACGCCGCGTCGAGCCATGCCCAGCGTTGGTCGTCGCACCCGATGCCATCACCGCTCCTCCTTCCATGCCGCCAACGGCCCGTCAGGTATCACCATCGTTCGTACCCGATCCGGAGCCCCCATGGGCCCGCCCGAGCCGTCACGCTTGAGTTCACCCGACCACACCGCGATCTCAACCGCCGTCGGCAGCCGAGCTTCTTTCTCACTCTCAAACTCACTCCGCCAGACCCGCCCATCAAAGAATCGAAACCGCAGCGCCCGCACGCCGCGCGCCACAACCTCGGTCGCGCTCACGTCCCCCACCGCCGCACCCCGACCCGCCCGGACAACTCCGCTCGAAACATCGAACGCGTACTTTGCGCGCGACAACTCACCAAACACCGACCCGCCCGCAGAGTCGCTCGAAGAAGAAGAAGAAGAAGAAGAAGAAGAAGAACCCGGCGAAGCAACGACTCGACGAGCGAGCACACTCAACTCCGACGCCCGCCCATTGATCCCCGCCCCGCCGCGACCATCACCAACGACCGAGGCCGCCAGGTCCGACTCGATCCGGTCCATCAACGTCCCAATCTCACGAGCCTTGATCGTCATGCGCTCCAACTCATCGCGACGCCGACCGAGCGTGTCGAGAAACGAAAAGACCGCGCCGATCAGCAACGTGGTCAGCCCCAGCGCCAGCAGCACCTCCAGCAGCGTGAACCCGCCACCACCGCGCGTAGACTTTCCCGCCGCGCTGCTCCTCACCGCGTGTCCCCTCGAGCAACCTCTGAACCACGCGCGCCCAATCGCACGAACTGCGTCAACGAATAGGACGCCGAAACCGCCGACGTTGCGCTCCCGCGCAGACGCCGAGCGACCACCGTCACCGCCGTCAAACCGTCGTAGGAAGTCGCTCGTGTGCGGATTTCCAGCTCCCATCCCGAAACCGGCGCGGGCTTGTCATTGAACTGCGCCGAAGGGCTGAATCCTTCGCCCGTGTCCACGGCCGCCGCCTCGCTCGCCTCGCGCTCGTCCCATGCTGGCACCGGCCCGTTCAGCGTTTCCGCTCGCGCGATCCCCGCTTCAATCTTCGCGATCGCCGATTGCGCCAGGTCCATCGCATACGACTGATCACGCGCCAGCACCGCGGCCGCCGTCGCACGCTGCACCGCCGACAGCACCGCCAGCGCCGCAACCACAAAGATCGCCAGCGCAACCACGACTTCAAGCAGCATCACGCCGAGACGCCCGGCCGCACGTCGCGCGACCGTCATGGCGCCCTCCCGGACGAGGGCTCGCGCGAAGAGCCGTCATCCAGCGGACGGTCCACCGCCGCCCGTTCCGCACCCACCGATTCCTCAGCAACCTTGACCATCGTGACCGAGCCAGTCCACCCGTTCACCCGCAGTTCCATCGCCCGGCCATGCCCGTCTCGGATCGTGGTTCCAGGCTCACCGGCCGCGCTCCCGTCGGGAAAAAATACCGCCACCATGAACTCGGAGTTTGGCTCCGCGCTCTTTTCCTCGCTGCGCAAGTCCGATACCGGGGCGGCAAGCCGAGCGATCAACATCCCTTTCTCGAGCACCGCGACCGTCCGCTCTTTCAACTTCTCAGTCGTCGCGGACTGGTCAGACGCCGCGCCAACCAACGAGCCCGCAACGCCGTCCCCGCTCCGGCCCACACTCGCGCCCGCCAGCGGGTCCCGGCTCTCCTCCATGACGCTCGCAACCACAACCCACGACCCATCGCGTCGCGCCCGGCACACCGCCGCCACCGCCGAGCCGCGCCGCAACGACTCCGCACGGCACTGCTCAAGCCCCGCCTCAAGGCGCCCGCACGTCTCGCGGAACTTCCCGTCACTGAGCCACCGCCCCATCGCCGGCAGCGATAGCGCAGCCAGCGCGGTGGCGATGGCGAGCACGATCGTCACCTCCAGAATCGTGAACGCTCTCGGGGCCCGGTGAGAACTCATCCGTCACTCCCGCGGCGACCCGCACCCGAACACGCGACGCAAGCACGCCCGAGCACGCCCGAGCACACACCGTCACACGCGATTACGAACCGCCCGATTTCGAGCCCGTGCCCGACGAGCCCGTGCCCGTCGGGCCCGATGAACTCTCACTGTCCGAATCAGTCCAGGACACGATGTCGTCGTCGCCGCCCTCTTGCTTGTCAGGCCCGAACGACCACAGGTCAAATGTGTCTTCGTCACCGTGATCGCTCTTCTGCCGATAGCTCCAAGGCGTCCCCCACTGGTCGGCCTTCATCGGCTTCTCAAGCTCCTTGGTCCACTTGGCCGCGTCGGCGTCCGCGTCGAGCTTCTCTTTGTTCCAGAGAACCTCGACGCCTTCCTCGTCCGTCGGGTACCGGTCGAACTTCACCCGGAACTGCTTTAGTCCCGACTCGATCGTTCGCAGGTCCGTCTTGGCCAGCCCAACCTTCGCCTCTTTCTGCTTGCTGAACAGCGCGATCCCGACCAGCCCCGACAAGGCCACCACGATCGCGATCACGATCAGCACTTCGATAAGCGTGAAGCCCGATCGCCGCGCCTCAAGCATCCGCCTCTTCATCCCTTGCGCTCCGCCCGCTTCGATCACGCTCTTCTGATCCATCTCGCGATTTCCTTCCTCATGCGGCCCCATTCCTTTGGTGCCCGCGGTGTCTGCCGAAAAACCACACCAACCGCTCATTGCGGTCTTCTACCCGTTCTTCCGCTCGAACTCCTTCATAAACGATGCCATCGCCTCCGCGCCCTTCATCGGGAACGCGTTGTACACGCTCGCCCGCATCCCGCCCGTCGCCCGGTGCCCCTTCAGCCCGTCCATCCCGGCCTTGCCCGCCTCCTTGATGAACAGGTCATCCAACGCATCCGTGGGCGTGCGGAACGTAATGTTCATCAGCGATCGGCTGTCCGCCCGCGCGTGTCCCTTAAAAAACGTCGAGCCGTCAAGCACATCATAAATCAGCGTGGCCTTGGCCGCGTTCCGCGCGCCCATGACCTCCAGCCCGCCCTCTTTTAAGATCCACTTGAACACCAACCCGCACACATAAATATTGAACACCGGCGGCGTGTTGTGACGGCTCTCGTCCTTCGCGTGAACCCGGTACTGCGCCATCAGCGGCAGCTCACGCGGCTTGCGCTCCAGCAGCCCCTCATGAACCACCACGATCGTCGTCCCCGCCGCACCCAGGTTCTTCTGCGCTCCCGCGTACGTCAGCCCGTACTTCGTCAAATCACAGGGCCGCGAGTAGATATCGCTCGACATGTCGCACACCAACGGCACACCAGCGGGCGCAACAGGATCGGTGTGAAACTCTGTCCCGAAGATCGTGTTGTTGCTACAAAAGTGCAAGTACGCTGGGGACGCCGAGCACTTAATCTCGTTCTGCTTGGGAACAAACGAGTGCTTGTTCGGCCGCCCGTCAAAGGCCAGGTGGACCTTCCCGTACAACGCCGCCTGCTCGGCCGACTTTTCCGCCCAGTACCCCGTGACCAGGTAATCCGCCGTGCCGTCCTGCGGCAACAGGTTGGCCGGGACCATCCAATTCTGCGTCGTCGCGCCGCCCGTCAGGAACATCACCTTGTACGACGCGGGCAGGTCGCTGATCTTGCGAAAGTCCGCCTCCGCCTCGGCCAGCACCTTGTCGAACACTTTGCCGCGGTGGCTGTGCTCCATGATGCCGACGCCCGACCCGGCGATGTTCCACAGGTCCTGCTGAGCCTGCTTCAGCACCTCGTCGGGCAGGCACCCGGGCCCCGCCGAAAAGTTGAAGATCCGCTCCGAAGTCGCGGAGCCAGCCTTGCCCATGGACGCCGTCGTGTGCGATGCGAGGGTGGTCATGAAAACATGATACCGCCTCGCCCCGCCGCAAGCACAGCCCGAACCCTTCCATTTCCCTGCCACGTTATCGAACGAAAAAACTCTGGAAGAACCCGATCGCATCCAACCCCGATCACGCCGCCATCGATACGATCGACCGCCCAGCCCGCGACCGCGCCGTTTCCAACTGGCGGAACACGTCCATCAGCAGCGCTCGATCCGCGTCGGCCCCGACCAGCCACCCCGAGTACCGCATGTCCTCCAGCAGGTCATCCCGCAGGTGCGTCAGCGACTCCGCCGGGGCCGTCGAGCACACCATGCACAGCCCCGCCGCCACACGTCCCAGCGTCATCGGCCCGTACGACCCGTGTGCAATCTCCGACTGCACGAACGAAAGATGGTCAGCCCCCTGCAAAACCTCGCCGTGCGTCAGCATGTGCTGGGCCCGCAGCAGCGTCTCGATCCCGTCCCCGTCGTGAAACGCCGAGATCCTCGAAGCTGCCAGCCGCAAAAGAACCTCCGGCTCATCGCCCGCGATGCGAGCCGCGGATTCCATGATCGCCACCCGCTCCGCTTCATCCAGCCCGCTATCACGCGTCGCGATCCACGCGCTCACCGCCCGCGCCGCCGCCTTTGCCCCAAGCGATCGCACGTCCCCGAGCTGCCCGCGCGACATCGCGTACGCCAGGTGCCGCAACGACAAATCCCCATGGATCGCGTCCGCGTCCAGCGTCGCGCCCAAGTTCGAAACCCGCGCCGACAACGGCCGACGCCCCTGCATCCGGTCCGCAAAGTTCAAGCGCTGCGGCGTCCGCGACAACGTCGCCGCCGCCTCGATCAACGCCCGCGCGATCGGCGCGTCCTCGCGCCCCACCCCCTTCCCCAGCGACACCCGGTCCGGGTCCAGCCGCAGCGGGAACACCGACGAATACGCCAGCGGCCTCTGCCCCGCCCAATCGAACCACGCCGCGTCACGTCCGTACCGCGAGGCCGTCCGCAGCGTGATGCACTCACCATCGCCACGCACCACCGCGTCCAGCACGTGCCGCTGACAGATCGACGGATCAACGTCCATATCCGACAGCACCACAAACTCCACCGGCGAGTTCCCCGGCGCGCCGATCAGCGGCCCAGAAACCGAATCGGGCACTTGCAGACCCACCCGCAACGGACGCTCCGGCCACGCCGCGTTGTCGTGCAGCGCCGCCAGCCGCTCGCTCGGCGAACTCGTGCCAACCCCGCCGCTCAACTCATCCAGCAGCGTCACACCAACGCTCGCGCCCTTGGCCACCGTTTCAAGCGCCATGCTCGCCACCACGTTCCGCGGCCAAACACGCCCGCGAGCAGGCTCCGATCGGATCACAGGCCGATCCAAGAACCACGCTCTCCGCGTCGGCGTCTGCAACAACCGGGTCCAGGCCCCCACCAAAATCGCTCCCCAGACCCCGACCGGCACGCCCAGCGCGGGCTCAGCGAGCCACGTAGAACCTAAGTAATACGACGTCGCCACCAAACCGCACGCGCCCAGCAAAGCCCCGACCGGCTTCCACCAAGAACTCTCTGCCGACGCTCGCGACGAAGCACTCGCCGACCACGCTGCGGAGCTCTTTTCACTCCCAACAGAAACAATCGACCGCGCCTCGCCGTTCTCGGACGCGACCTTCAACGCAGGCTCCGATCTCGACCCGGAATCTTGCTCGATCGACACCACACCATCCAACGCTCGGCCAGGAAAGACTTGAGGTAATTGCTTCATCGCCGCCTTGATCGACGGCCCGCTCAACTCAATTGAGCAACCACGCGATCCCAGGCGTCACCACACCGCTCGTAGCAATCGTGCCGCCTCGGTAATCACCGGGCCGAGAACACGAACAGGAGCCAATGGCACAAACCGGATCTCGCGATCCGTCAACTATTCAGCATCTCTGAAAGCTCAATCTCGCAACCCTCAACCTGGGTTGCGAAGGTTCGGCGGCATTGCCATCTTCGAGCCGCCCGGACCCCCCATCCCTGAACCACCCATACCGGGGCCCATCCCGGGCCCCATCGCGGGCCCGCTCATCGGCCCTCCAGCGCCCATCGGCGAAGCACGGCCTTCCTGCACCGCCTTGGCGACCATCTTCGCCACGTCCACATACTCAAGCCGCAGCTCGCTCAGCGCCCGCGTCAGCAGCGTGGACTCCTCGTCCGACAGGTTGCCCTTGGTCTTGGTTTCCAGCACGCCCAGCATGTCGATGTGCAGCTTCGCCAGATCCAGCGCCACCATCGCCTGCCCGGTGCGCGGGTCCGGGTACGCGCCCATGTACGCCAGCGCCTGCGAGATCATCACGCTCAGCACGTCCTTGAACGAAACCTCGCGCGGGATGCCCGTCTCGCCCTCGTCCTCAGCCTCCCCTACCGGAGCCGCAGCTACAGCCGCCCTCTGGGCCGAGGGAACTCCCGCCAGCCCACCTCCCGCCCCACTCCCGGCACCGGGCTTGCCGCTCGTCCCAGCCTTGGGAGCAGCCGACAGCCGCTCCTTCTCCGCCTGTGCCTGAGATTTCCAGTCAGTATCGATGATCAGCTTTGGTGGTTCTTCGCCGGGCATACGTGTTCCTTTGCGTTGAACCAGTGTAGCGGCGTACCAACCGCCCCGTGAACTCCACCCACGCCCGCCAACCCACGGACCCCGACGACGCCAGACCTGAGGGTTCTCGAAAGTCCGGGTTCATGCCCCAACCATGAATGAAAACCGGCGTCGGGAAATCCCGACGCCGGTCAAACTGATTCATTCACAACGAACAGACCAGACTCGGTTTACTCGCCAAAGCGGATCTTGTCCGTGCCCATCGCGTCGTGCTCGTCCATACCGCCACGCGTCGGCTTCTCTTTCCCGCGAACCGGCGCGTCCGAACCAGCGTCGGCGCTGGGCGTCGAGCCGCTCGTGTCGCCCCACTGGGCCCGCTTGAGCGACAAACCGATCTTGCGATCCGCCCGATCCACACGAAGGATCTTAACGTCCACCTCTTCCCCGGCCTTGACCACGTCCTGCGGGTTCTCGACCTTGTGATCCGCCAACTCAGAGATATGCAGCAAGCCTTCCAGCTCCGCTTCCAGCTCGACAAACACGCCGAAGTTCGTGATCTTCGTGACGTGCCCACGCACAACCATGCCCGGCTTGTAGCTGTCCGGGATCGCGTGCAGCCACGGATCCTCGGTCAACTGCTTCACACCCAGGCTGACGCGCTGCTTGTCGCGGTCGACTTCCAGCACGACGCACTTGACGTCGTCGCCCTTCTTCAAAATCTCGTTGGGGTGCGTGACCTTCTTGGTCCACGACATGTCGCTGATGTGCAGCAACCCGTCGATCCCCGGCTCGATCTCTACAAACGCGCCGTAGTTGGCCAGGTTCCGCACCTTGCCCTCGATGATCGTCCCCGGCGGGTACTTCTCGCTGACCAACTCCCACGGGTTGACCTCGATCTGCTTCATGCCCAGACTGATCTCTTGCTTATCCTTGTTGATCTCAAGAACCACAACCTCGACACTCTGACCCGGCTGCACGACCTCGCTCGGGTGATTCACGCGGCGTGTCCACGACATCTCGGAGATATGCACCAGCCCCTCGATCCCGTCCTCAAGCCGCACGAACGCGCCGTACGACATGATGTTCACCACGCTGCCCGTCACGCGGCTCTGCACCGGGTACTTCTTCTCGATCTCTGCCCAAGGCGAGGCCTCGCGCTGCTTCAGGCCCAGCGCGATCTTCTCCTTCTCGCGGTCGATGTTCAGAACCTTCACTTCCACCTTCTGACCCATCTTCAGCAGCTCGCTGGGGTGGTTGATCCGGCCCCACGACATGTCCGTGATGTGCAGCAGCCCGTCGATCCCGCCCAGGTCCACGAACGCGCCGAAGTCGGCGATGTTCTTGACCTCGCCGGTCACAATGTCGCCTTCCTTCAAGGTCTCCATCAGCCGCTTCTTGGCCGAGTCGCGCTCCTCTTCGATCAGCTTGCGACGGCTGATGACGATGTTGCGCCGCTCCAGGTCAATCTTCAAAATCACCGCGCGAACCTTGCGACCGATGAACTCGCCGATCTCGCCGGGCCGACGCACGTCCACCTGCGACGCGGGCAGGAACACCGGCACGCCGATGTCCACCAGCAGCCCACCCTTGATCTTGCGCATCGCGGTGCCTTCCACCACGTCGCCTTCCTTGGTCGTGTCCATGATCCGCCGCCACGACATCATCCGGTCGGCCTTGCGCTTGGAAAGCTGCACCAGCCCGCTCTCGCCCTCCATCGACTCCAGCAGCAGCTCGTACACCTCGCCGATCTTGACGTCGATGCCCTCGAACTCTTCCTTAGGGATCAGCCCTTCGCTCTTCAGCCCCACCTCGACCACCACGTCATCACCCGCAAAGCCAATGACCTTGCCCTTGATGATCTTGTTGGGTTCCAGGGCCTCCATCTGCTCGCCCATCAGCGAGTCCATGTACTCCTCAGGCGAGGCCGAGGCCGTGGCCCCGTAGGCCTGACGCAGCATCGCGTCGGCTTCGGCGTCGTCGATCCCGAGGGAAGCGATCAGGTTCTCATCGATCATAAATCTTCATGTCCTTGGCCGGTCCCTCGTCGCCTCGGTCAGAAAGGCGGAGACACCGGCTCCAAAGCCTTGCATCCCAAAGGACGCAAAGCCCGGCCCCGAAGGGGCGGTTTCAACTCTAAAAAAGATCCGGCCCTGCGAACGCAAGGCATTGCGGATGGCCGACCACCGTAAAAATGTTAGGGCACCCCCCGAGCGGGGACCATCGCCCATCGGCCCGCCCGACGATCGCACCGGAACCCGCCCACCCTTGAATTACACTCTCGAACTTCACCCTTCAATCATGGTGTCACGGAAGTCACCACGCTTCCGCTCGCAAACGCGCCCGTTAAGCTCATTCCCTTGGCCGAATGCACAGCTGGCCCACGTGACGCACACACCGAGCACCATCCCGCAGGTTGGGAAAGATCAAACACCCGGCCACCCAAGGCGTCCACTTTCTTCGCCGGGGCCTTCGCGGGTAGTTTCGCCAGAAAGTTCTGCTTGAACCGGTCCGCATGCAACTGGTACTGCGGGTTGCCCTGCGTGTACGCATACTCGTTGGCCAGCTTCTTCTTTACAACCTCCACCCGCGCCGCCGGGTCCGGGTGCGTCGCGAGAAACTTATCGAACAACCCGCCGCCGCCGCCCCCCGATTCACGCTCGAGCAATTCCATCACCTGCTGCGCACCCTTGGGGTCGTAGTTCAGCTTGGTCATGTACCGCATCCCCAGCTCATCAGCCTCCAGCTCCTGATCGCGGCTGAAGCTCAGAACAATCAACTGACTTCCCGCCCCAAACGCCACCGGGGCCGCCGCCTTGATCGTGTCGTTATCGGTGATGCCACCCACGATCACGCCCGCCAACGCCGCCGCGATCCCCGCGCCGATCTGTTGAGACATCCGTTCGCTCGTGTGCCGCGCCGTCACGTGCCCGATCTCGTGCCCCACCACCGACGCCAGCTGCGCCTCGTTGTCCATCTTCTCCGCCAGCCCACGCGACACGAACACCTTGCCACCCGGCAACGCGAACGCATTGATCACGTCAGAGTCCAGCAGCGTAAACTCCCAAGGCAACGACGGGTTGTCCGCCTCGGTCGTCGCCGCAAGCTGCTTGCCCAGCGACGTGAAATAGTTTTCCAACTCCAGGTTCGGAACCTTCCCGCCGTACTCCTGCGTCAGCCCCGGCAATGCGTCTGTCCCGATCTTAATCTCGTCGGCCCGGCTCAACGTGTTGAACTGCGAACGCCCCGTCGTCGGGTTGGTCGTACACCCGCCCACCCCCACCAGCAAGGCCAACACAACAACCGACGTGCTCAACCAAGTGAACTGCTTCATGAGCCTGTCTCCAAAGGAACGCGGCAGTCGAATCAAAAGAACGACACCCGCCCACCCAGAATACTACGGCCCGTTCCACACCGGCTCCGAACTCCGCCCACCCACGAACTATCATCGACCTCTATGCCCCCAACCACACCCGCATCACCCGCTTCAACTCCCCAGGCCAGCCCGGCCTGGACCGACGTCGAGCTCGCCGACCTCCACGCCCGCGCCGACAAGCCTCGCCGCGTACGCGGAATGTTCTCCGCCATCGCCAAAAGCTACGACCTCAACAACCGTGTTCACTCCCTCTGGCAGGATCAAGCCTGGCGCCGCTTCGCCGTCCGAGCCGCCCGCGTCCGTCTGGGCGACCGAGTCCTCGACGTCGCCTGCGGCACCGGCGACCTCACCCAGGCTTTCGCCAAACTCTCCCCCGCCGCCAGCGTCGTCGGCGTCGATTTCACGCCCGAGATGCTCGTCATCGCCAGCGAGAAAAAATCAACTCAGCCCAGCGTTCTCCGGAACAAGATCTCATATTCCGAGGGCGACGCCCAGAACCTCGCCTTCCCCGACGCGACCTTCGACGTCGTCTCCATAGCCTTCGGTATCCGCAACGTCGCCGACCCGCTCAAGGCTCTCTCCGAGTTCGCGCGCGTCCTCAAGCCCGGCGGCCGGCTCGTCATACTCGAGTTCGACCGCCCCTCGTTCGCCCCGGTCCGCTGGTTCAAT
>Ga0105049_10010038_pt1 | contig 10871 bp, 10 predicted proteins | sample MAT06_FD_78087 | JGI IMG/M metagenome (GOLD analysis project Ga0105049, IMG submission 78087) | Freshwater microbial communities from Lake Fryxell liftoff mats and glacier meltwater in Antarctica - MAT-06 | ecosystem: Environmental > Aquatic > Freshwater > Ice > Liftoff microbial mat | place... | reverse complement strand
GAGGTTGATGACCGCCAGATCGATCGGAACGATACCGTTATCGGCCATCGCCGCCAGATGCGCCGGATCCTTACGCAAAGCGAGCAGGCCGCCATGCACGCGCGGGTGCAGCGTCTTCACCCGGCCGTCCATCATTTCGGGGCTGCTGGTCAGTTCGGCCACGTCGCGCACCTGATGGCCATAGCTGCGCAGCGCCGCCGCCGTGCCGCCGGTGGAAACCAGTTCCGCCCCGTGCCGCACCAGCGCTGCCGCCAGCGCCTCAAGCCCGGTCTTGTCGCTGACCGACAGCAGCGCGCGGGTAACTTTTTGCATGTCCGTCATTGTTCCTGTTTTGCTACTTGCCGGCGCGTTTGAAGCTCCAGCCGATGTTGGCCGCAGCGCCGCTGGTCCGGCCGCTGATCACGAGCGCTTGCGTTTTGTGCAGAGTGCCCGCCGGGTCAACCCATATCGACGCTTCGATGGTCACCTTGCCCGGTCCGCCATCGATCCGTGACTTCATCGCCCAGACGCGGCCCTGCGGCAGTTTGAGCAAGGCGCCGGCGCCATCGGCGGTCGGTGTCGCTGCCACGCCCGGGCCAAGATGAAAGCGCACATCATAGCCGCGGTCGGGGCGCCGCCGCAGCAGCGATTTGAGCGCAGGTTCGTTGCTGTCCTGGCCGCGCAGGTCCTGGCCATCGGGCGACAGGAACAATTGCCGCCGCACGATCATGCCGAACCGCTTGCCATAGCCATCATGGCTGGCATCGAGCCAATGGCCTTCCTCGCTGCGCCGCGACTGGAACGAAACTTCGTCAACGCCGCGCCCCAGCGGGCCCTTGTCACTGATCCGCGTGCTGTTGGTTTGCGCAATCACCAGCGTTGAATGCGCCGCCGTGGTGCGCAAGCCGGCCGCCAGAACGGCATCGAGCGGCAGCGTCAGCCCGCCGGCACCGCCGCAATTGGTGATCAGCCGGTCAACGCCATCGCTCAGTTCAAAGGCCAACGTGCCGGCATGGCCGGTGGCGTGGCGCGAAACCGGCGGCGGCCCGGCGTCCATGACCAGCACTGTCTTGCCCGCCGACAGCCGGTGAAAGCCCGACCAGCGGCCGTTGCGGGTCAGCGCATTGCCGGTGGCGCTGCGCCGGGCCAGCCGGTCGAGCGCCTCTGCCGGGATCGCCGCGCCGCCATTCCAGGCGCCGATGATGCCGTCGCCAAGCACCAGGCCTTTCAGGCTCGGCACCAATCGCCCCAGCGTATCGGGAAACAGCGGCGGCGACCGTATCGTGATGGCAGGCGCGCAGCCGGCGGCAAAGATCAGCCATTCGGCCAGTATCACGGCGTCGCGCGGCGTACGCGTCGCAATACCGCCATCGGGAAGCACCAGCGTGCCCAGCAGTTTTTCGAGCGCCGCCAGCGCGGTGATGCTGCGTGCTTCACCACCCGGAATCAGCGTGCCGGCGGCATAAAGCCCGGCCAGCGCCTGCGCCTTGCCCAGGCCATCGGCCATGCGAAACGCCGCCCGATCGAGATGCCGCGCCCAGATGGCGATCGCCGACAAAACGGCGGACCGATAGACATGATCGGCCGATGACAGGATCAGCGGGGCATGGCCGAGCGCCAGCAACAGGCGTTGCCCAGTCACATCGGCGCGCCACGCCGCCGGGTCATACTGCCCCGATTCGGCGAGCCAGCGCGCCACCAGCGGTTCGGTGCGTGCCGCCGCCGCCTTGCGATCGGGCAGGTACGCCGCAATGTCGCGCAACCACGCCCAGCTATTGGCCCAGTCGCGCCATGCCGGCGGATGCGCCGGATCGGCAAAGCGCAGGTCGCGGATCATCGCGACATGGCCGGCATGAATCAGCCGCCCGGCAGCAATGCGCTCGCCGGTTGCAGGATCGCCGGGCACCGGATCTTCGGGCACACCGAGCAGTTTCAGCGGAAACCGCCCGCGCAGCCGCAACCGGTGCAGCGGGGTGTTGTACAACGCGATGCTCGCCCGCGTCGCCAGCCGGTCCGAGAGGCTGCGGCCGGTGTCGCCGCCGATGCGCAGCAGCGCACCTGCGCTTTCCTGCGGTTCGGCCGGTGGGTCATTATCCGGGGCGCGGGTTCCGGCCTTGCGCGCCATCGTCAACCGCGCAGGCTGGCGATATTGGCAGCGTAATGTGCAGGCCCACCCTTGAAGGTGGCGGTGCCGGCAACCAACACATCGGCGCCGGCCGCAATGACCCGGGGGGCGGTCACGGCATCGATACCGCCATCGACTTCAAGGTCGATCAGCTTGCCGGTCTTGTCGATTGCTTTGCGGATCGCCTCGATCTTGCGCAACTGGCTTTCGATAAAGCTTTGCCCGCCAAAGCCCGGGTTGACGCTCATCACCAGCACGAGATCAAGCTCTTCAAGCACATAATCGAGCATCTTGGCGGGGGTGGCGGGGTTCAACGACACGCCGACCTTTTTGCCGAGCGCCTTTACCCGCTGGATGCTGCGGTGCAAATGTGGCCCACTTTCGGCATGAACGGTGATGATATCGGCGCCGGCCTCGGCAAAGGCATCAAGATACAGATCGACCGGCGCGATCATCAGATGCACGTCCATCACCAGCGTGGTGTGCGGGCGGATCGCTTTGACCACCAGCGGCCCGATGGTGATGTTCGGCACGAAATGCCCGTCCATGACATCGACATGGACATAATCTGCCCCCGCAGCCGTGATCGCCCGCACCTCATCACCAAGGCGGGCAAAATCCGCCGAAAGAATCGACGGGGCGATGCGTACGGGAGCCTGCATGGGCAAAGGTCTAGCAGGGGTGTCGCAAAGCCGAAAGCGCGGCGTTAAGCTATCCAAAAGAAAAAAGCGCGTGGCTGTGCCGGAACGTGCGGTTTTTGGGGTCTGGAGAGTGTGGCGCTAGAGTTTGCGCATCCGCCCGATGAAGAACCCGTCCATGCCGCCATCCGCCGCCAGCGACCCCGGCAGCGTCCGCACCCAGCCATCGGTGGTCGGCACCAGCCCGAGCGGCAGTTCGCCGGCTTCAAACGGCACGCGCGGCAGCGTCGCCACCACCCGTTCGGCGATGCGTTCGCCCTCGCGCGGGTCGAGGCTGCACGTCGCATAGACCAACGTCCCGCCGGGTTTCAGCCAGTTTGCCGCCCGGCGCAGTAACGCCGCCTGCAACAGCGTCAGCGGCGTCAGGTCACGCGCGCCCTTCAGATGCAGCACATCGGGGTGACGCCGGAAAATGCCGGTTGCCGAGCACGGCGCATCGAGCAAAATCCGATCGAACAAGCCCTCTGGCTCCCAGCGCAGCGCATCGCCCGCTGCCAGGGTCGCGGTCAGGCCGGTGCGATCGAGATTTTCGCGCACCCGCGCCAGGCGTGCGTCCGACACATCGACCGCCGTCACATCGGCACCCAGCGCCGCCAATTGCAGCGTCTTGCCACCGGGCGCTGCACACAGATCGAGCACCCGGTCGCCCGGTTGCACACCCAGCAACCGCACCGGCAGCGACGCCGCAATGTCCTGCACCCACCAGGCCCCGGCAGCAAAGCCTGGCCATTCGGTGATGTTGCTGCGCGTCACGGAATCGGGAAGCTTGCTGCGCGGCACCCGGACATGGCCCGGCAACAGCGACACGCCGCCCAATGCCTCCGCCCATTGCGCCGTTTCGGCTGCATCGCGCAGCGTCAGGTCCATCGCCGGTTCATCGGCGAGCGACAGCGCTGCCGCCTCGGCGACCTCCGGGCCCCAATCCATCGCCCAGCGGATGGCGAACAGATCGGGCAAATGCGGCACCTCGGGCAGGGTCGCATTGCCGCGCATCAGATTGCCGAGCACGCCATGCACCAGCCGGCGCGGGCCGCCCTCCACCAGCGGCAGCGCCGTGGCGACTGCAGCATGCTGCGGGGTGCCCAGCTTCAGCCACCCCGCCAGCGCGATGCGCAGCACCATGCGAGCGCGGGCATCATCGGGCAGCGGCTTTGGTGTCGCCGAATCGATCAGCGCATCGAGATCGGGCAGCCAGCGCAGCACCGTTGCCGCCAGATGCCGCGCCAGTGCGCGATCATTGGCCATCGAAATGCCATCGAGCGCCGATTCGAGCGCCAGTTCGAGCGGTGTGCCGCGCCCGAGCACCGCCATCAGCAACCGCAGCGCCCCCTTGCGCGCCGGCACGCCCTGAGTCGCCTGCGCAGCAGGCAAGCGCCTGGTTGCCTGAACGGGCTTTTCTTTTTGCACCCGGGGTTCGAAACTAGCGATTACCGCCTCCAATGAACGCGCCGATGCGCTTGAAATATGTGACCGGGAACAACCGGGTCATCCAGTCGATGAATTTGGCATCCTTGCCGACCAGCACGCGGTGCTGGCGGTTGGCCATGCCGGCAATGATCGTCGCTGCCGCCTGTTCGGGCGTGGTCTTGGCGGCTTTTGCAAATTCGGCGGCAAAATCCATATCGCTGCCCTGCCCCGGCATGCCGGCGATGCGTTTCGAATTGACCGCGACATTGGTCTTCACCCCGCCGGGATGGACGCGGATGACACAGATGCCCGGATCGGTGACACCGAGCTCAAGATACAGCGCCTCGGTCAGTCCGCGCACTGCATATTTCGATGCACTATAGGCGCTTTGCGTCGGGTATCCCATCATGCCGAACACCGACGAGATATTGACCAGCCAGGCGGTGCCGGTGGCGGCGGCCTGTTTCCTCAGATGCGGCAGCGCGGCGCGGCAGCCTTCGACAACGCCGCCGAAATTGACCGCCATGACCCGATCAAAATCGGCGCGCGGCGTATCGGCAAAGGGCGCCACCACCGACAGGCCGGCGTTGTTGATGATGCCATCCAGACGCCCGAATTCCGCCGCTGCACCATCGACAAAGGCCATAAGCGCCGCGGAATCGGTGACATCGAGCACGGTGGTGCTCGCCGGGCGGTTGCCGAGCAGGCGTCTGGTTTCCGTCAGCCCATCGGCATCGCGATCGGCGAGCGCCAGCGTAGCGCCGCGCCCCGCCAGGTCGATCGCCAGCGCCCGGCCAATGCCGCTGCCGGCGCCGGTCAACGCGATGACCTTGTTCTCGAACGATTCGGCCATGATGCCGCTGCCCCTTTTCCTCTGCCCCCGGGGGGCGTAAACCTTCCCCTAGCGCACCCGCCCGCAATTCGGAAACCCGCCAGATGTCCCGCCCCGCCAATAGCGATTATGTCCCCCCCAAATCAAAACCGGTACCCCAGCCCGATCCGCTGCCGGTTGCCGAACCGGCGCGCGAAGTGGGTGGCCGCAAGGGCCCCGACCCGGTGCGCTATGGCGATTGGGAAAAAAGCGGCATTGCCGTCGATTTCTAGATTGCCCTCCCTTGGCGGAGAGGGGTCAGCCTAGCCGCCCCGCTAGTTTCTACGCCGCCACCAACCCGACCAGCGCCAGCGCAATCGCAAACACCCAGAACGCCACAGCGCTGACATGGCCCGCGCTCAACCCCCCGGCCCGCCAGCCGGCCGGCGGCGGAGCAGAAGAGGCAGCAGCCATGCCCCCGAGTGCCGGGTTTGGCAGCGGCGGACAAGCCCGGCATCACGGCGCAGCACGGGGGCTGACCCCAAAGTGTTATATTGACTATTGCGCCGCGCGGCCCCAATGGCCGCGCACCCTGTTCTATCGTGGCGGGCCCAAACCTTCGCCCGGACGCGACAGATGCTTGAAATGACCGAAGGCGCGCGTATCGACGCCGTCATCACCTGGGTCGATGGTGCCGATCCGGCGCACGCCCGCAAACGCCGGCGCCATCAACCCGCTGCACCGCGCCACGCCAATGGCATCAACCCGCACCGCTGGGCCTGCAGCGACGAGCTTGGTTATTGCCTGCGCTCGATAGCCAACCATGCGCCCTGGATCGGCCGCATCTGGATCGTTACCGATGCCCAGACCCCCGATCTGTCGCGGCTGCCGGCGGCGCTGGTGGCACGGATCAGCATCGTTGACCATCTGACACTGTTTGCCGGCCATGAAGACGCGCTGCCGACCTTCAATTCGCTCGCCATTGAAAGCCTGTTGTGGCGCATCCCGGGGCTGGCCGAGCACTTTGTCTATTTCAACGATGATGTGTTCCTGACCGGCCGGCTCGATCCCGGCGATGTGTTCCGCGGCGATGCCCCCGTGCTGCGGGGCCAATGGGTCGATCACGCCGCCATCGCCGCCGATCCGGCGAGCCGCGACGACCCGGCGCGTCTCAACGCGCTGACCCAGATCAACGCTGCCGGGATCGCCGGTTTTGGTGCCGGGCGGCTGTTTGCGGGGGCACATGTCGTTCATCCCCTGCGCCGGTCGGTGTTTGCCGCGCTGTTCGCGGCGCACCCCGAGGCGTTTATCGGCAATATCGGGCATCGGTTTCGCTGCGTGTCGCAGTTCCTGCCGCAAGCGCTGCATAACCATGCCTGTATCGCCGCCGGCACGGCCGTCCTCCACCTCGGGGCAGACCATCTCCACCTGCGCACCGGCGCCGTGCGCGATTATCCGCTGCCCCAGGTCCGCGCCTATCTCGCCAGCGCGCTGCAACCGCAGTTCAAATTTCTGTGTGTCAACGACCTGCCCGAAGTCGAAGCCGCCATCCCCGACACCCGCGACTGGATCGAACGCGCCATCGCGGCATAGCGCCGGGCGCGCTATTCCGCCCGCAGCGGCCGCTCCAGCAGCCCGGCCACCGTCTCGCGCAGCGGCGCCCCGGTGAGCAGCGCTGCCACCGCCTCACAGATCGGCATTTCGACCCCCGCCGCCCGCGCCGCTGCGACGAGGACCGGCGCGGTGGCCGCACCTTCCGCCACGGTGCGCGTCGCGGCGAGCAGATCGGCAGCGGCCTTGCCCTGGCCAATCCCCAGCCCCAGCGCAAAATTGCGGCTGTTGGCCGATGAACAGGTCAACACCAGATCACCGAGACCCGACAGGCCGGCGAGTGTTTCGGCGCGGGCGCCGCGCGCCAGTCCAAAGCGCGTCATTTCAGCAAAGCCGCGCGCAATCAGCGCGGCCCGGGCGTTGAGGCCAAGCCCGGCACCGTCCACCACCCCGCAGGCAATGGCGAGGACGTTTTTTACGGCGCCGCCAATCTCTGCTCCCGTCACGTCATCGGACAGATAGAGGCGAAACCCCGGGCGCACGAGCTTTCGTACCAGATCCGCCCCGAGCTCGCCATCGGCACACGCCAGCGTCACCGCGGTTGGCAGGCCGCGCGCCACCTCGCCGGCAAAGGTGGGCCCCGACAGAACCGCGACAGGCGCATCACAGACATCGGCCACCACCTCGGCCATCAACTTGTGCGAGCCAGCTTCGATGCCCTTGGCACACAGCACCAGTTGCGGCCGCTGCGTCAGATCCGCCGCCGCCAGCACGCCGCGCAGATGCTGGGCGGGCGCCACGACGAGCCAGACCGGGCAGCCGGCAAGCGCTGTCAGGTCGGATGTCGCACGAATTTGCTGTGACAGCGTAACGCCGGGCAGAAAATCGGGGTTGGCACGCGCCTGGTTGATCGCCGCCACGACCTCGGATTCGCGCGCCCACAGCAACACATCGGCCCCGCCCGCCATCACTTGCGCCAGTGCCGTGCCCCAGGCGCCGCCACCGATCACCCCGATCATGTCCCCGCCTCCAGGTACTGGCGCAGATCGGTGGCGGATGGCTGCGCTTGGCAAGGCCGCGCCGGGGCATCGATCACCCCGATCGTCACGCCCGCACCCCGGCGCCGCGCACCGGTTCCGCCCCCGGATCGAGCGGCCAGCGCGGGCGTGCCGGGGCTTCAAGGCCATCCACCAGCCCCAGCGCCGCCCGATCAGCCGCTGACAACGCCAGCCGTTCGACCCCCGCCCAGGCGATCATCGCGGCATTATCGGTGCACAACCACAGCGGCGGCGCCACAAAAGCCGTGCCATGCTGTGCCGCCAGTGCCGAAAGCGCGCTGCGGATATGCTGGTTCGATGCGACGCCGCCGGCCACAACCAGCGCCGTGGCCTGTGGAAACCCCCGCAAGGCCCGTGCCGTCCGGTCTACCAGGCAATCGGTTGCCGCCTGCTGGAACGCTGCCGCCAGGTCATCACGCGCGGTTTCGTCCTGCTCGGGCAATGCCTGCCCCGATGCATGCTCCGCTGCCTGCCCCAATGCCTGCCACTGCCTCAGCACCGCCGATTTCAGCCCGGCAAACGAAAAATGCGGCTCGTCACGCCCCAAAAGCGGCCGCGGCAGCACAAAACGCCGTGCATTTCCGCGTGCCGCGGCGCGTTCCACCGCCGGCCCGCCGGGGAATCCCAACCCCAGCACCTTGGCTGTCTTGTCGAAAGCCTCGCCGATCGCATCATCGATGGTCGTCGCCAGCCGCCGGTAACGCCCCACGCCTTCAACGCCGAGCAGTTGGCAATGCCCCCCCGAAACCAGCAGCAACAGGTAAGGAAACCCCAGCCCGGCATCGCTGAGCCGCGGGCTGAGCGCATGGCCTTCAAGGTGATTTATGGCGAGAAGCGGTTTTCCAGCCGCGAATGCCAGCGCCTTGCCGGTCACCAACCCGACCATCACCCCGCCGATCAGCCCCGGCCCCGCGGTTGCCGCCACCGCATCGATATCGGCCAGGGTCATGCCGGCCTCCTGCAGCACATCGGCAACCATCGGCGTCAGGCGATCCACATGGGCGCGCGCCGCGAGTTCGGGCACGACGCCGCCAAAGGGCCGATGCGCTTCGTCCTGCGAAGCAATCCGCTGCGCCACGACCGTCCGGTCACCGCGCACCAACGCCACGGCGGTTTCATCACAGGAGGATTCGATACCAAGGACGAGCATAGTCCCCCTTAGCCGGGACTTAACGGGGGGTCGACTCTGCCGCCGCGAGCGCTGCGCCGCGCCGATGGCAAAGCCGAGCGGCGTCGGCAGGAATTCCAGCCGCGTGCTGTTACCAAAGCCAGCGAGCACTGTCGGGCCATGGCCGGCAACCCCCCGGTTAAGCAGGATGATCGCGGTGATCGACATGATCGGCGATACTGCCGCGGTCGCCCCGGTGCGCAAAATCGCCCCGAATGGCACGCCCTGCAACCGCACCGCGCCAACCGTGCCAACCGCCAGCGTCACCGCCGCCCGCCCTGACCGCAACAGCGCGACCAACAGCGCCGCACGGATGGCCGATGCCACCAGCTGCACGGCCGCGGCCCCGGCCATGCCAAAGTGTGGTACCGGCCCCAATCCCAACCCGCTGACCCCGCCGATGACCACCTGTGCCACCGCCGTGAGCCACAGCACCGCCGATGGCGCCTTCTTATTGCCGGCTCCGCGCAGCACTGCGGCCAGCAGATTGACCAGCCACACCGCTGCAGCCCCCGGAGACGCTACCCGCGCACAGGCGATGGCCAGCGCCAGTGCGGCACCCTTTGCGCCCAGCCGCGCGAACAAGGTTGGGCCGAACAGTTAAACAATCACCGTGGAGATGACCCCGGCGATAACTCCGATCCACAGCGCATGCACCGCCGGTGCCTCAGCGCGTAGCTTGTCACCGCTGCCAATTGCCGGCGCGATCGCTGCCTAAACGCTGCTGCCCATGGCGCCCGCCGATAACATGCCCTGCAGCATGACCACCCGTAACACCACCATACCGGCCAGCGCCGGCACACCGAGCCGCTCGACACAGGCGGTTTCGGCAATCGCCGCGACCGATCCGGCCACCATTGCCCCCATGTTGGGCAGCGCGAGGCCGATCAGCCGCGGCAGGATGGGGCCCGACAGCAGCGGATTGTTGGGCGGATTGGCGGTAACGGGCGGGCTGCTGACCAGGACGGCGTCCTTTGCTGGCCGATAGTGCCGCCCTCAACCGCCGCCCTTAACCGCCGCTGTTGATGCAAATCGGGAGCAGCTTGACACCGGCTTGCCCCCCTCATCTGATAGCGACGCTGGCACATCGGGAGCGCAAGTGGACGACGACAAGCTTTATATCACCGCCAATGACCTGCTCGCCGACTCGTTCCGGCTCGGTTGGCAGGTCATCGACAGCGGCTTTGCCCCAACTCACCTTGTCGGGATCTGGCGCGGCGGCGCGCCAGTGGGCATCGCGGTGCAGGAATTATTCGAATATCAGGGCCTTGCTTGCGACCACATAGCCATCCGCACCGCTTCCTATTCAGGCATCGATCGACAGGAACCCGAAGTGCGGGTCTTCGCGCTCGGCCATCTCGTCGACACGCTCAACCCCGAAGACCGGCTGCTCGTTATCGACGATGTCTTTGATTCAGGCCGCAGCATTGCTGCCTTTCTGCGTGAATTGCGGGCGCGTTGCCGCCACAACACCCCGCGCGATATCCGCATCGCCACCGTATATTGGAAGCCGGCGCGCAACCGGACGACGCTCGCCCCCGATTATTTTGTTCAAAAAACCGATGCCTGGCTGGTGTTCCCGCACGAAATCTGCGGTCTGACCGATGCTGAAATTCGCCGCCACAAGCCCGCAGCAAGCGCGATATTGCGCGAAGGGGATGACCCCGCATGACCGGATTCGCATCGTCGGCCGATCGCGCCGCCTTCATCGTCGGCCTGCCCAAGGCCGAACTTCATCTCCATATCGAAGGCTCACTCGAACCCGAGATGATGTTTGCGCTCGCAGCGCGCAACGCGGTGGCGATTCCCTTCGCCTCGGTAGCGGCGGTGCGCGCCGCCTATGCCTTTTCAAACCTCCAGGACTTTCTTGATATCTATTACCAGGGCATGGCGGTGCTGCTGACCGAACAGGATTTTTACGACCTGACCGCTGCCTATCTCGCCCGCGCTGCCGCCGATAATGTCCGCCATGTCGAGATTTTCTTCGACCCTCAGGGCCATACCGAGCGCGGCGTCGCCTTTGAAACCGTCATCACCGGTATTACCCGCGCCCTTGTTGCTGCCCGCGCACCGG